>Ga0247814_10002413_pt1 | contig 10351 bp, 15 predicted proteins | sample UWRJL179409R1_FD_179947 | JGI IMG/M metagenome (GOLD analysis project Ga0247814, IMG submission 179947) | Plant litter microbial communities from Arlington Agricultural Research Station in Wisconsin, United States - UWRJ-L179-409R-1 | ecosystem: Environmental > Terrestrial > Plant litter >... | reverse complement strand
TGAACTGCTCGGAATCGGCCATTTGCTGGATCGCCATCCGCAGCACCTTTCCGGCGGAGAACGGCAGCGGGTCGGCATCGCCCGCGCCCTGCTCACCAGCCCGAAACTGTTGCTGATGGATGAGCCGCTGGCGGCATTGGATAGCCAACGCAAAAACGAAATCCTGCCTTACCTGCAACGACTGCATGATGAACTGGACATCCCGGTGCTGTATGTCAGCCACTCGCAGGATGAAGTCGCGCGGCTCGCCGACCACATCGTCTTGCTGAGTGAAGGTAAAGCGCTGGCCAGCGGCGCCATTGGCGAAACGCTGGCCCGTCTCGACCTGCCCCTGGCATTGGGCGACGACGCCGGTGTGGTGATCGAGGGGCATGTCAGTGCCTACGACGCCGACTATCAGTTGCTGACCCTGCAACTGCCGAACACGACCCTGAACATTCGCGTGGCTCACTCACCGATGACTCCGGGTCAGGCGCTGCGCTGCAAGGTTCAGGCGCGGGATGTCAGCCTGAGCCTGCAAAGCGTCGAGCAAAGCAGCATCCTCAATCGCCTGCCGGTCACCGTGATCAGTGAATTGGGCGCGGACAATGCCGCCCACGTGCTGATCCGTCTGGACGCTGGCGGCACACCGCTGCTGGCACGGATCACCCGCTACTCCCGGGACCAATTGGGCGTGCACCCTGGCCAGCAACTCTGGGCACAGATCAAGGCGGTGGCGGTGCTGGCGTAAATCCGCTGGCACGACTGCAACAGCATGCGGTCAATGGCTGTAACGGCCCCTGATCCACTGCCAAGGACTACCGCCATGCCCGATATTGCGCTGCCCGATGTGCTGCCATCCGACCTGCATTACGTCGATGACACCCAGCCCGGCATCACCCGCAAGAAACTGCGCGGCAAGTTCTGCTACTTCGACCCTGCGGGTCAGCGCATCACCGATCAAGACGAGATCAAACGCATCAATGCCCTCGCCGTGCCCCCGGCCTACACCGATGTGTGGATCTGCGCCGACCCGCGCGGCCATCTGCAAGCCACCGGTCGTGATGCCCGGGGTCGCAAGCAATACCGTTATCACCCACGCTGGCGAGAAGTACGCGATGCCGACAAGTATTCACGATTGCGCGACTTTGGGTTGGCGCTACCGAAACTGCGCAAACAGCTTGAAGCACTGCTGGCGGCTCCCGGCTTCAGTCGCGACAAGGTCATGGCCACGGTCATCACCTTGCTCGACGCGACGCTGATCCGGGTCGGCAACACCCAATACGCTCGGGACAACCGCTCCTACGGCCTGACCACCCTGCGCAACCGTCACGTCGAGGTCAACGGCACCGCGATCCAGTTCCAGTTCCGCGGCAAGAGCGGCGTCGAGCACCAGATCACCGTGAAAGACCGACGCCTGGCGCGGATCATCAAACGTTGCCTGGAAATTCCCGGGCAAAACCTGTTTCAGTACCTGGATGAAAACGGTGAACGGCACACCGTCAGTTCCTCCGACGTCAACGCCTACCTGCAAACCCTCACCGGTGCCGATTTCACTGCCAAGGATTACCGAACCTGGGCCGGCAGCGCACTGGCGTTGGCGGTGTTGCGAGAACTGCAGTGGGAGCCCGAGTCGGATGCAAAGCGGCATGTGGTGGAGATGGTCAAGAACGTCGCCAAACAACTGGGCAACACCCCGGCCGTCTGCCGCAAGTGCTATATCCACCCGGCGGTGCTCGATGGTTTTCTATTGGGTGCGTTGGCTGAGCTGCCCAGGCCCCGAGCGCGCAAAGGGCTCAGGGCGGAGGAAGTCGGGCTTGCGGTGTTTTTGGACCGGCGGGTCGCAATGGCCGAGGCGACGAACTGACCTGTCTATTTTTTGCACGATTGCAAATGGCTTCTATAGTTGTTGTGAACCTGAATTTGCTGCGGTGGCGCCATGGAAGACATTTTCGTTGTGAAGCGATGCAACAAGATCATCATCCATGGTCGCCGTGCCGGAGAAACCGATCATCCACCACCCGACGCCGCCGTCTGGTATCGCATCGCCGATACTCGAACCCGCGGCTTCATCGGTGACGGTTTCGATCGTGAAGAAGACGCCTGGCGTGAATGCCGGCAGCTGAATGCCAGGTCGCAAGTGACGGCCCGACAAGGCTGATGCTACCTGCCTTTCACGGGTCTATACTGAAAAACAGCTGAAGGATTAGCGACCCCATCGGCAGACAGCTCGCTCCCCGCGGGCTTTTTGCTGCCAATTACAGGTTTCTTGAACGGAGGTGTTTGCCATGTCCGAAAAAGAGTCCATCACCACTTTGCTCACCCTGCTCGACTCCCGTCAGGCTCGCCTGGCAGCGGCATGCAAGGAAATCGCCGACTGGGTCGATCATCAAGGCGGGCACCCGACGGCCCTCAGAATCCGTGATCGTCTGAACGACATCGAGAAGGACGCGCCCCTGATTCGCAATACGCTGTCGTCGCTAAAACCTGTCGACCCGCCCCTGCCGCGCTTCAGATGATTCTGATCTGGACATCCTCAAGGACACGGCCTGATTCAGGACGCATGAACGGCGACCTTATCGTCACCGGGTGCGTCCTTGGTTGATCGTTTTCTGCTACATCCCCAACCCGGCCTGGCGCTGGGCTTTTTTATGGCTGCGCGGTCTGTTTCACACTGCGTTCACATCTCAGGCTCTAGATTGTCCGGACTCCTTTGATGAATCCCCTGACCCGCCCGCATGCGGGTCTTTTTTTGCCCATTACGCCAGAAACGAACGTCACCGTACGCTGGAGGTCAAACGATCACACGTCACGAAGGAGGCGTCTGATGGTTACTCACTTCAAAGTCGGCGGGCATCTGGCCTGCGGTCACAAAGGCAGCAAACTCGTTTCAACCAGCGAACTGACCCGGGTGAAATGCAGAAGCTGCCGCAACACCGATGCGTTCAAGGATGCGCGCAAAGACCAGCGCAACGCTGCACGCCGCGCCGCACGCAAAGCCAAAGTTACGCATACCGCCAATGACTGGCGCGCGGCTTGGGTGGAACGGCTCACCGCCATGGAAGGACGGCAACGATTGCCTCGTGGTTTCACCGGTCAGCCTTTCGTTTAGCTGACAGCCTCGGCGGCTGAATCGAGTTCACTCGATCCGGCCGCTGGCGCCATGATTTCCAGCAACGACATGCGCTTGAAGGCTTCGACCAGACCACGCCCCTCCTCGGGTGCACAGGAGATGGCCAGCCGCATGGTCGCCTCCCCCAGATGCCAGATCAGAAACGCGGATTCCCGAACCCGCAACACATCGCTGTCGGGGAATACCCGAAGCATCGCGTCGGCCAACATCCCGCCCGCAATACGACTCTCCTGCAGTTCCAGCGCCATGAGCTGTTTGTCCGCCTGCATCCCGGCCCTCCCCGTCGGTCATATCGCAGAGCCCTTCATCGATGCAGAAGACATCGCCGAGATCGCGGTCGAGGCGCTGACCAAACCGGAACACTCTGGCCAACTCTATGAACTGACGGGCCCACGAGCGCTGACATTTGCCGAAGCCATCGATGAAATCGCCCGTGCGACAAACCGCGAAATCCGTTTCGCCGCAGTGCCGCCGGAGGCTTATCGCCAGGCGCTAGAACAGGAAGAACTTCCTGCCCAACTGATCGACCTGGTGCTCTATCTTTTCACCACCGTGCTGGATGGCCGCAACACTCCGGTGGCCGATGGCGTACAGCGTGCACTCGGTCGGCCGGCGCGGGGCTTTTCCGACTATGTTCGGCGCACGGCTGCTACGGGCGCCTGGGCAAATGAGGGATGAAATCGAAGCCGCTTGGCGGCAAACAGATTTCTCGACTAGGGTTCTATCGAATCGAAATCGCGCCGGCTGCGTTGGCGCGCCTTGATCAAGGAGGAGACCGATGACACCTATTCGTATTGCTGAGAAAACCTATCGCACTTGGTCCAGCCCTATCTTGCTTGAACTCAAAGAAAGAGAGCATCAGCTCGATCCGGCAGCCCGCCAGGCCCTTCAGAATGTCTTGGTCGAGAGAAGGCTTGTCGATACCGGCAACCCTTCTGGCGAAGATCGACGCGGCGCTAATCCAGGGGCTGGCGGCCCGGGTTAAAAACTGCCACGGGCTAAAACAGCAAGCCAGAAACGAATAAGGGTTTGCATCAGCTTTCGATCATAACCCCTTGATTTCATAGGGCTCCAGACGCCGGAATCGACCTGATGCCCCGCGAGAGGCCGCCAGGCAGGGTGTTCGATGCCCATCCGGGACTGTATCTGCCATCCTATCCGCCCAAACGCGATACGTAACACAAGGAGTATCAATGCATCAGGTTGCGCAATGTTATCTTGGCGTATGGAAGCGGCGTTTGATCCAGCACCGCTCAGGGCATTCGGACAGCGAAACGGCCGTGTATTGGCTACAGACACCGCGACTGTTTGCCGACCTGCGAATTCCCCCCTACCCGCTTCCAAGCCTGGCGCTCGAAGAACTCAGCCACGCTCAACATCTGGCGTTGTGTGAACAGAAAGGTTTCGCCGGGGTGACCCAGATAGACGCCGACATTTGCCAATGGCATCGCAAAATGGACTATCAGCCGGTCAGTGGCGCTGAAGACATTGGTCGCATGCACTTTGAAACCAGTGAATGCCTGATCGAAACCGCTCTGGACGAAAGTTACTACGAAATATGGGAACGCTTGCCCGATTCCCTCGGCACATGTCGTGGCCAATGGTTGCAAGCGATGGATGAGCCATCGCGTCAGGGCTGTCTGTTATTGGCCGGGGACTATTTTCTGTTCGCCGCCAGCCGTCCCACACCACTGACACCGGGCGTTCATTTGCGCGAAACGTTCAGCCAATCCGATAGCTCCATAAACCCTGCCTCCCTGTTCGCCTGCGAACTGTCTTTTGGCCGGCATCACGCCGGAGAAACCCCATGGAAAATCGAGTGCTCAACGCTCCCCGCGAAAACTGGCCAATGCCTGCTGCCGTCATCGGTGGACCCGTTTGCCCCGGATATTTTCGCCAATGAAGCCGTCATGTCTTCACTTGGCACATTCATTCCAGCGGGCGGTTGGCGCTGCGCGCCTGATCCGTGAAGTGTGAAGAATGCCCGACTTGCGCTGGCAGAGGGTTTGTAATGAAGACGGCGGCCACTGGTCTACCCTGAATGTACAGCCGGAGGGTTCAACCATGTGCGGACGCCTTTCACAGTACCGGGGCATTCACGACTTCGTCGCGGCGCTTAGCATCCCCAACGCATTGATCAACTATGCCGGCGACCAGCCTTTCGAGCGCTATAACGCCGCGCCGACCACGCAACTTGCCCTCTTTCACCAGGAAGGTCAGTTTCTGCGGGCCGACATGGTTCGCTGGGGCTGGCGCCCGCACTGGGCCAAAGATCGCGTCGCACCGATCAATGCTCGAGTTGAGAAAGTAGCCCATGGCCCATTCTTTAAAGCGATCTGGCCGCACCGGGCGATCATCGCCATCGACAACTGGTTTGAGTGGGTTTATGAAGGCGGGCCGAAGAAACAGCCCTACCTGATTCGCCACCGTGACCGAACGCCAATCCTGTGTGCGGCCATCGGTCAGTACCCCATGGCCGAGCATGAACCGAGTGAGCATGACGGCTTCGTTATCATCACCGCAGACAGCGCCGGCGGTATGGTGGACATTCATGACCGCCGCCCGGTGGCGCTGCCCCCCGAGCTCGCTCGCGAATGGCTGGTACCCGCCATGCCGAAGGAGCGTGCCGAGGAAATTGTGCTGTTCCAGGGGGAGCCCGCCGAGGCGTTTGAGTGGTACCCGGTGGACCTGGCTGTGGGCAATGTTCGAAATCAAGGCCCTGAACTGATCGAACCAATCGGAGAAATTACCGGCGGAGATGAGAAAGGTAACGGGGGATCAGCTTCAGCACGTCACCAGCGCTCCGAGACTTAGGGCACAGATTCAATCTCTTGCCACCCTGTAGGCGTTGATGATCAGGATGCGCGGGCTATCGGTGTTGATTCCGTATGTCGCACTGACCTTTGGCCTTTCAATGGGTCGGGTTGTCCTGGATCGTCAGGACGCTGCGGTTCATCTGAACCTGGCTCCGGCTTGGACGGAACAGATCCTTGTGTTTGATCTTCGAAACTCGAATCAATAGACATACCCACCTCGCATGAAGACTCAGTTTTCTCTGGGCCGTACAGGTTTGAATTGCGCATTGCCGCAAGGTGCATTCGAGTTGATGAACGGGCAGAAAAAACCCGGCGCTGGGGCCGGGCTCATTAACTGGAAAAGCGTTAGGGTTTGGGATACTCGCTCGACACTGCGTTGGTGGCGTCCACATCGACCATTTCTTCATCGACTGGCGCTTCGTCGTCTGGCGGAAGCGGAACCTCAGGTTCTTTCCCCTTGGAATCATGACCTGTTTCATTATCAGTGCCGCCCGTTACGCCCTGCTGAGATTTGTTTCCAGGGGCATTCTCGTCAATGTCCATGCTGGCTCTCCGTGTTGATGCGCGGGATATCCGTGCTTGTACTTGAGAGTTGCCCGAGCATTGGGAGTGCCGAGCTTTGGACAAGCGGCGAATAGAGGTAACCGGCGAGCTGAAGGTTTTGGTTGATCGAGCCCACAGAAAACAAACGCCCCCTAAAGCAGCAGGTACTTCGGCGGATCGAAATACAAAGTCCATCCTATTCCGAAGTCATCGATTCTTTAGAACGACTCGGCAAGCTGGCAGATAACTCTTTTGAGGCGCGATGCAATAAGGAAACATTGTAATCGTAGGTCGATATCAACGGCATTGGCCCCTCGTTCCGAGCCATCCCGAGCCATTGCCTTGTTCGTTCAACGTCAAAGAATTCGTTCTTGAACTTCATCTTCGCAACAAGGTTCGCTGAGACCCTAAAGTGTCCACATCCGGCCGAGCATTTGACCTCGGACCAGCATCCTGCCATGTGAACAATTTTAGCCGCAGCCTGGCAAATTAAGCAGTGCATGTTCGATCTCCATTTCGATGACTTACCTACTGTAGCCGAACATCGGCCAAGGCTCCCTCCACGCCCAAACAAAACAAAATAGCTGAGCAGCTGAAGGTGGCTTTGTGACGGCTGTGAATGTCATCAAGAATTTCTATCTCAGGCGTTTCCAACATCTCTAATCCCTAGCGTTGTGCCGTCAGCCAAAGTCAGAAGGAGATCATGGATTTCACCGGCGACACGATTGGGATATTTAGGCACCCCTTTTTCGTCGACAGCATTGAATATAAAGATGTTCGCCTCGAGCCAGCCTACTGGGGATTGATGATGGTCACTATCAAAAAACTTCCCATCCAGAAAAAACCCATCAATCAGCAGATCGCCGAGGGGGCTCTCGATTCTGTAGAGCCGACCCAGCGTCATTCCAGTTGATTCATTGAGCATCAAACACCTCCTCTGCTAGTCGATATATCAACGTAGTCGACAGCAACGCACAACTGAAGGGCATGAGTTTGAAGGTTACCCGGACACCGGAAGCTTCAGGCCGACAATCCTCAACCTTTTGAAACTGGCCGCTGACTGCGAGCTGGCATCCAAAGCAACAGCCTAACCCTTCTTCCACCTACCAGCCTGCCGGTGAACGGTCATCGACACCACTGCGTCTCACACGGTATCCCGTCGTCGTCTCCGTCCATTTCCATTCCCGGGCAATTCTGCAGAAAGTTTTTGGCCTCTGCGCATGAGGTCATCTGCGAACAGCGCTTGCGGCCATCACATTTGAATCGAGCCGCAACGGGCTTCTGCGCAGTCATGACTTTAGAGGTTACCTGTTGATTCGATAGCCTCGCCTCAGTCCATGACTGTACGTCAGGGGAAAACTTCCAAGCCAACAGACCAACAACAAGCACTAACCAAATCAGTTTCATTTGATTCATCCGTGATGAGAGATCGTTTGCATTCTCACGCCGCCTGCTTACCAGCGTATCCCATTAATCCACATACAGCCTGCCGGTGAACGGCGGGCGAGTTGAGATAACTGGCGAACTGAAGGTTTTGATTGATCCAATCATGTCCCGAAAAAAAGAACATAAGGTCCGCTCGACGCGGCTGATCGTTGCGGAGGATGGCACACCCATGACGGTGGCAATGTTGCGGGGGTTGACCTGGCCAGTGAGGCGACGGGTGTCGCGAAGTCCGAGTTTCAGATGCGTGATTTACGCGCTAAACCCGGTACGGACAAGGCCGAATCGAGTGGTGACATCATGCAGGCCAGGGATCAACTTGGGCATGCTTCTGAGCAATACATCCGCAATCGCAAGGTAAGAAAGTCTCGCCTACCAAGTAAATTGCGACCCAAAACCAGAATTGCGACCCAGAAGCAAACAAGGGTTTGCATCAGCTTTCGCCCGCAAACCCTTGATTTAAGATGGTCGAAGCCGGAATCGAACCTTCCTCTTTGTCGCTGAAAATAAAGGAAAATTTTAAGTTCGAAAATTTCTCTATCTCTATGTGTACCCTCATTGGGCTTTTCCAATGGTACGACATAACGTCACTGTCCTACCCAAAGCTGACGGTGGCGACGGGCAGAGATCGGCCAAAAGCAACTATTCGCTGCCCCCTAACTAGGGACCACACATCTCAAAGATGCAGAACCGGACTGCCCCCTGCGCCGTGCCCTGGCGCTTCGACCTTGACCCGCATCCCGATCAGCAACGCTGCGAGCAGCATCAGGATGCCGGCGGCGACAAATACGCCGGCGATGCCACTGAAACTGAACATGGCGCCCCCGGCAGCGGCACCCGCAGCGATCGCCGACTGCACCGAGGCCACCACCATTCCTCCTGCACTTTCCGCTTGATCGGGCACCGCACGGGCTACCCAGTTTGACCACGCCACTGGCACACCGCCGAAAGCCAGGCCCCAGAGTGCCAACAACAACGCCTGACACGGCACAGAAGCAGGCAACACCACCAGGGCTAATGCTGCAACGCCGACCAGCGCCGGCATCAGTACCATCGTCCCGCGCGGGCTACGTTCAAGTAACCAACCGGCCAGGAGCGTGCCGACGAAGTTAGCCGCACCGAAACCCAGCAGCATCAGCGCCAGCCCTTCGGCCCCCACTCCGGTTGTGCTTTCCAGAAACGGTCGGATGTAGGTGAACAACGCGAAGTGCCCTGTGTGCACCAGCACGCAGCCCAGCATGCCCACGGCAATGCCCGGACGCAGCAGCACGTCAAGCACCGTTCTCAATCGCGCCGTCCTGCGCGGCGCCAGAGGCGGTAGCGTGAACAGCTGGAAAACCAGCGTCACTACCCCGACGGCGGCGGCCGCCACAAAAGCACTGCGCCAGCCATACAGCCCGCCCAAATAGCTGCCGAGCGGCACCGCCACCACAGTGCCCACTGCAATACCGCTGAAAATAATCGACAGGGCCCGTGGCAGCAGCGCCGCTGGCACGAGGCGCATCGCCACTGCCGCCGCCATGCTCCAGAAGCCGCCCAGTGCGATGCCTAGCAAAATCCGCATGATCAGCAGCACCATCAGGCTGGAAGAGAAAGCCACCAGCAAGTTGGAGGCAATCATCAGCGTGGAAAAGCACAGCAATACCACTCGCCGGTCGATCCCTCGCGTCAAGCCTGGCACCAGTAACCCGGAGAACAGCGCCACTACCGCCGTCACGGTCACCGCCTGCCCCGCCAAGGCTTCCGACACACCCAGTTCAACGGCCATCGGCGTCAGCAAGCTGGCCGGAAGGTACTCCGCCGTCAACAATCCAAACACGCCCATCGCCAGCGAAAATACCGCCATCCAGGCCGGCGTCGCTGGCTCTACATCAGCCTCGTTGCCAAAGCGCGCATCAGCTACAACGTCACACACCCCATTACTCATCACTAAATACCTCTGGAAATTATCTCAACCAGAAGTCTATGGACGCAGAACAGGATGTTCTATGATGCAAAGTCTTTAGTTTTTGACCAAAACCCCGAAATGACCTCTCTAGATCAGTTCGACATATCGTCCGATCTCATCAACGAACTGCTGCGCGGCATGCGCCTGCGGGGCGTCGAGTACCGTCGCATCCAGGCCGGGCCCTCTTTTGGGCTGGGTTTTGCTGCCAAACCAGGACACGCCTACTTCCACTTCCTGGCCGTCGGCACCGCCGTCCTGCGTGCGGAAGACGGTACTTTGTACGAGTTGTCGGCCGGCAACGCCGTGTTCATCGCCCAGGGTGAAGCCCATCAGCTTCTCTCAAGCCTGGATGTACCCGCCCAGGACATCGGCAGCTTCGACGCGGCCCCTCTCGGCGACACGGTCTGCGCCGTGGATGCTTCTCCCGGTGCCGATGTCAGCCCCAGCACCATTATCTTTAGCGGCTGCATGGAGTTTGAACTCGGAAGC
>Ga0247814_10002411_pt1 | contig 10356 bp, 10 predicted proteins | sample UWRJL179409R1_FD_179947 | JGI IMG/M metagenome (GOLD analysis project Ga0247814, IMG submission 179947) | Plant litter microbial communities from Arlington Agricultural Research Station in Wisconsin, United States - UWRJ-L179-409R-1 | ecosystem: Environmental > Terrestrial > Plant litter >... | reverse complement strand
GTAGGGACTTGTGCTCGACGTTGTGCGATAACGTCCATGCTTCCTTGGTAAACTGGATTGAGGTCAGCAACGATTTGCTCTACTGATTGTACTACTGGTTGTGCCATTTAAGTTCCTTTTATTTTATACTTCTTTGATACTATAACATATAATATCTATTATGTTAATACCTTTAAGCACTATTATTGTTTTGATACATAAAAATACGAAAAGTAAACGTCTGAGCAGTATAGCTCTGTGACGAACTTGCGTAATTTGTTATCTTGACTACTGGTCTTAATTGACTACCACTAGTCTCTGTACTCAACACTGCTACTAAGTTAGTTCCTAGTTGATATTCAGCGTAGTGTTGCTGTGTATTTGTAGGATTGCCGCTCCAGCTTACGATTGTGTCAAATGCAATCTTATTGCCAGGGATATCAAGCCATTCACCGTACACAGTTCTTGTAGTGTTTGCACCTATGGTTGCTGCGTCTGTGACTGTGAGTGTTTTATTGCTTGGTATAGCAAATGAATACTTATCTGAATTAAAAATATAATTACTATCATTAACGATAGGAACTAGTTGTATTTTGTAAAAAATCTTTGTTCCTGCTGGTAATATACCTGGATAAGTTGTCATAAAACCCCTAACAGTGTTAGCCCCAAGGTCATATTGAACATTAAAATCCCCATTATTAGAAGAACCATTGATAATATTAGCTGTGCCACCATCAATTTGCCATGTTCCGCGAGGAAAGTATTTACCTGTTAAGCCTGACGGAATAGTAATTTGAAATGTGTTCACACCCCCTGGTGCTTCTATGAACCCGTCAAGAGACTTAGCTGTCTGTTCAAGGCTACCCGTAGATAAAAAATTAAATGTACTATTTTTAGGATAGATTCTCCAGTGTAGTTTGCCTGTAAATTTAGCACCAACAGATTGAGCACCTTTGAAAACCATTAGCTTATTACCATCTGTATAGGGTATAATAGTATCTGACATAAATCTTTCACTAATACCCCCACCATAACCAAACTCTGGTTGAGCTGGATATTCTATGTATACGTTATAAAAATCACCATCATTATATTGATTCGACATTTCAAATTGAGCGGGTATATCTACATTTGTATATTCTTTTGTACCAGAAAGATACCCAGTAGGATACCAAAAGTCTGAGTGAAAAATAAAATTATCTGGATTAATAGCCATTATTTCTCCAGTTCAGTAATAACATTCTTTGTAGGGACTGTAATAGCCACTACGTAATTTCCTTTTGGAGCACGCCCGATTAGAACTCGGTCTACACCTGATTCATCTCGGACGACTCTTGTTCGGTTCTCTGATTCAAGCTGGTCAGCGAGACTATTAATAACCGTAGCTAAATCAGCTACCGTCATATTTGGTGTAGCTCGCATGACCGAAATCATTAAATTTTCTCCGTAGCCGTAATGAAAATTGTACCTGTAAATGGTAGGTTACTTGAACTTTGGTTAGCAAACATAACCGCAAGGAAAGTACCTTGAGGGTTAGCGTCATCACCAGTACTAGGTGTCTCTCCAGATTTTTCAATTCCTACGATAGCGTGACCAGAATAACTACCAAACCATGTTGCGTTTAGGATAAGGTTATCACTTGTGCGACCTACTGGAGGGCGAATAGGTGTTAGGTTATCTTTACGAGCACCACTGTTTACTGTTACACCATTTACTGCATAAGCATATGTGTAAGTTTTAGTTGTACCAAGGTCGTTAACAGTCCAACCATTAGCGTCTATGTATCGGTCTACTGCTATTTTATCAGAGCTAACAGCACCTGTAGCAATCTTTTCTCTTGTTATTGAACCATTCTTATAGTTGTCAGAGTCAAGGTTTCCATTGACGACTTCTGTAATTGCGGCGAATCTGCTGTTCCAAAGGTTTGGTGAGGCAGCGTCTCCTGGTTCAATAGGGTTGATGTTTATAATCATTCTATTCTCCTATAGTTTCTTTGCTTTATATGTGAACTGCACTCCCATGAATGCCACTTGATTGTTTACAGCGTCTCTACGTACTTGGAATTGCATGTACCTTGAGTACCCTGAAATTGCTGTTTTCTTCGGCTTGAAGGCGGTAGCACCTGTAATAATTGTACCATCATCAATGAAGAACTCGCCAATCTTCGCTCCACCTACGTTGAGTTGTTGTTGTTTCTCTTTTGGAGCACCTTCAAAGTCCTTGTCACTACCGAAAGTGATAGGGAAGGATTTACCTACTGCCTGAACTAGCGGAACGTATCGTTTGAACTTCTTACGCTGTCCTGGCAACCCTCTTGAATCATACTTCAATCTGTAGTCAAAGTCAATCGGAGCACCTAGAGAGCTATAATCAGTTTCTGCGAAGTAGAGGCTAGGCACTTGTGAGCTAAACTCAACTAGTTCCATTTGGTCATCTGCGTCTGAATAGAACAATGCTCGTGAAATATACGTATCTGTGTCTAACATCCACTCTTGGAAGTCATTGTTAAGTATAGCAGTAATGTCATGAGTTGAACTGAACTCAGAAGCCATGTAAGCTCGTAGTTCATTCTTCCATAATGCTAGTGTAATCTCATGTTTGAGAGGACAGTTATCGAATAGTGGTTGAATCAATGCCGAAACCTTGTCGTCCTTAGCCCCATTGAATCGGTATATACCGTCATGTGATACGAAGTAGATAAAGTTAGGGTCTGATGTAACACCTCTGCGAGATAATGCACCTTCGCTACCAGTTGATTCACGTAAGAAATAGTTACCACGGTCAGAACCACTTAGAACATATTTCATGTCTTGTGTCAAGATAATGAGATTGTCTTGGAATGGAATCAATGCTGTGATTGGTGAACCATTCTTAGGTCGAGGTACATAAATGAATGACACTGAAAGCCATTGGTAGTACCATTGTTCATTAGCTGGTTTATCGCTAGGGTTTCCTGGGTTCTCTGAGAATACCATTCGGTTCTTGTCTGCCATTGAAACACCAAACATTCGGTCTTTGTGGAAACAAATCTCTTTAAGAATAGGAAGTTCTGTATCAATAATGTTTTCAATACCTGTGTCAAGTATTACTACATCATCAATAGCAAAGTTTCCAGTTCCAGACCAAAAATCTACACCGCTATAATCTATAGCTGAAATAAAGTATGCTGAGTATTCTGTCCATGTAGATGTTGATACGCTCGTGAATGTTGTTACTGGGGTTACTGCACCCGCACCAGCGATTGCTATATTAGTGCTAGCTGATGTAGCTTTAGCTTTAAAGGTAACTTTGTAACGTCGATTCTTTACTAGTGTTGCTGTACCTGTTACCTTACGCGTTCCAGAAGCTGCTGAAATACTTAGCGAAGCTGGAGTAGAAGCAAAGTCTGACGTATTACGAGATATGCTTGAGCCTGAGGCTGGAGTCCAACCAGTAGTGTTTACTGTGAAGCTACCGTTAGATGATAGGTTTGTTAACTCACTTTCAAGTGAACCATTCCATGCCATAAGTTGGTCGTACCCATTTACCCAGAATACTTTACCATCACCATTAGTGAAGGAATAGTTACTAGCACTCGCTGATAGACCCGTAAGTAATGTAGCAAGGGTTTTGGTTGCTTCATCAACAACGTACATTGTAGTGCCATAAGCGGCTACTGTACGGTTAGTTCCATCGTCACGGTTGAAGCGATATGCTCCTAATGGCTTAGCTGGAGGGGTTGTATAAACACGATGTAAGATACCATATGTCTGAACGCTTGCACCAAGTATACCAGAATTACCTGCGTATGCCATTGTGCCTGCTGTAGATGTCTTAAGTTTAGCAAATCCTGCACCATCATCTTGGAGATATATTACCATCCAATATTTTTGTCCACTTGTCAACTGAGCTGCATTGATAAAGCGAGCCGTAACCCATGCAAAGCTTGAACCTATGTCTGAAATAGATGAACGAGTAATACGCTTGGAAGGCATGTTACCATTGTCATCATAAATGTCTATACGAATAGCTGAGTTGGAAGTACCAATGGCTGGCTGTAAGTCAATACGTGTTAATTGCCCTGTAGCAGACGCTGTGAACGGTTGTAACTGAATATTGGTCTCAATACCCACATTAACGTCTGAAGCACCCGTAGCGGACGTATTAGACACGTTGAGTACTTCTCCAAGTGGGGTGACATATTGTCCTGACCCTTTACGTGTAGATACAGCTACTTCACGACCGCCTTCTGTCTGTGCATAAAGTCGAAAGTCATGTGCCTCAGGTGTACGTCCTGGTTGCATTTCATCAACTGGACTGACCATATCAAGACCAGCAAGTCTAGTAACTACATCACCAGACAAACGATTACCAGAGACCTTAGGAATCTGTACCTTACTAAATCGACTAGCCATGACTACCTACCTACTTGACGGTTCTTCATCCGTATTGGACCTCCGCCTATTCTGAAACCATATCGGTTTGCCATTTGTTCCATCTTAGTTCGGAACTCACTCTTAGTAAGCAGACCTTCGTCTGAATCACCTTCACGATATTGAACACGGTAGAAAGCACCGAGTACAAGCAGTTCTTCGTATTCTGCTGGAAGCTCTGGTACGTCACCATCTTCTAGTAATGTCTTCGGAACTTTATTGTAATAAATTGTCATATTGTATTCAAGGTCTATTGGACGAGAAGTAATTAACTTACCTCCATACAGTGTCCAGTTCATAACTGAACCCACATCATTTGATACTGGGCTTGGGAAGCGACCGTTAAATGACTGGAAGTCCATAAACTTATCTTTAATATCCACTGCTTTTCCATCGGGACTTGTAATCACGATTGACTGTAAGTGGGAAACATCGTCTGGAAACTGAAACATATATGGACTCTGTGGAAGATTACCCGTGAAAATCTTTTCCGTAAAAGGCAGTTCAAATTCACTGAAGATATCTCGCTGTGCGTCATTAATAAAGTTGTCAAGTACTTGTGTGTCGAAATCTTCGTCATCAAGTTTGTCAACTAGTATCCTGTTTCTAATTCCTGCTAATGTATAACTCATGTTTTTATCATATCCTATCTGGTGTTATTAGTCAATATTTTAATTAAGCTGTTCTAAAGACCTGTGCAATATTTTGTGGTTGTCGTATGGTTGATTGACCAGAGCCGAGTCCAGTTCCATCTTCGTGACGACTTATCTGTAATTTTACTGTGTGGTTTCCTGCGGGAACATTTTGGAATACCGCTGAAATTGTTGCTGTACCAATAGCGTTAGCTACAGGACTGTCAACACGACCCTTACCACCCCAAACAGTAGAGTCAAGTAGTAGCCTCATGTGAGTACCGCTTGTACCACCAGCAGTATTTCGACATTGACCCTGTGAATTGACTATAACGGTTGAAGTTCCTACAGTTGTGAAGTTTAATGTGACTCCAGTTACCTCAACCCAATAACCAGAAGCGTCATTCCACTCAGGGGAGTTAGCAGTAATTACAGCTGAATACGTTGCTGGTGCATTGTTTGTTGGTGAAACATAATCAGTTCCAGCTACAGCTTGGCTAACGCTACCAGAACCATCTGCTTTTAATATACCATTTACTGAACCTGCACCACCATTAGTAGCTGGTAAAATACCAGTAACATCAGTACTTAAATCTAATACGTTTTTTATTGCTAAAGAACCTAAGCCTAGATTTGTTCTAGCAGTAGTTTTATCTGGAACATCTAGCAAGTTTGAAGCGAGCTTTAACTGTTCATCATTTGTTACATTTGCTAGACCAAGCGATGTTTTATTTAACGTAGTCCATTCAGTATCGTAATTTGTGTTACTGATTTTTGACAGTACCTGCGTTGGAGAACCGCCTACTGGCACACCTTGACCATTATCACCTTTAAGTGATGAATAAGGTATAACCACATTGTCGTAAACCCCATTTCCCAATGAGATAATGCTAGGTATTAAATCATTAGCCCCTGGGGACGTAACGATGTCGTAATCAGATAGCTTCTTGTATTGAACCATTATCTATCTTTCCTGGTATGAACTTTCCTTCTGTTGATATCATATATATTATATCATCTTCTGAGAATTCTTCCACTATTATATCTTTATCGTTTTCAGCTAACCATATCCAGTCATCTTCAAACATTAATATTATGTAATCATTGTTGCTTCGAATAACACCAGAGCCACTGTTACCTGCCGTAAAGCTACCATTATCTATTGTAGCAATATCTATAGTCCCAGTAGATGGGCTAGTACCTTGATTTAGATTACCAGTCTCAGGTAACACTGATTCAACTGAACCATAACTACCATTAGTATTAATATATCTGTCGTTAGGTATAAACACTTCTGGCAAAGTATTCTTGTCGTATATACGGAACTTACCTACCTGAGGCTTTGTTCCTATATATTCAACTAGGAATCTACCAGACTGAGACTTATCATTTGTCTTTTGTACTCTAAAGTTACCTACTTGAGTAACTGTAGATGTAGTTCTTACGCTAAAGCGACCTGTCTGTAGTCTATCAGTCTGCAATCTAACGCTAAACTTACCTGTTTGAGGTTTGTCATAAGCGTTAAGAACTCGGAACTTACCTATCTGTAACTTATCATACTTGACAGATACTGTAAATTGTCCTGTAATATCTTTTGTATTAACAGTACGGACTCGGAATACACCTGTTTGTGTCTTGAGTGATGTTGTGCGTACACGGAATTTACCGACTTGAGGAACGTCATAAGTCCTGCGAACTCTGAACTTACCAATTTGGGTCTTATCAGCAGGAGCCGCAACTGTAAACTTACCTACCTGTGGCTTATCAATGGTAACTCTTACCCTAAACTTACCTATTTGTAGGCGTAAAGGTTCACTTGCTACTCGGAAAGCACCTATTTGATTCTTTGTATTGAGTGTTCGTACCCAGAATCTACCGACCTGAGGAGTATCAAAGGTTTTCTTTACTCGAAAGACACCGACTTGCGTTTTGTCAAGTATCTTTTTAACTCTGAACTGACCAAGCTGGACTTTATCAGATGTAGTCTTAACTCGGAATTTACCTACTTGTAATTGGTCAAAGGTTTTACGTACACGGAACTGACCTGCTTGAGGTTTATCTGATGTTACCTTTACTCTAAATTGACCTGTTTGGTCTCTGTCTACGGTAGTGGCTCCAGCCATAAGAGCAACACCATAACCAGTACCATACCCTAGAGAGCTACCAAAACCACCACCAAAACCTACTTGAGGGGTTGATGTAGGAATCATATCCTCTGCTCTCATTGGAGCTACGTCACCATTAGTTCCAGCTGAGTACTGTTTAACATATAGGTAACTATCACCCTGATAAGTACCCACACCAGAGTAAGGACTCGCTATCGTAGGCGGTGTTGCTGAACTACTGAATGTCCATGACCCAGGCTCAGCAGTACTAGCTGCCCATATTTTTACTTGTCGTAAACTACCTGATAGACGAGTACGAATAAAGTAATCAGTACTCATACTCCACGCCATGTTTGTCCACTGAACAACGCCAGTAGAATCTTCGTACATTACAAGTGACTTAACACTAGAGACTGGTACAAAGCTTACTGCATAACCAATAGTACTCGCTTCTGTTGTACCACCATAACGAATGTAAGAAGCACCGTAACGACCAGTACTTCCATCAGCCCCAGATTTAAATATCCAAAACTTAACTAATGTTTCTAAATTATCACCAACACCATTTAATGGGTTATACGCTACAACACGACTTCCTACTGTGCTTATCGCTTGAACACGAAGAAACTTACCATCTGAATCACCACCATCAATAATACGATAGTCTGCACCACCGTTAGTAATCTTAGGAGTCCAGTCGGTTTGTCCGCTGGTTGTTATATCTCCTACTGGGTATTCATCGAAGTTTGTAAAAAATTGTGCCATTGTATTGCCCTTATCCCATTGTATTGAGAATTAGTATGTTATGCGGGACCTTTATAACTCCCAAAGAAATAAGCCCTGTTATTATCAGGTTCGATATTAGCAGTACCAGAAGTATATAGCCATACTCCTACTGTGTCTCCAGCATTTAATACCAATTCATTAGTACAGAATGTTCCGACTGGTGCTGTGGCTGTCGTGTCATTGCTTCGCCCTTGTCCTACTCCATTTATATAAAAGTCAAAGAAGGTACGGACATTTCCGTTTACACTCATCCTTGCACTAAAAGAATACAAACCAGTTACTGGAATTGTATAAAGAGCAGTACCTGTATTAAAGTTATTGTTCGGGTCGTAAACAATAGTATCAAATGGAACTTTGTTAGCACCTGCTGGAGCAGAATAAGCTGCATTACGATAAACCCTAAACTTATACGGATTAGCTAAACTAGTTATAAGTATGTCATCTACATATACACCATTGGCGACTATATCACCTACTGCAAAGGCTTTAGCTGTAGTACCCTTCTGAGCACGAACAATAGTTAATGTGTCCGTAGACCGAGCAGTCACAGATACAATCTCACTATTTCCAAGCGTGCTTAACTGACCTACTGGAGTAAGTGTTAAGAAGAATGGAGTAGCGGGCATACCTGCACCATAGCCAGTTTGCAAGACAAGTGTAGTAGCACTACTAGTTAAAGCAGTTCCAATTAAACCAGTTGCCAAATCTTTTTTATTAGCCATTTAATGTGATTACTTTCTTTTGAACCCTATCTTTACTATCTGTATATTCATAACCGAAGCTATAACCGACAATACGAGCTTCCTGTTCTTCTCCGTCAACCCAATCTTTCTCTACAGTTCTGTAGTAAATTAGTTTGCGGTCAGACGCTCTGTCGGATTCATCTCCTAGTTCTATTTCTGTTCCATCAATAGTAAACTTACCATGAACTAAATCAACAGTGTGTAGTGTTCCGTCTCCTACGAGTACGAATAAGTCAACCTTAGCCCCAGCCTCTACTTGGTCTCTGACATCTCGAAAGGCTGAGGGATTCCATTCTGCGGAATCATCGTGTTTGCTATAGTGGTCATCTTCTGGTTGCTCGATAACTACTTCGTTATCTAAGTAAGCTGTCCAGAGAAATTCTAGTGGTTTTGATACTGTAGACATTGTATTGTCTTCTCCTTATTAGTTTTCTGAGTAACGGAGTGTAAGCGTAATGTTACCGCTATCTCCAGGACTCGCTGAACCTGTGGTTCGTGCTTGTGTTGCAAGATACTGTGTGTAACCTGCGGCACTAAGCGTAGACGTTGGGCTTGCACCTTCTGGTCCAACTGTAGAAAAGTTTACAGTAGCACCTGATGTGATTGCCGTAATTGAGCTAATGTCGCTCAGACCTGCCGTAGCAGATTGAGATGGTGTAGCATACGTACTTGTAACAGCTCCGAATAGAGTTGTGTTAGTAGGTAATGCACCAGCTGTGTGAGACCAAAGTCCGTTAGAAATCTGGTTAAATGTTCCTGTGAACTTACCAAATTGATACTTAGGGAAACTGTTCTCACCAGCATTGATTGGAGCTGCACTATAGGCAGTAGCTACATCGTCAACCGATTTCCAGTTTACCTGAGTTACGGCTGTGTTACGAGTAGTACCCTTAGCTGGGGAACCTGTAGCTGCTCCGTTGTCTTCGTTATATTCAAATGTAGCTGCCATATATTACTCCTAGATGTATGTTCCGTGAATTTGTACACCAGCAACTGCAACTGCTGTGTCTGTAGCAGGCATAGCGGCTGTGACTGCCATAGCGATACCAGTAGTAAGTCGTTTACCTTGTCCACCTGGAACATAAGATACAAAACCACCTGCTGGGACTGGAAGTGTCATTACTGGAACGTCAGTACCAACTGTAGGAGCTGAGGCTTTGTTATAAATCTTTACATAAGCTGCTGTAGCTGTAGGATTAGAAGCTGTAATTTCAAACAAGTTACCTGCTGCTGCCTTTTGGCTTGAAGCATTAGTGCTTGCTGTTGTTACTACGCTGATTGCTGTACCAGAAACTAATGTACCTTGGTTAGCTGTGACTGTGCCTGCAACAGTACCTGAGTTACCTGTTGGGTTCAAGTTACCAGTTGTTACAGTAGTGGTTTCAATTACTATTGTACCGCTCGTGTAAGCAGTTGTGATTAATCGTACATATTGGAAAGAAGAAACGTCTATAGCATAAAGACCAGCAGAGGTGATGTTACCGCTTGTGAGATAAGCACCTGTGATTAGGTTTAATACTGACGTACTTCCTGTTACGTTTCGCCATGTTGTACCGTTTATCGAGGTTTGAACCTGTAAGGTTCCTACAAAAGTACCTGACACATCAGCAGTCAGAGTACGATATTCTGACACGTTGAATGCGGGGGTAGGTGTTGCGTTAGCCGTGATATTGGTCACTCTTTGTTGTGTGTTAGCCAA
>Ga0247814_10002409_pt1 | contig 10358 bp, 8 predicted proteins | sample UWRJL179409R1_FD_179947 | JGI IMG/M metagenome (GOLD analysis project Ga0247814, IMG submission 179947) | Plant litter microbial communities from Arlington Agricultural Research Station in Wisconsin, United States - UWRJ-L179-409R-1 | ecosystem: Environmental > Terrestrial > Plant litter >... | reverse complement strand
TGAGAGCGCGCAGAGTTTATGTCGTAATCATAACCGGATGTAAACTTTAATAGTACCGAAAGAAGATTGCAAATATAGAACCAACCTGGCTCTTAGCCCCGATGGAGCCGGCAGCCCCGAAGCGCAGCGAAGGGCTAAAGGCGACAGCGGGACCGGCCAGTGCTGAAATGCGCTTTGTTTATTGCTCCTTATATATACGAGATTTCTCTAACGTCGAAATAGAAAACAAAAAACCCGCTAATTGCTAAGCGGGTTTGGTGTGTAAGTAAGAAATAAATATATTGTTTTATAAAACGTTTTTGTTATTTAACCTGGTTTACTATAGCTGTAAAAGCTTCAGGGTGGTTAGCTGCAAGATCGGCAAGAACTTTACGGTTCAATTCGATATTTGCTGCTTTAACTTTACCCATAAACTGAGAGTAGCTTAAACCGTGTAGTCTTGCACCAGCGTTAATACGCATAATCCAAAGGGCACGGAAGTTTCTCTTTTTTGCTTTACGGTCACGGTAAGCATAAACCATTGCTTTTTCTACCGCATTTTTGGCTACTGTCCAAACGTTTTTACGTCTTCCAAAGAAACCTTTGGCTTGCTTCATTACCTTTTTTCTTCGGGCTCTTGAAGCTACTGAATTTACTGATCTTGGCATAATTTTTCTTGTTTTTGTAGCAGGCGTTTTGCAATTTGCAAACTCTTATATTGGGCCGTGCTCCAGGGTTATAATAATTTGTTTAACCGAAACGGCAGTTTAGCGTAAGCCTAATTGCTGTTTAACGCTCTTCTCATCTGTTGGGTGTACCAGTGTAGAGTGAGTTAGAGCAAGCTTGCGCTTTTTAGATTTTTTAGTCAGGATGTGACTTTTAAAAGCGTGCTTTCTTTTGATCTTTCCTGAGCCAGTAACTTTGAAACGTTTCTTAGCAGAGGATTTGGTTTTCATTTTAGGCATTGTGATTCCTGTATTTAATTTACTCTTACTTACTTTATCGTCAGTTAAAAGTTGTAAAGTTGAAAGTTATAACGTTAAGAACATTACAACTTTCAACTTTTAAACCTTCAACAGTTTTATGCTTTTTTCTTCTTAGGCGCAATAAACATAATCATCCTTTTACCTTCAAGAACCGGCATAGCTTCTACTTTGCCCCACTCTTCCAGGTCGGTAGCTAGTTTAAGCAGCAATATTTGCCCTTGTTCTTTATAGATAATAGAACGGCCTTTAAAGAATACAAATGCTTTTAGCTTAGAACCTTCTTTAAGGAACTTCTCTGCATTTTTTCTTTTAAAGTCGTAATCGTGCTCATCGGTTTGCGGGCCAAAGCGTATTTCTTTTACAACAATTTGCGTAGACTTGGCCTTAAGCATCTTGTCGCGTTTCTTTTGTTCGTAAAGAAACTTTTTATAGTCCATGATCTTGCATACGGGCGGCTCTGCATTTGGCGAAATCTCCACCAAATCCAGCTCAAAGCCCTCTGCCATTTGCAAAGCCTGCGAAGTTTTGTAAACTCCGGGCTCTACGTTTTCTCCCACAAGCCTTACTTCGGGTACGCGGATGGCATTGTTAGTCCTGTGCGCATCTTTTTTTTCTACTCGAGGCTGGTAGCCTCTGTTGTTTCTTATTGCTATGGCTTTAAAAATTTAAGTTAAACTTGAAATGTTTTTAGTGTTTTATCTACTTCTTCCTGCACAAGTGCAGCAAATGCTTCGATGGTCATTGTTTGATTACTCTTACCTGCATCGCCATGACGACGTACAGATATCGTGCCGTTTTTCTCTTCCTCCTCGCCCACTATAAGCATAAATGGCAGCTTTTGTACTTCGGCTTCCCTTATTTTACGGCCTATAGTTTCATTCCTGTTATCTACGGTGGCGCGAATTTCGTGATTTTCGAGCAAATCTAAAACTTTTTTAGCATAATTTTCATATTTCTCACTAAGAGACAGTATGATAGCCTGCTCCGGCATTAGCCAAAGCGGGAAATTGCCTGCTGTGTTTTCCAGCAATATGGCTATAAAGCGCTCCATTGACCCAAAAGGCGCACGGTGAATCATTACCGGCCTATGTAGTTCGTTATCAGAGCCTTTGTATGTTAAATCAAATCGTTCCGGAAGGTTATAATCTACCTGAATGGTACCTAACTGCCACTGACGGCCCAGGGCATCCTTAACCATAAAGTCTAATTTAGGGCCATAAAAAGCAGCCTCGCCATACTCTACAACAGTGTCAAGATTTTTATCGCGGGCAGCATTAATGATCGCATTTTCAGCTTTTTCCCAGTTTTCATCGGTACCAATGTACTTTTCGCGGTTCTCTTTATCGCGTAAAGACACCTGCGCGCTAAAGTTATCAAACCCAAGAGAGCTAAAAACATACAACACAAGGTCGATCACTTTTTTAAACTCGCTGTCAAGCTGGTCGGGCGTACAAAAAATGTGCGCATCATCCTGAGTAAAGCCACGCACACGGGTCAACCCGTGAAGCTCGCCACTTTGCTCATAACGGTATACGGTACCAAACTCTGCATAACGCTTAGGCAGGTCTTTGTAAGACCATGGCTTAGTGTTATAAATTTCGCAGTGGTGCGGACAGTTCATTGGTTTTAGCAAAAACTCCTCGCCCTCGTTAGGCGTGTGGATTGGCTGAAAACTATCGGCGCCATACTTAGCGTAGTGGCCACTGGTAACATATAATTCTTTCTGACCTATGTGTGGCGTAACCACCTGCTCATAACCGGCCTTCTTTTGTGCTTTTTTAAGAAACTGCTCTAAACGGTCGCGCAATGCGGCACCCTTAGGCAACCAAAGTGGCAGACCCTGACCTACTTTCTGAGAGAAAGCAAACAGTTCCAGCTCCTTGCCCAGCTTGCGGTGGTCGCGGCGCTTGGCCTCTTCCAGTAGCTCCAGGTATTCGGTAAGGTCCTTTTGTTTCGGGAAAGATATACCGTATACACGGGTAAGCTGCTTGTTCTTTTCGTCGCCGCGCCAGTAAGCACCGGCAACGCTCATTATTTTAAACGCCTTAATTATGCCTGTGTTAGGTATGTGCCCGCCACGGCAAAGATCGGTAAAGGTTGCGTGGTCGCAAAAGGTAATGGTACCGTCTTCAAGGTTAGTTATAAGTTCTGTTTTATATGGGTTCTCTTCGGCGGCATACATGGCAAGCGCTTCGGCCTTAGTGGCAGATCGCATTGTGAATTCATGTTTCTCACGGGCTATGGCAAGCACCTTATCTTCAATGGTCTTAAAGTCTTTATCGGAAACCGAATGGTCGCCAAAATCAACATCGTAGTAAAAACCATTATCAATAGCAGGGCCTATGGTAAGCTTAATGCCCGGGTACAGTTCCTGAAGGGCCTGTGCCAAAACGTGCGAGCTTGAATGCCAGAAAGCCTTTTTGCCTTCCTTATCGTTCCAGGTAAATAATATTAGGGAGCCGCTGGTCGTTAGTGGGGTTTTCGTTTCAACAGTTGTACCATTAAAGGAAGCAGAAATCACGTTTCTTGCTAAGCCTTCACTTATGCTCATGGCAACATCATGGGGAGTTACCCCTGCGTCGAATTTTTTAACCGAACCATCCGGCAATGTAATATCTATCATTGTTAAAAATTTATAGTGTGCAAAGATAGCGTATTAACCCGTTACAAACAATACATAAACCCCACCAGTTTTTAATATTATTTTAATGATTTTTAGTAGGGTTGGGAGCGAATGGCATGGGTTTTTTTAGCGGGCGGTTTTCCCGCCCTCAGCTTTATCTGCCGCTCTGCGATTTGGAAAAACATTGCTTCGGTCGGGACCGTGGGGTAATGGTGGTTTTACGTTTGGGTTGGCGTTAGCTGGGAGAGTTTTATTGTCGTATTTCGGGATAACAGAGTCTTTGGGATTATCAGTTAACGGTGTCAATGTTTGTTCTGATTTAACAGTATCCAATACTATTGCTTTAATATTTTCTATAGGAATATTAATAGTGGTGCCCTTTTTAGTTGTATCAATTTGATTAATACAATACAACGCAAAAATTGAAAATAGTAAAACCAACACAACTCTTAACGACCATATTAGCACCAAACCATTTCTTATTTTTTTTCTGATTTTTTCAAAGTCAACTGTAAAGTCAGAGTAAGTTTTGATAAAGTTATTTTTTATTTCATTCTCTTCCTTTTCCAAATCTTGCTTTAAACAATCAATATTATATGATGACATTTGTAAAATTATGAATGCAATTATGGTATACAGAAAATATGCAAATGCGATACATAATAAAATAAGCGGTTTGTCTTTTACTTGATAGCTTGCAAATGCCGTAGCAGCGAATGTCAATGGGAAAGAAGCAACTTGTTTATTAACTGATTCAATATTTTTATCTAAATTTTCAAAATATTTATTTCGTTCTTCTTTGAATTTCGCCTTAAGTTTTTCAAAACTGAAATCATGAATATAATTCTCGTAATCTTTCTCTGATAAATTGATGTAAGGTATAAGGTGTTTGATTATTTCATACATTCTTTCACTCTCAGGATAGCTATGTATACCAGAGTTTACTATCGTTTCTTTGAAAAACTGAATAAATTCTTTTTTTGTGAATAGATTTTTCAAATTATTTATTGGTATACTCAAATCTCCTAAATCTTCGAATTTACTTTCACTAGGTAGATAACCGATAGTATATGGTCCACGGTCTTTACTTAAGATTATTAGTTTATAATCAGAAGTATTATTTAATGTAGTAAAAATTGGATTTTCAGCCAAGAAGGTAATTAATTTTCGGAAATTGTAAAAGTTGAAAATTAATGCCTTTTTTTTTGTGAATTGTTCATTTTCATATTTTATTATAAATAAGTGTTTATAATTTAATATAAGAATGTTATTACTGTCAAAGTTTTCTTTGTATTGTGAGTATCCACTAATAAAGTCTTGTATGTTTTCAAAAATTATTACTTGACTCAATTTCGTGCTACGCAGGTTTATTTCATATTTATTAATAAGGGGGGTAATGTTAAAGATTTCTTTTATTGAATTTTCAAACATTGCTTGGTTAGCTCCTTCTTTTAAGGAAAAAATGAAATTGTCTCCATTGTTTTCAATAGAGTCATAATTCACCGCGTCAAAAAAAGACTCTCCGAAATTCTTAAGTTTATTTTGAGTTGTCATTGTTGATCATTCTCCGAAATATTTGTATTTGTCCTTGCTTGTATTGCCGAAGCTACATAACCGGTCAACTCTTTTGAATTAATTATGATCCTATTTTCTTCTACAACTACCTCATTGTCATTAATTTTATTAAAGTCAATATTAAGTTCTATTCCCTCAACTCTGGCTCTAATTGATACTAAGCGTTTCCACACCCTCGTATCTTTTTTAAATTCATGATCTAATTGAAAATTATTTTTAATTGCAAAATCTAAAATAGTATTTTCATCATCATAAAAATGCTTACTCATATCTTTAATGCTAATCATTTTATTAGCTCTGGGCTTTGCATATTCGTAAACACTTTTAGTAAACTCATTAGTGTTTTTGTATATCGGTTTTCCGTCAGTATCTAATGGTATGGGTAATGATTTAATTATTGTGACTAAGTCTTGTGTGTTTTTCGAGTCTTTTATGAAATCACCTGCATTGACCCAATCTCTAAAATAATTAGAAATTTCACCATTTTGTTGAGTTGTAATTAACGCTATATAATTTCTATCATCTTCCGTTTGTTGAAAGATGGTGTAATTTAAACGAAATGCCATAGCGATTTTGTCAATATTTACATTCTCAGAATTATCTAACGTATATTTCCCATCCTTTTTAGTAATATTTATCCCATTCTTTTTTCTTAGCAATACTACAGTTATATACCTTTTACCTTGGGTTAAATAGTCGCAGAAAAAATAATATCCTCCACTTGCAAAAGCAACCTTTTCGATTTTGTCTTTAAGCTTTTCTAATGTTTCAGTGTATAAATAAAAAGAGTCTAATTCAGAGTCGGATAAATAATCCTCTAACTTTGTTGAAAAGTCATTAGAGTTGTTCTTTTTAAAGACTGTATTTTTTAATGAAGAACTTTCATTTATTGATTTATGAACATCGCTAATTAATATTTTGGAAAAATCATCTTCTTCGGATATTTTGTCTGAAAAATCTAATTTAGCAGTTGTAGTTTTTGCTTCTTTTTCTAAGTAGTGGATAACATAAGCACGAATTTTTAAATCTTCAAGCATAAATTGAGAAATGTAAGTTTATGTAAACATACAAATTTTTAACAATATATTAACGGCTAACAAAATAAAGTTATAATGCAAAGATAAGAAAATAATTTAACCTTAAAAGATTATTTTCTTATAATATTTTTTGTAATTTTAAAAATTTTCTACCAAAATTCACTAAATCCAAGATGTAAATCACGCTGAGCAACAATGCTCTTTGCCAAGTGATTAATGTGAATTTCTCCCGATAATTTAATATTTCCAGTCTCTCATTTCTACTAAAAGAATCACACCTATCATTCATCTCAAAACCTCAATAAAACATCCTCACTATACCTCCCTTTTTTGCTCAAAAAATTTAAATGTTTAACACCCGGTGTATCGTAAAAACATTTACCTTAACACCCACAAAACCAACCGCTATGAAAAAAAATTACTTCCTTGCAGTGCTGCTTCTCATTTGCAGCATTGGCGCACATGCGCAGCAAATTCTTAAACGCGTTACCCAAACCGATACCCAGGTAGTTGTAGAGCTGTTTACTTTTAGTAATGGCACCATACCTACAGTTATTACAGGGCCTAACCATTTTATATCGGGGATATTAAATTCTTATTTTGCTTATTACGCAGTTATAGATGGCGTTATTACCCCCTTAAGCCACATAGGCAGCACCTACGGGCAGGGCACTACGCCGCCGCCAATTTCACTGCTGGGCACCGAATTTACCTTTAGCAACACCGTTGGCTTTTTTATGGACAGCACTGCCGAGGGTATTGTAGTATATGATGGTGAGACCGAAGTGAGCAGTACTGTAGTGGTACCCATTGCTACGTATGGGCATTCATCGGCAGCCTCCACTACTATAGAGGGACTTGGCGACCTGTATTATGCTAAGTTTTTTATAAATAAAACCCTGTCTAACGGCGGTGCTATTCCTGCGGGTACCTGCCTGAAATTGGTCTCTCCCACCTACATGTACCCGGATGCTAACAATGTTATGCTTTATTTTTCAGATGAATACTACATGACATTTAACGGCACCAACTGGGTAGAGCAATATGCCGACTGTCTTGGCAACCCCGCAAACATGATCCCCGATTTGGGTGCTACCCTCTCCCTGACAGATGTAGAGGCTGTAAATAACAGACTGCTGCTATACCCTAACCCGTCGTTGGGTAATGTATATATAGATTCTGTAAAAGGACAAAGCGGTAATTTTACCTTTAAAATTATAGATTATACCGGGCGCAGCCTGCAAAGCGGCGTTGCTTCTTTGGGGAAAAACATTGCTACCGACGGTTTGCCCACAGGCAACTATATTATACAAATTAATTTACCGGAGGGCAAACAGCAGGTTATTAAATTCACGAAAAAATAGGGGTAAAGCCGCAAAACTCTGTGTGCTTTCAACGTAAAGAATTAAACAACTGATAATTTCTCTGTGAAAAAACCGCTGTGTAACTCTGTGGTATAGCTTACAATAAAATAGAGATTTCTCAACTACGCTGCGCTGCGTTCGAAAAGGAACAGCCCCAAAGCATTCGTGCAAATAAATGAAATTAATGTCTTAATTCTTTGTGTCCCTTTGCGCCTTCTTTGCGACACTTTGTGTATAACTATTTCAACTAAAAAGAGATTTCTCAACTGCGCTGCGCTTCGGTCGAAATGGAAAAAAATTCGCAAATAAGTGAAATTCGTATCTCAATTCTTCGTGTCCCTTTGCGCCTTCTTTGTGAAACTTTGTGTAATAAAGATTTCTCGACTTCTTTCGAAATGGAAAACTGTGACTACGACTGTAAACTAATCCTTAAACAAACTCTCCGGCCGTTCTAAATTATCAAGCTTTTTAATATACTCCTCGCTTAGCAGGCTCATGCCGTACTGATATGACGCATTCATCCAGCCAAAACCACTGCGGGTAATGTAAGCAAAATCAGTACCCACATTACCGTACTCGGCGTAAACTTTGTGGGTGGCGTTAACAACATCATACTTTTCGGGGATGGTACCGTTATAATCTACGGCATTTTGAGTAATGGTCCACATCCAGCGGTACACCATTTCGCGTGCTTCTTTTTCGTAGCCGTAATCTATAAGGCCTTTCCACAACATCATTTGGTGCGGAGCCCAACCGTTAGGGTAATCCCACTGCCGCTGCACATCGCCTGTGGCATACTTATCTAACGATGCTTTGCTGCTACCGGTAAAACCACCCTGCGCTTTAAGCTCGTGCATTAATTGCGGAACCATTTTGGCCGCTTCCTCTTTAGTAGCCAAGCCTGCCCACAACGGAAAAAAATTGGTTGCCGACATAAAGTCGCACATTTTACCCGTCTTTTGGTTATAGTCAAAGTAGCCGTGGGCTTGCTCGTTCCACAGGTATTTGTGCATAAGCAGTTTTCGTGCATGGGCTTTTTCATGCCAGTAGGCAGCCGTGTAGGTTTTACCATCTACACCTGTAAAGCCATTTTTAAAGTAGGTGCCTATTAAAAATTCAAAATCTTTCTCATACTTATATAACAGTGAGTTTATATCTACCGAATTTAGGTCGGCAGCCACATTGTCAAGTCGCCAACTTGTGTCATGCCCACTTTCGCGCAGCGTACGGTCGTGTACAAAATAACGGTCAAGGTTGGCATCTTTAATAGTACCATCTTTATAAGCCTGTTCAAACTGTAGTTCGGTAAGATTATGCTTATCGGCATAGTTTTGCAGCAGTTCTTTAAAGTGTCCTGCTTCCGTTTCGGGCGGAATTCCTATACCATCGGCATAATAGCGGTTAAGCCCTGTCTCGGGCGTGTAGCGCTTGCCCCCCATCCATACGGTTTCATATTCCTGAATGGCAATCGCAAGGCTTTCGGCAAGCCAGTCTTTATCTTTAGCATGCAAGGCATTATAAACCTCCCGAATGAAAGATGATAAAAACGGCGGCTGCGTGCGCGTTAAGTAGTACGACCTGTTGGCATTAAGTATCTTGCCGTAGTATTTTATCTGGTAGCAAAAATTATCAACCATGCCTTTCGCAAGGTCTATTCGCTTATCCAGTAATAGCCCTACGCCTTCAAAGTAACTGTCCCAACCGTACATTTCGTTAAACCTGCCGCCGGGAACTACGAAGGGTACGCCTTTGCCGTTTTCTATTTTAAGCGAAAGTATTCCGGGTTTATCATTAATAGATTTTACATATTCGGCTGTAATGTCTTTAGGTAAAATGGCAACCTCCAAATTTGGCATGCGGGTTTGCACATCTTTAAAGTAAGCAATCCCCACACTATCGTTATACGGCACGTAAATGCGCTGTTGTGTATCGTGCATTTTATCGTCGCCCACAATCCGGGTTATGCCCTCTTCGTCAATTGTTCGGGTAAGATCGTCCCAAAACTGGGTACGGATGCGGCGGGAAATTCGCTCTGCCGGCGGCTCCTGAATTTGCCTTAGCGATATAAGCAGGCTTGGGTGCGTGCCATCGTTTGCAATGGCAAGCTCCTGTAGCAGGTTACTTATATAATAGGTGTTGCGCAAAATCACGGTATCGCCTTTGGTGCTCACCATAAAGTAATCTTTATTTATGGGGGCATCATCTTTGGTAATACGTTTATCGCCATCGGTATCGTACCCGGCAAGCAGGTCCTGCATGGTTTTATCAATGGGAAGGTCGAATACTATCTGGCTCTCTACAAATTTTGAACTGCAACTCATAATCAGGCTTGCTGCTGCCAGTACACAAAGCACCGTAACAGGCTTTTTGGGGTTAAGGTAAAATGTAAACATGTAAGTAAATTACTGTTCGTAAACCCTAAATATACAACTTTATGTTCGTTGCATAAATCTCAATGCTTACACTTAACAATACATTAGCAATTTGTAGGAATAAATTAACGCCGATGATTTTTTACTTTTTAATAAAGAGATTTCTCCACTTCGTTGCATTCGGTCGAAATGGAAAACAAAAAAACCTGCAGGCTTCCCTACAGGTTTATATATTTTCTGAAAACTGTGACTGCGACTGAAAACTATTTAAACACTTCTACATTTTCCCCGTCAAAACTGGCAAACACCATACTTGGGTGTGAGTCCTGGTGGAAAAAGTTTCCATGCGCATCTATAGCAATAGCGCCTGCAAAGCCGTCGTAACGTTTTAGCTCGTCAAAGGTTTTAGCAAAAGCATCGGC
>Ga0247814_10002407_pt1 | contig 10366 bp, 5 predicted proteins | sample UWRJL179409R1_FD_179947 | JGI IMG/M metagenome (GOLD analysis project Ga0247814, IMG submission 179947) | Plant litter microbial communities from Arlington Agricultural Research Station in Wisconsin, United States - UWRJ-L179-409R-1 | ecosystem: Environmental > Terrestrial > Plant litter >... | reverse complement strand
TGTTTTAAACAACTCTCCTTCGTTTCTAGGCCTTGTAACAAAATATCGTGCCTCAACCCCTGACACAGAACACTCGGCCACTTTCTTCCATAACGATCATGTAGCTGAACTTCGTCTTTCTTCTCACAACTCTCGAGAGCCGTCCCCAAACCCTCGCTTACTATATATCCTTGCTTTCTGGAGAGAAATCTTAGTCAACGGCTAGTATCCCCGGGTCCGATGGTATGTGGATACTTGATATGAGGGCTTATATTCAATTCAGGCAAATAGCCATTTGATGCGCTGCAGCACTGGACTCGAGAAGCTGATGGGACATCGTCATTCACTGTCATCTGTTAATGAATGTGCATTTTGTAGCTTGTAATTAAGAGTTGGGTGGAGAACGTACCACAGGTTCGCCAGGGAAGAGCTCGCTTAACCTTCAGGGGTTTAGTGGGGGCATTGCCGAGGTATCTTTATCACCAAGATACGTATCTTATTTGCTTGAACTGCACCTGCTCCATTCTACGAAAGTAGAACTTTTTGTTGCTTTTCTTGGAATGATTGTCAACAATTGGTGGAACGGAAAAACCGCAAAGTTCCACAACTGCCGTCCCCGCTGCACTAGTAAGCATTAATTCCAACAAATGCAGTTGGTTCACAACTGTACCAACTGTACGCGGCATAGCTGATTAATTGGAACATAACAACAAGTTTAGCACAATTTGCAGGTTATATCAAATAAGCATCTCTTAAAATTACAATTGAAATAAATTATATCAAGGGGCTTAGGAGAAATTTACGAATATCTTATAGTAATGTTGGACAAGAAACGGTTCACAAGCCTCCTGATGCTACCTCCGTACAGTACCTGTGTGATAGTTCCAAAGGTTTCATGACATATATGCCAAATAAAATCAACATTGCCACTGTGCATGTCATATGCGCTCTCTATAACTAAATCACCAACACTGACCTACCTGCATTACAATTGCATCATTCATTAGAGGGATGCAGCCTACGAGCCTACATCACATTACCCCTGAACAGCTCTCCAGTTTTAAAAATAAGCGAGTGCTTGGAGCAGACCCTAACTGGTTCGGGTTTACGGGCTCTCTGTCTTACTGCTAAGACAAGTAAAAACTTTGAAGGAATCTGTGGTTCATGTTATAATCACACATTTCTGGCTGCTAATCGTGAGATATTTGTTTAAACCTGACCTCCTACAGTTTACAAAAACAACAAACGCTCATTAGCTTGGTGGACTAGCTAGTCTGGCCAATTTCAAAAACCATGGCCCAGCCAACTACACCTCAGACATGGCTCATCACCGGCTGCTCCAGCGGATTTGGCGAGCTGTTCGTTCGTCAGCTACGCGCCGCTGGAGACAATGTTATCGCTACAGGACGTAATGCAGAGACAAAGCTGGCCCACTTGAAAGACACTGGAGCACATATTCTTGACCTCGATGTCACTGCCCCAGCAGCTGAGATTGAGGTCAAGATGAATGCGGCTTGGGAGATCTACCCGGGCGGTATTGATGTTGTCGTCAACAATGCTGGGTATATCTTGAGTGGCGCTTTTGAAGAGTTGACGTAAGTCTATAACGATTACATTGCCTCACATCATTAAGCTAACAGGGGAGGGAAAATTAGACAAGAAGAGCTTGAACACTGCTTCAAGACCAATTTCCATGGACCGCTCAATATTACTCGCGCCCTGCTCCCAAAGCTACGGGTGAAGGCCAAAGGCACATTGTTTTTCATGAGTTCTCAGGCAGCATGGCATACTGACCCCAGTGCGACCGGATACTGTGCCACCAAGTTCGCTCTCGAAGGTTTGTGCCTTTCGTCTAGTAAATCATTAGGCTTTGAATGACTTGGCGATATGGATCAAATCCAGCTGACAAACCCTATAGGCGCAGTCGAATGTTTGTCTAAAGAACTTGCCATTTTTGCACCAGGCCTAAAGGTCTTGATGGTCGAGCCGGGGTACTTCAGAACAAGCGCATTTAGCAATATCAAGCATGTGCCTGATCGTGTGGAGACTTACGCACAATTCAATGCTGGTGTCAAGCAATTCGAGCAGGGTGTTGTCGGAAATGAGCCTGGTGACGCTGCTAAGGCTGTTGAGTTCATGATTGATCTTGTTAAAGGTACTGGAATAGCGGCCGGGAAGACCGTGCCTCTAAGAGTGCCGTTGGGGACTGATGGCTTGGGAAGAGTAAGGGAAAAGTGCCAGGAGATGTTGAAGATTTGTGATGACTGGGAGGAAGTGGCTAGAAGTACTGATATCAAGAAATGATTATTCTTTGGTGGAAAATCAAGTCTCGTTTTCCTGTGTACTTTTTGACTTTGGAAATGGGTCAAAATTGCGAAAAGCAGTCTCATAGACTTTGTATTTAAATTCTAGATTCTTAAATACACGTATACGACTCTAGATTTATTATGAGCGCAGAAGTTATCACCTATTGTTCATTAATGCATAGTCCAGCGAGAATTTTCTTCACCACTTATTCAAGTACTTCCACCATAAAGATTTCGTGGTAGAAGCTCTGGTTATAAGAAGCCCCAATCAATACTCAGCTCGTCTTCCAGCTCCACATGTTGAAATTGGATGCTCCTTCCATAACACCTATGTCCCACGGTCTCAGTTATTAAGCATCTGGGGGGGCAGCATAACCTTTTCAGGATTTCACGCAACTGCAGGCGATAATTATCCATTTCCAGTCGTTAATAATGGTTCAAATAATTATATAACGTTGAAGTATATAGTATTACCAGACTGTATATCGTGGGAAATGATACTAAGCTGCGGAGATATCAACTAAGAATTCCTAAGCACCAAAGAAAACATACGATTGTAACTTATGTTATTAGAACCAGGACTGCGATTAAATTGAGCAAGCAAAAACAAGAAGAAAAGAAAAGAAAAGAAAGCAAATCCTGGGGGCAACTCCGAATTTTAATTGGCGAACATATATTGCGGCCTCGACAAGAGGATGCTAGAATTCGACGATAGCAGGAAGCGTTACCCACTTTGACATCACTGGACGTGGGGATAAAGTTGGAAATCTTTCTGTGTAAGGCTCTCGACATCAGTTATAAGTTATCTCTAGTAAGTTTATGACAGATTAGGCTTGTGCAGCCAGTAAGGGAGGCGGGTAGAAAAGAATCGGAATTCAGATTAAGGATGAAGAGTCCATACGCAGCTCTAAGTTCAGATCATACCGGCTTATCACATGTCTGTCGCATGGCATACGAAATTGCATACGAGATTGGAATCTCTCCGAGCCATTCCCACAACTTGTTGATGTGTGGCTCTTGACTTGGTTGTCCGCTAGCCCTAGAACACATTAAGTTTAACATCACGTGCAGGGCTGCATATGGTTGCTGTGGCCTAGTGATTTCTCTATAATTATTACGTAACTGGGAAAAGGCGTGGTACACAGAAAGCCGAAGATCGGTTACTGGCATATGGTAATATGTATTTCTTTTCCCCGGGTGTGTGGTGGGACTCAAGTATCATATAACGATCTTATGATTTCGTGTGTCACAGTCTCCACTTCTGCATTGTAATATAGTAGTACAGTACAAGGTAGGAGAATAGTATTTATAGAATAGTCTGAAGATATTCACTTTATTTGCCATATATCTTAATCCTCGTTTCTGTACTATGGCTTGTGCCTGGTATTCATCCGGCTGTATCCATTAAGTAGGAAAAGGTGCAAAGCCCCACCACCATCAACACTGTATTGCCAAAATACCATCATGCACTTACAACCAATGAATATTGAATATTACCGCCTCCAATCAACATCTTCAAAACAGGTCTCTCCAAAGCCACCTCCGCACCCCGCACCCCGCAAGGTCTTACTCTTTTTATGCCAGGTTTCCTAGGATGGGATGCACATTACACTAATGTCGCCCTCCTGTATTAATGCCATGAAGCCCGCACACTGATGGATGAGAGACTAAGCCGAAGCTTACTCCGACTCAGCTGGCATAAGGAAAAGGTCCTCGTATAGCTTCTCCTCTTCTGGCGGCAATTATTTCTTGTTCCTGCCATCCATGATTTCCAGGCTGAACAGCAATACAGTTGATGCAAGAAAGCTTGGCGGCATAGACTACGAACAATATTCCCAACGAGAAAATTTGAAGCTGGAAGATGGCCGAAATAGGTTAAGGCATGGGACAATAGCAGCCGCTCGCTTACGACCGCTTTCACTTTAGAGTTAGAGATTATAAAAGAGTGGTGCATGTCAACCTGTTGTATGTACACCTACAAATACCATATTAAGAGTATCGGATTATCAAGCTCTAATACAATCCGATTCTTTGGTTAAACTCTATAAAGAGCGAATTGAGATTATCAAGCACAGAAGTAGAAAATCTGCATGCTTTTTGATTGGAACCTGGAGTTAACTCTCGCTGTTTCTAGGCAATGAGGGAATTTGCTCAAACTCAACTGTGTTACGGAACTTGTAAGCGAATTCATATACAGAATCTATTGTAAGCGAGGTTACCGATTACTATGTGCAGGTCCCCGAACCACTTCCAAGCCTGCGTTGAGACGCCAGCTACGTAAAAATATGCGACGTAGGGATTTTCCTTCCCTCATTCATTTTCGTATGGGGCTGCAGACATGCGCAAAATCAAAGTCTTTTTATGCCAAGTCACATGAGAACAGTTACCTGACAAGCATTTGTTACATTCCCCTCACCTGAGCCACGAGACACAAAAACAATCTTCTGATAGAAGGGTAGTGTTCGATTCTTGGGTTGATAGCCAGGGGCTTCAGAAATATAGAGAGAGCTTTCCTATCTTTCTGTGTTATGAGCAGGTATTTTATGAAAGAATGAACCAGTAAGACAAAAGCAAGTCCATCTTCTTTTCTTGGCCATCAACTTTCGGCCCGTCAGCTCCTCAAGTAAGTGACTGACGGGCATTTGCACTTACTGCCCGTCTTATGGTGCAATTCACTACTCTGAGATCTAGTCCAGATCCCAATTACAAGGAAGAACCTCCAAAGTCGCTTGCATATGCCAAGATGAGGATCAGATCATCAGTTGAGAGGGTTGGTCAACGAGGCAACAACAACATCCGATACGAACAATACTCCTCAAGCCAATCTGCACCTGGCATGGTTAGGAACTCAAGATGACCCGCTGCGCGACCTCTAGTGCTACAGAAAATTGTATTTAAGAGCTTGAACTTCCCTCCAGATTTTCATCTCTATTATAGACCAAAGATCAGACAAAACTCAAAAAGCCTCAAAATATCCACTACTATGTTGTTCAAGTATCTCATCGCTAGCTTCCTCCCACTTGCTGTTATCGCAGGCCCTGCTGCTGTCCCTGCTGCCGCCGCCGCCGAGCTTCTCAAGGCTCGAACCCTTAATGGGCGCTGCAGTGGTTCATCAAATGGTGGGACTGCGACAGGCGCATACCTTACCGATGGTATCTGTGTGACCACTTCAACTTGTAGTTCCTACTCAGGTTCAAACATTGTTGGCGGCTGCCCCAATGACCCCAATAATGTCAGGTGCTGCGTGATTGGGTTGGCAGGTTCTTCTAGTGTCAATCCTTGCGGTGGTATTTCTTACTGCACATGGACTTCCAATGCATGCTCAGGCACGCGTCCTACTGGTAAGTAGTAACAAGAACCTATAGAGTGCGTGCTAACATCTGTAGGTTTTTGCCCAGGAGGGGACAACTACAGATGTTGTAGACGGAGCTGAACTCAGTTCTGTGGTCCAGCTGTGCCCTCCATTCAACATGGAGCCTTGGAATATCAAGAAACGCAAAATGAAACAAGAACACCTAAGAATCTCAAGGTCAGAGATATACGTAGGCTGCTATTGGGGTATTCACGTTATTCATAGTTTTTCTTCATAGTTGGCAAACAATGAAAGCAAAGTGAAAACAACCACCCAACTATAGGGAAACATTGTAAACTAATAGCATGTTGGCCTTAAGAATTGAGAGCTAGGGATGAACTTTCGTCTACCAGAATCCATCACGTGTAGCTCAATGTAAAGCAAGCATCAAAGGAACAACACTACATGTACTAGCCACTTTCAAACACGAGACCTTCTCTTGGTGCCGAAGGAAAATGCAACATGATGGGACGAAGTTTTGGTGCAGAATGTATTGTATTCCCCAGAAAACATATGCTGGAAATACCAGTCTGAAGAGTGTAGGGTTCCAGACCATATACAACTATGTCAATATACTCCAGTGCCGCAGTGACGTTTTGCAACTTAACATTTGCATGTGGTACTCTATTTCTCGTTGATGAAATATATAAAGTAACTAAAGTGCTTCCTACATGTCAAGCAAAGAAAGACTAGGTACTGATGAAAGAGTGTCGATATACTCAGCACAACCTCGATGACCTCCGCTAAGAGCAAGACTTTTGGCCTTTTCGATTTGTTCAGGCCCAAAGCCTATTCCAGCTACCGCATCCCACAAAACTCTAAGCATTTCCACGCACCCGTGCTTTGCTGCCCCCTCGAATGCTGTTAGTCCTCCCACTTTGGCCGGGTTTGCATGTACCAATGCACCGTGGCTTAGAAGCAATTCGGCGATTTTGATGCTCCCGCTGATGGCAGCCAGTTGCAGTGCAGTTGCTCCATCCCTAGCTGCTGGCTCTTCATTGACATTTGCATTGTGTTCCAGCAGAAGCTTGACCATCTTATAGCTCCCTATCTCGCAGGCCTGTTGTAGAGGAGTGCGTTTCAGGCCCAGTCGTGCTGGCAGGTGTAAATCTGCGCCATTCTCCAAAAGAAGCTTCACAATTTGCTCGTTCCTGCTCTCAACAGCAATAATCAGTGCCGTTTTAGGCTTTTTGTCAATCTCATAGTCGCCTAGTCTCCGTATGATTCTGTTTAGATCACTACGATTTATTAATTCCAGTAAAATAGATAGCTTCTCATTCATAAGCTTTCCATCGCTAATGGCGAAGCCTAATGCAGTCATCTCGCTGTCCTCCACTTCAGCACAATTGTTTACGTCAAATTTTGCGTCGAGCATTGTTTTGAGCAGCTTGTCGTCCCTTCTCTTGACAGCCTCAATCAGCACAATTCCGCCAAACTTAGGCTTTCCGTTGGGATATCTCAAAGAAAAGGCCTGAACTAATTTGTTAAAAGTCTCACGATTCTTATTTATGGCTGAAACAAAAGCTTTGTCGTCGGCCGGGTCAGCCCCAACGGAGATCAGGAGCTGGATCATCTTGTCGTCCTGATTTTCCACTGCCGCAGTCAAAGGGGTGGTGCGCTTACTCAAGGCAAATGCACTAGTTGAAGCGCCGTTTTCGAGAAGTAGCGTTACTAGATCTGTTCTTCTTGATTCGATTGCCGCTATTAGTGCTGTGGTATTCTCTCCCATATCAATATCAGCTCCCACGAAGATTAGATCTTTGACAACAGACATGTCACCCCACACTCCAGCAGCTTCCATACAAAATTCTGTGTCGAATTCAGTCTCTAAGATTTCATTTATAACTGCTCTATTATGCTTTCCCAACGCCTCAAGCAACGCTGAATTGTTAAAATTAACCACGCGGGTATAGCCAACACTAGCCTCATTATCAAGAAGCACTAAAGCAGCTTCAGTTTGGTCCATATGAATGGCTACGAAGAGAGCATCTGCCAAATGCGCTCCTCTCTTCGTTGGAACACGGTGTAACAATGACTTAATGTATTGACAATCTCCTATTTCAGCTGCTGCTATCATTGCAGCCTCGAAGTGCAGCTTCTGGTCCATGTGAGACAACGCTCCCAAATTCTCAAATTCATGGATAAGCTCTTTGTCTTGTGAACGAATGGCCTCTGCTAAAGTTGTGGTGGGAATATTATGAGCAACTTTCCAAACAGATCTCGTTTGCGTAAGCCTATCTAGATAACATGGTGGTCCACCCACGCTGCCACCACAAAACAAAAGAAGATCAATCAACTCACGACTGCCGTTCCTGATAGCAGCTGCTAGGCCTCCATCTTTCATTTTAGTATGAGGAATAATTAGCTTAACAAGCTTGAAATTTCCCCTCATTGCTGCAACGCAGAGAGTATCCTCCATCAACGGTTGGTGTTCTGCTGAGCAGCGCATGCAATTTGTTGACTGGCAGTACTCGAAAATTTGTTCTATAATTTGCGCCGCAAGATTATTTTCCAGATACATAGCGGTTACTCTTAGTATTGTACTGTGGAAGCAATTACTGTGGCGGACTGGTGGAAGTCGTGAAACCAACTCATGAATAAGCTCTGGCTGTCCCCACCGAATGGCGGCCTCGATGAGTTCTACTCGAATTTCTGCATGGTAATCAAGAATAGCCCGTATAATAGTCATGTCAACTGATTTGAATGTACCCCACATACGGATTGCGCACTCTAGCGCTCCATGCTCTTGCATTTTCTCTTGGCCGAACGTCTTATTAACGTTTGCATTGGCTTCGAGAAGTATCTTCACCATGCCAAGGTGGCGAAACTTAGCAGCAAGTTCGATTGGAGTATATAATCTGTCTTTTCCATCAAGCCTACAGACAATATCATTTGTATTGATTGCATTAGGCGAATTGCGAGTAGCCTGAAGGATGAATATGACCACCTCTTCGTCGCAAGCTTCGATAGCTACTCGGAACAAGTTGTCTGCCAGACATTTCGCCTGGGCAGGTGGGCATGAACTGAGAGATTCGATGATCCAGGAGCTCATTTGAGAGTGTTTTTTCAACATTCGGAGTATAGCTCTTGATGGTATATTTCTTAATCCGGCAAAGCTATTTGCTATTGAATATAGGAGCGCGTTATAAAATGTGAACTCGAAATTGTTATTCTTGGGGATGATATCCTCTGTTCCTCCGAAATCAGATCGCTGCATGCTCTCAGGTAATAGTGAAAGTAGATCATCCAGCACATCATCAAGGTCAGGAAACTCCTGTGCTTCTTCTGGCGTGGAATTGCTGGTCAAGATCTCGGTGGCATCTTGGAGAAGCGATTTCAGTAGACTTTTTGGAGAGGATTGCGGGAACCCATTGATTACCACCTCTCGCCCAGAGTTAGTTCCGACATTATGGAGAGATTGGGTCTTGAAATAATTGCTCCGCGCTGGCATGGCTAAGACAGCTGTTTGGAGTTGGGAGAATAGTGACACTCGAGCCCAGGGTGGAAAGGAACCTCCATAAGTCGGTTTTTTGGGCAAGTTACTAAATAAATCCTCGTGCAGTTGTAAATGGCCACCATCAGGACGGCCAGACTCGCCAATCTTGACTAGTGGACCTATTTCGGAGAAAGAATATGGGCCATAGCTCTCCAACAAAGGGGAACCAACTCGGTGCAATTGGTGATTATTGTGGAAACTCTCTTGAAACTCGTCTGGGTACTCCCATAATGATAGATCTTCTAGTTCTAGATTGGAATACTCATTTGTAGCTGGTTTTCGAGATAACGGCAAGACTCCGAGATCTGATTGACGGGCAGCGTTATCCTCTGGATGTGCTACAGTGACTGGCTCCTCCGCCTCGAAAAGAGCACGGCCGTCGCCTGTTGGTATTAAACTGGTACGCGGTACAATACTATCTTCCGTATATATTGTCCATTCACAGTCTGATCTTCGAGTCTCAATGACAAGGCAATTGGGACGAGGCAAGGCATGCCCTTACAAGTTGTCAGCACGTATCCAAGGTATATATCAAAGACAAACCATCAGGTAAGTTAATTTTTGAGTTGTTATACTCATAAAACGCGTGACGCCTAGATCTCTGAAGTTGTTCCTTGCTAAGAATTTTGCCTGAAAGCTTAACACGTGTTTCGATTTTCAGGGCAAGAAGCTGGCTAAGCTTCCTATGGACTGCCCTCCATTCTTCTTTTTTGAGATTCTTGGGCTTGTCGAGTGATTTGATAAATACTTCCAGCTGTGCACGGCTAAATTGGTTAGATTCTGAGGACTAGATTCTTAGGGCCACAATCTCACCTGGCTGTAAAGCCGTGTTGTGACTGCATGATCCTCTGCACACTTTCACCCTCGCCTTTTTTATAAAGAGGTAATCCGCGGACATGGTAGAGGTTGAGGATAGTAGATTTTTTCCGTTCCCATTCTTGCTTCGAAATCTTTTTGGCTGGCACCGCCATTTTGTTGAACGCAGGATTGTCAAATTGTGAGCCAATAGGATGTTACAAGGCTTGAGGTTAACGTACAGCACTGTACATCCATATATGGCTGTCAAAAATCGAAGTTGTGAAGCCTGGGTGACTGTGGGAATAGCGATGACATTTTAGCTTTCGCAAAACTCAGGTTCTGTCTGTTAGGCCAGGTTATGCCAATTGAGGTTTTGGCAGGTGAGGCTTTTTCAACTCAGGTTTTGTCGGGTCGGGCGTGGCGGGTAAATTAATG
>Ga0247814_10002405_pt1 | contig 10368 bp, 7 predicted proteins | sample UWRJL179409R1_FD_179947 | JGI IMG/M metagenome (GOLD analysis project Ga0247814, IMG submission 179947) | Plant litter microbial communities from Arlington Agricultural Research Station in Wisconsin, United States - UWRJ-L179-409R-1 | ecosystem: Environmental > Terrestrial > Plant litter >... | reverse complement strand
CCTCCTTGAGGAAAAGGGATACGCGGCGCTCACTACCGCGGCGGTTGCCCAGCGCGCAGGGGTATCCACCGCGTCGCTGTATCGCCGGTGGGCATCGAAAGAAGAGCTCATCGCGACGGCCGCCTCGATGCTGATTTCCGACTTCGCGGTCGACCACAACACGGGGTCTCTCGAGGGCGACCTCACGGCACTGCTCGAGACGAAGATCGAGATTCTGCGGGGCCGCACCGGCAGCGTTCTGCGCTCCCTCGCCGGTCGCGCGACCCACGATACGGAGCTCGCCCGCATCATCAATCACGACGTGTATGACCTGGCACGCGGCCATGTCAGCGCCCTGCTTGACCGTGCGGCAGCGCGCGGAGACCTCGGGCACTCCCGCGACAGCGTTCACTCCATGGACAGCGTTCACTCCATGGACAGCGGGGTGGCGACCGACCTCATCCTTGGGATGGTTATTGTGCCGCTGTTTCTCTCATCGGATGGTCCGGATGCCGTGGGCCACATCAACGTGGCGGAGCGCGTCGCCGTGCTCAGCCGCGCACTGCGCGCTTAGTCGCCGGGAGTTGCCGCGGTCACGGTTGTCCGCGGTTCTCGGGCCGCGGACGAGACGATTCCACTCACCGCGACCAAAACAAGCACCACCAGCAGCGAGTTGAGGATGCCCACCTGTTCGGCGAGGAAGCCGATGAGGGGTGGCCCGACGAGGAAGGCGAAGTAGCCAATGGTGGCCACCGCACTCACCCGGGCGGCCGCCGTGCGGGGGTCGTCGGCCGCAGCGGACATCCCCACCGGGAAACCGAGGGCTGAACCGAGTCCCCACAGCACAATGCCCACGGTGGCGAGGGCGGGCGACGGGCCAAAGATCACAATCAGCAGCCCCACTGCGGCGAAACCGGCCGAGACCCGAAGCACCGGCACACGGCCGAAACGGTCAAGCAGGCGCACACCAAGCAGTCGCCCTACCGTCATTGCGGTCACAAATACTCCGAACAGAAGCGCGCCGGTCGCGTTGTCGACACCGTGCCCGTCGACCATCGCCAAGCCGAGCCAGTCGTTCGCGGAGCCCTCGGCGAACGCCATACCCAGGATGATGAGACCGATCAGGAGGGTGCGGGGGTCGCGCCAGATGCTGAGCCGGCCGCGCCAGGTTTTGGAGTGATCGTCGGCCGCGATCTCGTCCTCTCCCTCGGCGACGAGGTGTTCGCTCTGCAGGCTGCGCACCGCGATGACCGAGGCGACAATGATCAGCGCCGCGACACATCCCATGTGCACCGCGATCGATACGGAGAAGTGCTCGGCGAGGGCGCCGAGGCCCGCGCCAACAATGGTGCCGAAGCTAAAAAAGGCGTGGAAGATCGGCATAATCGCGCGGCCGAGCATCCGCTCGTTCGCGGCCCCCGACACGTTCATCGAGACATCGCACATCCCCGTGGCCGCGCCGAAGAACGCGAGACCAACGAAGATCACCACAAAGCTGGGCCCCACCGTGGCGCCGAGGCCCGCGACGGTGAGTCCGATACCGGCGGCGACCAGGCACCACGCAATGGTGGTGCGAGCCCCGAACCGGGCAATGATGTGACTCGAGGCAAGCAGCCCGAGAATCGATCCGGCGGCGATGCCAAAGATAAGGATGCCCATCTGCTCGAGCGAGACACCGAGGGCGTCGCGCACCGCGGGAACGCGGGCAACCCAGCTGGCCAGTCCGATGCCACAGAGGGTGAACACCAAAAACAGCGCGTTGCGCCACGCGACGATTGCGGCCCGGGAAATGGCGGCCGTGCCGCCGGTCTGCTCGGGCGGAGTCGTCTTCGACATGGTGTCCTAGCGAAAAGAGGGGATGGAGGGAACGCGGAAGAACCTGCCGTTCCAGCCTAGGACCTCATCCCAACCAATGGTTGGAACTAGCGCGCACCCGTCACAATCCACTTGTCGCCGTGGGCGCGTACACCGAGGGTGAGCGCGCGCGCTCCCATATAACCCAGGCCAAACGCGATCCAGACGCCGATAAGACCGGAGTCGAGTTCGAGCGCGAGCCACAGCAGTGGCAGGTAGACCACCAGCGAGATCAGGCTCGCGACGGCGAGGTAGCGGGCATCCCCGGCGCCGATCAGCACACCGTCCAGCACAAAAACATACCCGGCCAGCGGGATCCCGATCGCCATCACGAGCACCACGGTGGTGAGCAGACCGTGCACACCGATGTCGCTGGTAAAGACGGGGCCAAGGAGCCAGGAGACTGCGGCCAGGAGCATCCCGATCAGCACACCCGCCCCAATGCCCACCTGCACCAGCCGCCGGGTGATGGCTGTGACCCGGTCAACATCGGACGAACCGAGCCCGTGGCCGATCATTGCCTGACCCGCGATCGCGAGGGCGTCGAGCATAAACGCGATGGTGGAGAACAGGGTCAGCGCGATCTGCAGGGTGGCGAGCTCGGTCACACCGAGGCCGGTCGCTGCAAACACCGTGACCAGCAGGGCAATCCGGAGGCTTGCGGTACGGAGGATAAGCCAGCCGCCGGATGCGACGGCGGTGAGTACACCATTGAGCCCTGGGCGCAGCGACGCGCCCGTCGAGCGACTAGCCCGAACCGCCATCACCACAAAAACCAGGGCCATGGCCCACTGGGCGACGACGGTTCCCAGGGCGGAGCCGGCGATTCCCCAGCCGAAACCGTAGATAAACAGCACGTTGAGGCCGGCGTTTGCGGCGAACCCCGCAAGGGCGACCACCAGGGGAGTGCGGGTGTCTTGCAGGCCACGGAGCAGACCGGTCGCGGCGATGACGAGCAGCATGCCCGGCAGGCCCCACAGCGAGATGGAGAGATAGGTGACGCCGGCCTCGGTCACGGCGGCCGTCGAGCCAAACGCGGCAACCAGCGGCTCGGCGACGAGCAGGCCACCGGCGAGAAGGATCACCCCGAGGAGGAGAGCGAGCCACATTCCGTCGATGCCCGCGCGGATTGCTCCGGGGCGGTCGCCGGCGCCGAGGCGTCGCGCCACGGTGGGGGTGGTGGCATAGGCGAGGAAAATCATCAGGCCGATGACGGTCTGCAGCACCGTGCTGGCGATACTCAGCCCGCCGAGGATGTCGGCGCCGAGGTGTCCAACGAGCGCGGTGTCGGTGAGGAGGAAGAGTGGCTCCGCCACCAGCGCACCAAACGCGGGGACGGCGAGGCGCGCGATGTCTCGGTCGAGGGGGTTGAGGGAGAGTCGTGCCACGGCTCCCACGGTACTGGGCATCACGGCATCCGGCCCGCCTGCGCATTTCACCGTGCATGCCGAAGCGCATCTTAAGCGCATTCCGCTGCGCGCTGACACCAACCCACCGCGCAGGGTGGGATGGCTAGGCTTGACGACTATGAGCGATGCGACCCCCCTCACTTCCGGAATCCACCTCGACGAGCTTGACGCGGGCATCCGCCCGCAGGACGACCTGTTCCGGCACGTCAACGGGAAGTGGATCGCCACGGCGGAGATTCCCTCCGATAAGGCGCGGTACGGATCCTTCTATTTGCTCGCCGAAGAGGCTGAGCGCAACGTGCGCACCATCATCGAAGAGGCGACGGTCGCCGAGCCCGGCACCGAGCAGCGCAAGATCGGCGACCTGTTCACCAGCTACATGGACGAGGCCCGCATCGAAGAGCTCGGCGCCACCCCGCTGCAGCCGCTGCTCGCCACGGTCGCCGAGGTCGACTCGATCCCCGCGCTGCTGTCGCGACTCGGTGCCTTCGAACGTGGGGGCACCAGCGGTTTCTTCCAGCTCTTTGTTGACAATGACCCGGGCAACCCCGAGCGTTACCTCGTCTTTCTGCAGCAGGGCGGCCTCGGTCTTCCCGATGAGTCGTACTACCGCGAGGAGAAGTTCGCCGAGATTCGTGGCAAGTACGTCGAGTACCTCGAGCGCATTCTGGGTCTTGCGGGTCTGGGGGATGCCGCGGAGCGAGCCGCTCGTATCTTTAAGCTCGAGACAGAAATCGCTTCCCATCACTGGGACAACGTGAAGTCCCGTGACAGCGAAGCGACCTACAACCCCAAGTCATGGGCCGAGCTCACGGATCTTGCCGGAAACCTCGACCTCACCACCTGGCTCGCGGCCATCGACGTTCCCGCGCACGCGCTCGACGAGGTTGTGGTGCGCCAGCCCAGCTTTGTGGAGAAGCTCCAGGAGCTGCTGGTCGAAGACCGCCTCGACGAGTGGCGCGACTGGCTCGCGTGGCAGGTCATCCGCTCGAACGCCGGCTACCTCAGCGGCGAGTTTGTCGAGGCCAACTTCGACTTCTACGGCCGCACCCTGAGCGGCACCCCCGAACTGCGTGCCCGCTGGAAGCGCGGTGTCTCCCTAGTGGAGGGCGCGCTCGGCGAGGCCGTTGGCCGTGTGTACGTCGACCGCCATTTCCGGCCAGAGGCCAAGGTCGCCATGGACGAGCTCGTCGCCAACCTCATCGAGGCGTACCGCCAGAGCATCACCACTCTCGAGTGGATGACCCCGGCAACGCGAGAGCGTGCCATCGACAAACTGGAGAAGTTCACCCCCAAGATCGGCTTCCCGGTGAAGTGGCGCGACTACGGCACCCTCGACATCGTTGCCGACGATCTTCTCGCCAACGTGCGAGCGACCAATGAGTTCGACTTCCAGCGCGAGCTCGGCAAAATCGGCAAACCGCTCGACCGCGACGAGTGGTTTATGACCCCGCAGACAATCAACGCCTACTACAACCCCGGTTTCAACGAGATTGTGTTCCCCGCGGCCATCCTGCAGTTCCCGTTCTTCGATGACACCCGCGACGCCGCCGCCAACTATGGCGCGATCGGTGCAGTCATCGGGCACGAGATCGGGCACGGCTTCGACGACCAGGGTGCCAAGTACGACGGCGACGGACGCCTCACCGATTGGTGGACCGCTGAAGACAAGGCTGCGTTCGAACTGCGCACCGCCTCGTTGATCGAGCAGTACAACGCGCTCGCCCCGGCACAGGTGCCCGACCATCATGTCAATGGCGCACTCACCATTGGCGAGAACATCGGCGACCTCGGTGGGCTCGCCATCGCGTGGAAGGCGTACCTGATCTTCCTCGACGGCGCGGAGTCCCCGGTCATCGACGGCCTCACCGGCGCGCAGCGCTTTTTCCTGTCGTGGGCGCAGGCGTGGCAGCTCAAAGCGCGTGACGAAGAGGTCATCCGCCTCCTCTCCATCGATCCGCACTCGCCGAACGAGTTCCGCTGCAACCAAATCGTGCGCAACATCAGCGATTACTACACGGCATTTGGTGTCACCGAGGCCGATGCCCTCTGGCTCGACCCGGCCGATCGTGTCACCATCTGGTGACCTGCTCCCTGGTGCGACAATGACGTCCCCGCGTTCTGCAGTGCCCTCGGTCTGACATGACCGAGGCGCATGCTCCCCGGGAGCGCTCGAACCGCACTCCTTCCGACCGCGTACCGCGGCACCGGCGTCCCGATGGGGGCGACCGGTTCGCCGGGTCGTTCACCGCGCTCGGAACCCTCGCATACGAGGGTGCCCGGGTGTCGGCGAGTGTGGTGGACCTCGAGACCGGCGACGAACTGCTCTCCATCGATGACCGTATTGTGCTGCCGACGGCCGGCCTCGGCACGATCCTGTTGCTCATTGAGGTGTCGGCGCGGCTGACGGCTCGGGATGAGTCCGGCTTTGGGCTTCTGGATGCTCTGCCGACCACACCGCCCGAGAAGGGCAGCCCTGACGTGCGAGAGCGGGTGCGCGGCGCAGGACTCTGGCGACACCTGCAGGCCCCCGCCTTGCCGGTGGTCGACGTGGCTGCCCTCGTGGCGGCGCTGAACGACGGGGTGGCGACCAACGCGTTGCTCTCGCACATCCCCCTCGACGCCGTGCGGGCGCGGGCCGAGTCGCTGGGGCTCACCCGAACCGCACTGCTCGATCGGGTGCGCAACTCCCGAGGGCCCGATGACGCGCCGCACCTGTCGGTGGGATCCACCCACGAACTGACCACGCTGGTGTCTGCACTCGTCCGTGGTGATGTGGTCGACCGTCCGACGAGCTCGCGGGTGCTCGACTGGATGGCGCTGAATCCCGACCTCTCGCTGGTGGCGAGTGCCTTCGGCCTCGATCCCCTGTCGCACGGACCCGCCGACCACGGGGTACACCTCGTGAACCGCACGGGCAGTGACCGGGGAGTGCGAGCCGACGCCGGTGCCGTTCGTGGTCCCCGCGGCGCCGTGGCCTACGCCGTGGCCGTGCAATTTGACGATTCTGACCTTCCCGCACGATTGCGCGTGATTACCGCAATGCGTGCCGTTGGCCTCGATATTTTGGATCACATCCACTAATACGAGAAATCCCCATTTAGGGCTTGTCCCCCTTTATGCGGACGTGTTACGTTGGCCGCTCGCTGGGACCTGAGCGTGGCTCATTAATGTCCGACCCGACAGCGTGCACCCGAGAAGGAGTCTGCTTACCCCGCCGCACGGCCCGTTGATCGCGGCTGCCTCCGCGATCCCATCGAGCCTCGACGAGCTCCATCAGGACGTTCTGTGCGTCCACATCGCCTCCTGGCGGTGCTCTTTGGCGCGCCTACTCGCGCGCCAAGATTCGCTTACCCATAAAGGAAAATACCGATGAAAAACACACTCGCGCGCTTCTCGTGCGCGCTTTTGCTCGCGGTGGGAATTGTGGCCGTCACGGCTGTTCCCGCCACCGCCACCGGAACGTTCGGCGGCGGCCACGATGGGGGTGGTGGCTCCGACAGCAGCTGCATCTCCGATGATGGAATCAGCTACACGTACGATGCCGACACCAACAGTGGTGTCATCACGGTCGAGGCGGAGGACTCGAGAGAATCCAGTTCCTCCTCTCGTTCGTCCTCCCGCACCTCCGTCGCGCCAGACCCCCTGTGTGACCCGCTTTATGTGACCGCGACAAGCTGGAAGTTCACGGGAACCGGCGTTTGGCCGCAGGCCCGCGACGTCGTCAACGAGCTCCCCGTGATCACCACGGTCGGCGAGTACGCCTACGGAGCGCCCGTGAACTGTGGCCAGGGTGACATCTACGCCAGCCGCGAGCCCGTGCCGTATCCCACGGCTGTGCTCAACGGTCGGAACGACCCGTACGACGAGCACTTCCTCTCCGATCTGTTCGACGGAACACCCACCTGGACCGTGCAGGACGCCGGTTGCAACACCACCACCCCCACGGTTCCCAAGGCACGCGCGATTGTCGCCTGTGGAGTGGATGGATCCATCGTGATTCCGGCCGACACAAAAACGATCGATTACACCCTCACCGGTAACGGTAAAACGGGAACAAACGTTGTGACGGCTGTGGCTGTCGCTCCGGCTGTGCTGTCGGGGTACCCCACCGGTGGCTGGAAGTTCGAACTCGGCACCCGCGTCGAATGCCCTCCGACCGAGACCACCCCTCCGACGGAAGAGACTCCTCCGACCGAAGAGACCCCTCCCACGGAAGAGACTCCTCCGACCGAGCAGACTCCGCCCGCCGAGGAAACCCCTCCGACCGAGCAGACCCCGCCCGCCGAGGAAACTCCTCCGACGGTGGAAACCCCTCCGACCGAAAAGACGCCCCCGACGGAGATCACCCCGCCGACCGAGGTCACCCCTCCCGTGACCACCCCTCCCACCACAACCACCCCTCCGGTTGTGACTCCGCCCGCAGCGACACCACCCACCGGAGGGCCGCTCCCCTCTACTGGTGTTGACGCCGGCGGCGCTGCACTGCTCGCCGCAGCGCTCCTGCTGCTCGGCGGTGTGGTGTTCGCGACCCGTCGTCGCCTGGCCCGGGTTCTGACCCGAAAGTAGGGCCAGAGTGTGGGGCGGATGCCTCGGGCGACACGCGTGTGTCGCCCGAGGCATCCGCCCCCACACATCTATCCCGTTTGTGTACCGCCGATAGGGTGTGACGTGCCGTTCTTGCGGCGATTATCGGGGGATACGTTAATGACACGCGCCAGACACATCACCACCAGACTTATTGGTCTTTCGACGCTCGCACTCGGCGGGGCGCTGCTTCTGGCGGGGTGCGCGGGATCTCCCGACGTCGAGCAGAGTGTGGCCGTGACCTATATCAACGCGGGCGAGACGGTCGACGTGAGTATTGACGTTCCCCAGCTCGAATGCTCCGAGGTTGTTGGGCGCAACATGTTTACCGCGGACGCCGATGGCGATCGCACCAACGGACGCGACGTGCTCGCCCACGCCCCCGGCACGGACCCCGAGGACAGCTACTCGTTCTCCCTGGCACTGGGCGACGGACTCTGGTTCGTCAGCACCAACGAATTCACCGCTGCAGACGGCACCATCGAACTGGCGGGCCTCGAGGGAATTGTGAGCCCGGTGGAGTACAGCAGCGACGGGGTGTCCGACTTCGGAACAACCATCGACACTGCGGCGACGGCCAGTGGCACGCTCGAGTGCACCACCACTGACTAGCCCATCGGGGTCGCTCCTGTGCTGTCCACCACTCTGGTGGCCACCCCTTTGACGGAGATTGTATGGATTTACGCTGGCTCAGCGCGCCCGATAACGAGGTGGCAGCTGCGATGGCGACGTTGCGCCGTGATTCGCGCCCCTCGTGGGTGCCCACGCGGCGCCAGGTTCTGGTGCACGTCAACAATTGCCTGATCCTCTGGTACCTCTGCATTGTGTTACTGGTGTTCGGCGTGCGTGTGGATTCCCAGGACGACGGCCAGGTGAGTGCCGACGTTCTGCGGGGCCTGGCGGTGACCATGGCGATTTTTGTGGCCTGGCTCGGCGGAACCGTATGGCTCTACCGCTGGTCGGCGAAGCCGCCGTCGCCCCGCGCGCGCCTGCAGGAATGGCGTCTGACCCTCACCGCGCTTGCCAACGGATTTGAGTCGCGGCCGAGTGCGGTGGCGACGTTCTCCTCGCTCATCAGCACGGCGGGCCGCACGGTGCGGCAGTATCCGCGATTTGTCGCGCCAGGGGTGGAGTTCGGCACTCTGGCCCAGGGTGCTCCGCGCTCCAGCGCATGGCACTATCTCGCGGTCACGCTGCCGGCGCCGTTGCCCCACCTCATTCTTGACGCCACGGCGAATAACGGACTCACCAGCGACCTCCCCTCCGGTATCGACGGCAGCCAACGGCTGATGCTCGAGGGTGACTTCGATCGGTGGTTCCGTGTCTACGCACCGGTGAAGTATCGGCTGGAGGCCTTCTACTTTTTGACCCCCGACGTGATGGCGGCGCTCATTCACGACGCGAGTGACTACAACGTCGAGATCATCGACGACAGGCTCGTCTTTTTCACCTCAACAACCGTCGACTTCGCCACACCCGACCCGTGGCTATCCGTCAACGCGATACTGACCAACGCTGCGTCCCGCCTTCTCGCCAGCGCGGAACGCTATCGCGACGAACGAGTGCCGGGGCAGGAAGTACCGCCGATGGTCGCCGCGATCCAGGCGGCGATCGAGCGTCCCCACGTTCAGTGGGTGGCACCGCGACCCCGGATCGGTGCGGACGGTCGGCGTCTCACTATCCGCGATCGGAACAAGGGAATTTGGCCAGTGTTGGGCGCTATCGGATGGTTCGCGCTGCTGACCGTCCTCTACGCGGTGCCGGGCATCTTCGCGTTTGCCGGACTGATGTCGATCATCGATGGTCGATAGCGGACTGTGTGCGGCCGAAGCATCCACCGCTTGCTCAGCACGTATCGGGTTAACTAGCAGCGTTCCCGGCCCACCGTGAGGGTGATTGTGTCGGTGAGCGACACCGCGGATCCTGCCGCGGGCGACTGGGCCACCACGTTGCCCGCCTTGCCGAGCTGGTCGGCGGGCAGCACCACACACGCATCCGCGTTCACGTTGGGAAACCCTTTGAGGTGCAGGTCGTCGACCGCGGCGTAGAACGGCACGTCACCGTCGCCGACCTCGTTGGGTACCCGGCCGAGCGACGCGTCGCTGGGGAAGAGGGTGACGGATGCTCCCTTCGAGGCGACCGTTCCCGTTGCGGGTCGTGTGCTCGCGGCGCGACCTGTTTGTGCGGGGGAGGGCACGGCTGCACCCACCGTGACGCGGAACCCGTTGGCCTCCAGCGCAGCGGTCGCGGCCTCCATGGTCAGCCCGGAGATCTCGGGCACGGTGACGCCGTTGCCCACCATGAGGTTGCTCGCGGGGTCGGGGAAGTCGCCTCCGCGCAGTTCGGGTTTGTTGTCGACGGCGATTGCGATCGCGCGAAATACGTCGTGCCGGAGGAGCCCACCGCCCACCCGCTTCGGTGAGGAGTACGACCTCATCGGGTGGTATCCGGAGATATTGCCCACCCACACTGCAGTCGCGACCTTGGTGCTCGCGCCGACGACCCAGGTCTGGTTCGACTTGTCTGAGGTTCCGGTTTT
>Ga0247814_10002404_pt1 | contig 10372 bp, 7 predicted proteins | sample UWRJL179409R1_FD_179947 | JGI IMG/M metagenome (GOLD analysis project Ga0247814, IMG submission 179947) | Plant litter microbial communities from Arlington Agricultural Research Station in Wisconsin, United States - UWRJ-L179-409R-1 | ecosystem: Environmental > Terrestrial > Plant litter >... | reverse complement strand
CTTTTTATTTAGTTCACCAACGTTATCTATTGGCGTATTAAAAGTTTTCAACCCTGTAGCCACCGCAGATTCTATAAGTTCGATATCTTTCTTGTCTTCAAAGTAATAGCCTTTTTGCAACAGGATCTTCATCTTCTGGGCGGCATTCTTACTGTTAAGGTTAACCATCGTCCCACTTTGCAGACGGTTATCCACGTCAATAAATCCTTTTTGGAGGGTATTAAATAGCGTAAAAAATAGCGCACCCAAAACCAAAGTGATCAATACAAGAAAAATGCGTTCGTTTCTTCTATGCATGTTATTCTGTAGCCTTCATTGGTAATGAGTCTGCGGTAAATGAACTCATTGGAATTTTACCATTCGTGTATTTCTTGTTTTCAAGATTGTAAATACTCTGGACAGCGTTCGGACAATTCGTAAACTTCACATTCCTTAACACCAGGGCATTATTTGAAGTGGAAATGGCAGTACTGAAATTCTCAAAAACAATGTTTCTAAGTTGTACAAACTTACTTTTAGGCTTTATGTCTATCGCGACTCCCTTATACAAAGAGTCACTCATAATTACCAGCTCTTTTTCTGCCCGGATATACACAGAGTCCTTATTAAATACCAATGGTTGGTGAAGCACAATTGGTGAAGGAAACAATGAATCTGATAAAACCAGCGTCTGACCCTTAAGTTTATTAAGTGTGTCCTGCAACATGATTTCCTTCGTATTCCGCTTTTCAGTTAATTCTGTCAACCGTTTTGGTTGTAATGCAGTTGCAGGATGGTTATTATATAGCCAATAGAGGTAAACAGTACTTGCAAGTAGTAGAATACATAAAGCCGATAGCAGAACAATTAATCCTTTGCCAGATTTTGAAGCTGCTGTTGTTGAGATAGGTAAAGTAGTTTCTTCCACTGGAGTGGCAGTTTTTGAAACCGGTTCCATTGATTCTGCAATCTTTGTATCAGCATATGTAAGCTCGGGCTCCAAAGAGCTCCGCGTTTTCCTTTTTAATGGGGGTGTTATTGACCGTTCAGGTTTAGTGGCTTCATAAACAAGTTTTTGATTTGTATTTGCAACAAGAACAGCTGTAATGTTATCCAACCCGCCGTTTTGGTTTGCAGCGGCAATTAACTCTGATGCTTTGTACTCAATATTATCTTCTGTTGCTAATATGCTGGTTAGTTCTTGTCGGTTTACCATGTCTGATAGCCCGTCACTACAAATCAATAAAAGGTCTCCCGGTAAAAATGGCGATTGACCCGTTTCAATGTAATCTGGTTGCGCTGCAACATTGGCTCCGAAGCCAAGCGCTTTATTGATTTCATTGCGCTTAGGATGTTTCATCGCTTGCTCTTCCGTCAGTCGTCCAGAATCTTCCATAAAGCCAACAAAAGATTGGTCTTTAGTAATTTTAATTAAAGAGTTATCTCGTAAAAGATACAATCGCGTGTCCCCCACGTGAGCATAATAAAACAGATTGTTTTTTAAATCAATAACAGCTAATGTAAGAACACAAGCCATATTTGCTAAATCCTTGTCCTGCTGCTTCTCTGCTACAATTTTTACATCAGCTGCGGCAATCGCAATCTTCATGTTATCTAGAACATCACCGCCTGGTTTACTTAGATGTTCCAGGACTGTAAATTTTGCAATTTCTGCAGCGATCTCACCACCAGAATAACCACCTACGCCATCAATAACGCAGGCAATTATAAAATCATTGTCAGACGTGATTTCAGCAATGAAGGTGTCTTCATTGTTGGTCCGAATCTTTCCGGTGTCTGTAATTCCAAAATAGTTTTTATTCATCTTATTTAGGTGAATTTTTGACATTTTTAAAGTGTGCAATTAGTAAAGCAACACACAGTAATAATAAGGCAATGGATAAAATATGGGACATGGATTAGGACTTAAATATATTCATACCAATAATTCCATTTAGGATTATGCGTGAATTCAAAGGTAATTCTGTCCATTTAGGCCCATGAATATCACTACGTTCTACCAAGTTCTCGTTGACAATAGTTTTCTCTCCAAAGGAAGCCAAATAGAACTTGTCATCAGCATCACTATACCTGATCTTTAAATGGGGAGAGTTCACCCATTCTGAAGGGATCTTAAATATGTGATCTTCCGTTCTGGTATCTTCTTCACCAGTCACTATAATTTCTTCTTTTTTCATCAGAAACTCAACCTTCTTTCCGGCGTATGCACGGTCTGGAAGTGTTGTTTCAAATCTTGCCAAAAGTTCATTCTCTTTGTGAACTGGGGTCTTCGGATCAAATACAAGGGTACTTACATAGGGTATCTCGTAATAACCCTCACTATAAAAAATGAAGTCTTTAAGTATATCGTTATTGATATCAAAAGTTTGGGCCATACCGGTCTGTCTCGGAATAAAAGTAACCCTTAGGTTTTCCTCCTTTTTATTGTTATCCGGAAGCAACTTTCCAATAAATCCTTTGTCGCCAGATTTATAATCAGGATGAGACACGAAACGAAATACCCATTTATTACTTGAAGGCTCTGCTTTCTTCCCTTCAGAAATCTTTTGATTGAGGATCTCATAAAAGTTTTTTACAGACTCCTGAGCGATCAAACCGAGGATACCTTTTTTATTATCCATGAATTCTCTATAATCATCTGCATTTAAGCAAATTATATATTCGTGGTAGAACACAATTCTTTCTGCGAAAGAGAGTTCTAACATCGATTCTTCGAATTTTTCTATGATGTATTTGAAAACGATATTAGGGGTAATTGGTTGAGATTTTAAGGAAGCTGCACCTCCATTATTGTTTAGAAACCAGTCTTGAACGCCTATCCGCTGCCAAAATGAGTGTTTTTCAGTCATTTATCTTATTCATTTTCTGGTTTTAATATAGCAAAAATACTGCCTGTTTGAGCGTAGCAGTCGCATTACTTATAATTTACTAACTGTATTTAAGCTACAATGTTGTTTGTCAACTAGCTTCTATAACAGTTATATTAAGATGCACCGTAGGTTGAGATGGGTTTGATAGCGCCTTCCGACCCCCTTCGGTCCGCGCTAGCCCTATCAATGCGGTACCAACCCCCTTCCAACGCGGTCGCAAAACCCTTTCAACCACAGTTTGAAGTATAGTGTAAATCAAGTGCTTCCTATGAAGCAAATAGGCATATCTTTTGTTATTAAAGTCCCTAATTATGTTAGCAGAGCTTATTAGTACTAAAGACTGGTCGGAAACATCATTAGGAAAAGTAGACCTATGGCCGGAAAGCTTAAAATTGGCAATTAGCATCAGCTTAAACTCTGGTTTTCCAATTGCTATATATTGGGGGGCAGATTTTACACTGTTGTATAACGATGCCTGGAGTAGCATTCCGGGCGACAAGCATCCCTGGGCATTAGGTAAATCTGGTGCAGAAGTATGGCCAGAAATATGGGAAGGTCTACAGCCCGAATTCGAAAGCGTACTTCAAACCGGTGAGTCCATACGCAGGCCAGATGCTTTATTGCTGATGAATAGATTTGGTTATGTCGAAGAATGCTATTTTGACTATACTTTGTCGCCGATAAAAGCAGCAGATGGGACTATTGGAGGCGTATTTAATGCCGTTATCGAAACATCCTACAGATTTATTAACGAGCGCAGAAAGAAGCTGCTTCATTCCTTGTTGCTCGCGAATCTTTCAAGAAGTACGTCCGACATTCTTCCTATTATTAAGCATATTCTTGAGGAAGCAGGGGATGATATTACTTTTTTTCTCCTATTCAAAGATGCACCGGGTGATGTTCACCCACATGTTGATGCTAAGAAGTCAAATGGTTTATTGCTTGCAGGTAGTGATGTTAATCAAAACTTGGTTGATGCGCCATGGCCAGTTCCCAACATTGATTCCCATGAAAGCTCAAAATATATTGGCGACCTAAGCCAATTTGCTTCAACGCCTATGTTTAGTTGTTTTGGTGAGCAATGTAAGGAAGCAATAGTTGTTCCTTTAAGTTCTATAAATTCCAAGATAAATGGTTACCTGGTTTTAGGCGCTAATCCAAGGAAGCGTTTAGATCAAGACTATCAACAGTTTATGGAATCTGTTGGACTGCACATCGGAACGATATTACACAATTCCTATTCATTCGAACAGGAGGGCCTTTTTGAAAGAGAGCAAGCTATGAACGAAGAGTTAGCTGCTGCAAACGAAGAAATAAGCTCGACTAATGAAGAATTACAACAGTCACAAGCCAGCTTACATATCTTAAATGAGGAACTTGAAAGGCGGGTAGCCTACCGTACAAAAGCACTGGTAGAAAGCGAAGCCAGATTGCAGAGTATGATCATGACTTCTCCTATAGGCATGGCAGTATTCAGAGGAAGAAATCTGGTGATAGAAATGGCAAATAAGCCTATGCTACAAATTTGGAGCAGAAAGCGCGAGGAGGTAGTTGGCCATGAGCTTCTGCAAATATTTCCTGAGCAAATTGGTCAGCCATTCTTAAAAATGTTCGAAGATGTATATGAGACTGGAATCTCTATTTCGGTATCAGAGATGGAGGTTTCTATTAACACACTAGATGGACTAAAGAAAATATATGTAGATTTTCAGTATTCTCCTTTGTATGATGCAGACCGGAACATTGAAGCAATCATGGCTTCAGTCATAAATATAACTCATGTTGTAGAAGCTAGAAAAAGGTTGGAAGATAGCGAACAAGAGCAACAGGCGCTTAATGAAGAGTTGGCAGCAACTAATGAGGAGCTTGCCGTTTCAATTGAAGAACTTGCTATAAGCGAGCAGAAAAAAGATGAATTTATTTCAATAGCTAGTCACGAATTAAAGACGCCGCTGACAAGTATTAAGGCTTTTAATCAGCTTATGCAGCGTACAAAAGATGAACAGCGACTTAAGGGATTTATTGAAAAATCTGCAGAGCAAGTTTATCGTTTAGAGATGCTGATCAATGACCTCCTTGATGTTACGAAGATCAATGCAGGGAAGATGATTTACAATATGGAGCCATTTAGCTTTTCTAAAATGGTTGCGGCAAGTGTGGAGACTGCTCAACATATCTCAAGTTCTCATCAGGTAATCCTGGAAAATAATGAAGACGTTCACTATACAGGTGATCACTTGCGCCTGGAACAGGTATTACATAACTTTCTTTCCAACGCTATAAAATATTCTCCACATGGCGAACGGGTGATAGTTAATAGCAGAGTCGAAATGGATAATCTGGTTGTTTCAGTTCAGGATTTTGGTATTGGCATTGAAGAAAAGAACCTGGATCAACTGTTTGATAGGTATTATAGGGTTGACAACACTGCTATGCGTTTTGAAGGCCTTGGGCTCGGCCTATATATATCATCGGAGATTTTAAAGAGACACAATGGTAGCTTTTGGATAGAAAGTGAGCCAGGCAAGGGGGCTACATTCTTCTTTAGACTTCCATTGCAGCCAGATAAAAAGATAACGCCACAAATAAACACAGCTACATTCTACCAGGATGACCATATAAAAATTTCGTATAACAACGAAAATAAAACATTGGATGTTGACTGGATTGGTTATCAAAGTTTTGACACCGTTCAAAATGGTGGCATGACAATGTTGGAGATGCTTAAAGTCAATCATTGTAGTAAAGTTTTGAACGATAATTCGAATGTGTTGGGTTCGTGGTCTGAAGCAGCAGACTGGGCAGGAAATGTTTGGTTTCCTATGATGGAAAAGGCAGGTCTTAAGGATTTCGCATGGGTCTACTCACAAAGTATGTTTAGTCGTTTAGCTGCCGAGAAAAGTGTTGACATTGCCGTCGGGAATGTGACCACTCGATTTTTTACTGATGTTCCCGCTGCTGAGGAATGGCTGAATAGCAGATAGTGCCTAATTTTTTTTTCGTATTTTTGCTGGAAATAGAGAAGCATTGGGAACATTACTGGATCAGGGAATAAAAGGATATAACAATTACGGTACACATCTAAAGGAGAAGTACAAGGGTCAGCGCGTCTTTAAAGTAATTGTTGATGGTGGATTTACCTGTCCTAATCGCGATGGCAGTAAGGGCTATGGTGGGTGTACCTATTGTAATGTAGATTCATTTACGCCAGAACTTTCCAGGAAACTTCCAACCATAAGAGAGCAATTGGAGCAGGGTATGGAGCGCGGCAAAGGCTTTTACAAAGCCGACAAATTCATCGTCTATTTTCAACCTAATACCAATACCTATGCTCCGGTACATTACCTTAAAATGATGTATGACGAGGCACTGTCTATCAATACACATGATGTTGTTGGCTTTTCTGTTGGTACCAGGCCAGATTGTATTGACGCCGATAAGGTAGCTTTGTTAGAAAGCTATTCTGATCGCTTTGATGTGGATCTCGAAATGGGTATGGAATCTATCTATGATGAAACGCTGGATCAAATTAACAGAGGTTGCAGTCACGCGGAATTTGTTGAAGCAGTAAAATTATTAGACAATAGTAAACTTGACCTCTGTGTGCATACCATTTTTGGCTTCCCCTGGGAAACTGAAGAGATGATGCTCGGATATATCCACGAGATAAATAGGTTTCCGCAAATAAAGTTTGTAAAGTTTCACCATCTACATATTGTAGAAGGGTCAATCATGGGTGCTAAGTACAAAAAACAACCCTTCAAATTGTTTACACTTGAAGAATACACAGATTTACTTTGCAAGCTAATTCCTTTATTACGGCCGGATGTAGTTATTCAACGCCTGTTCGGTATATCCGATTGGGATCTTCTTATTGCACCAAACTGGGGTTTGAACAAATCAGCAATCCAAACGTATATAGATAAGGAAATTGAGCGTAGGGGAGTAGTACAAGGATCTGCTTACGTCTCTGAAGCGGTTGTATAGTCTCCAAAAAGTTCTATTACCTTTTTCCTTCTGAATTCAAAAATTTCCTTCACCTTATTTCCAACGAAGATACTATTAGCTATCTGTCCTAATGGTCCTAGTGGAAGCGCATAAGTAAGAATATCATTCATTGCTGTGCCACCATTTATCGCTTTAAAATGATGTTGGTGATGCCAAAGTTCGTAGGGTCCAAACCGCTGTTCATCAATAAAATACTCTCCTTCTTTAACATGGGTAATTTCCGTCATCCAGTTCAGCTTAATATTTAGTATTGGCGAAACTTTGTAGGTGATGATCATGCCTGGATACATCCTCTCTAATTGTTTTTTATCCGATGTCACAGTGAACGCCATATCAGGTGGCGTAATCTTGGCAAGGTTCATTGGGGATGAGAAGAAATCCCATGCTTCTTCCAAGGAAATTGGAAGAAGTTGTTCGAAGGTAAGTTGATAAGTTTTCATAAGTAGCTAAAGATACGAACTTATTATTTTGTGTGATTTTTATTCAATTATTAAAAAGTGCAGGGTTTTGTATGGTAATAATTGTAAAAAGGCAATAAATACATGTAATATTTGTGATTTCCTTAGGTTTTTTGGTCAAAAATTGGCTTGATATACAATGTTTATCTTGTATTGTTTGATTTCAAATGTATTTTTATTGAAATATTTATTAGTTTTAGAAAAAATTCAACTAAACATAAATTAAACACAGTTAAAAAACACACTTATGGCAAAAGTTTTATTCAAACAGTGGGGCCCCTTTGCAGTTTTAATGGTAATTGCAATTGCTGCTCTTTTCATTCCTGTACTTCCTAACTTTGATGAAGGGAAATATAATTCTGCAGATATCGCATTTATCCTGATATGTGCAGCTCTGGTTTTTATTATGACTCCCGGTCTTGCATTTTTTTATGGCGGGATGGTTCATCGTAAGAATATTCTTTCGACCATGATCAAAAGTGTGGTTGCTGCGGGTATCATTACTGTTCTTTGGGTAGTAGTTGGTTTCAGTTTAGCTTTCGGTGATACGATCGGTGGCTTTATCGGAAACCCAATGACTTACTTATTCTTTCAGGGTGTAAACTCCGGACCAGCATGGGGTACTATTCCACTTTCATTATTTGCTGTTTTTCAGTTGATGTTTGCAATCATTACTCCGGGACTTGTTGTTGGAGCTGTTGCTGAACGTATCCGTTTTACTTCTTACATCCTATTTATTGTTTTATTCGCATTGTTCGTGTACTCACCTTTAGCACATTGGACATGGTCTGCAAATGGATTCCTTTTGAAAATGGGTGTTCTTGACTTTGCAGGTGGTACGGTGGTACACATCTCTGCAGGTATGGCCGCTTTAGCTGGAGCATTGGTATTGAAACGTAGAAAATCTCACATTGAGCATATTGAAGTTCCACCAGCAAATATTCCTTACGTATTAATTGGTACCGGTTTACTTTGGTTTGGTTGGTTCGGTTTCAACGCAGGTTCTGCATTGAGCGCAGGTAGCTTAGCTGTTTCAGCATTTTTAACTACAAACACTGCGGCAGGTGCTGCTGGTTTAGCATGGATGTTTTTTGATGTTGCCAGGGGTAAAAAACCTTCAGTATTAGGTTTCTGTATCGGTGCTGTTGTTGGTCTTGTAGCAATCACCCCTGGAGCTGGTTTCGTAAGTATCTCTTCAAGTATCTTCATCGGTGCAATCGCTGCTGTGATCTCTAACCTTGTGGTTTCATGGAAACAAAAAACAAGTCTTGATGATACTTTAGATGTATTCCCTTGTCATGGTGTTGGCGGTATTGTCGGTATGTTATTAACTGGCGTATTTGCTACTAAAACGGTGAACAGCTTAGGTGCAGACGGACTTCTTTACGGAGGTAACTTTGACTTTTTCTTCATCCAGGCGAAAGGTGCCATTATCGTAATCGTATTCAGTTTCGTAGTATCCTATATCATCTTCAAAATCGTAAACATGATTCAACCAATTCGTGTGTCGTCTGAAGAAGAAGAAGCAGGATTAGATTCTAGTCAGCACAATGAAAAATACTCTCAAGGTACGCTAATAGTAACTGGCGGACAAGAAGTCGAAAATACGTATTAGTCTCAACCCATCTAAATTTAACCAAACCGAACAATTATGAAATTAAGATCTCTATTGACCTTAGCCGCTCTGGCCTTTACTACTGCTGGATTTGCACAGGAAACTGCCGATGCTCCTTTACAAATCTCAGGTTCTGCTGATGCTTACTACAAGTATGACTTTGCTAAAAGACCTAATATTGGAACCTCTTTCGCTAGTGATCACAATTCAGTATCTCTTGGAATGCTCGATCTGGCATTAAAGAAAACTACAGGTAAAGCATCCTTTGTTGGTGAACTCTCTTTCGGCCCACGTGGTCAATATCAGTCTCTTCCAAATGGAGATGGTAATACCTCAAATGCTGGCAATTCATTTCATATTCAGAACTTGTATGCATCCTATGCATTTACAGATAAGTTTTCGATGACTGCTGGTTATATGGGTACATTTATTGGATATGAAGTCATTGCTCCAACTGGTAATTTCAATTATTCGACATCTTATCTATTTACAAATGGTCCATTTCAAAATGCTGGTATCAAAGGAACCTATGCTTTCTCTGAAAAAATAAGCTTAATGGTTGGTTTGTTTAATGACTGGAATGTTTATCAGGACTTTAATGGTGTATCACATGTAGGTGCTCAACTAATGGTGAGTCCGGTAGAAGGATGGACTGCATATTTGAATGTGTTGTCGGGAACTTCAAACGGTGCTACTAATGGTACAGTATTAGATTTAACGACATCATATCAGGTTACAGAAAAGATCAAAGTAGGTTTAAACGCGGCTGACTATTCGGTTGATGGTGGTGGTGGCTACGGTGGTGGCGCATTATACTTGCAAAATGCATTCACTCCTGGTTTCGGGCTAGGTTTAAGAGGTGAGCTGTTTACTGTTAAATCGACAGGAGCGGGAACTGCGAAAGATATCGCTGCGGTAACGCTTTCTGGAAACCTTAAATCTGGTGGTTTAACTTTTATTCCTGAGATCAGATTTGATAATGATTCTAACTCTAGTTTCTTAAAAAGTGATGGATTAACTGCTACAAAAAATGCTTCTCAATTCTCTTTAGCTATTGTTTACGCATTTTAATATACATAACCAACAAACTAGGCCATCGGATTTTATCCGATGGCTTTTTTAGTTTATATTGCCCTATGAGAATACTTTTAACGTCCCTTTCCCTTTTATTATTCACGATTTCTTTATTTGGTCAAGATAAACCCCTGCCTTTTGATGAGCGGGGCAAGCTGATCTATTATGAAGTGATAGCCGATACAAAAACACCCAAAGATTCACTGGTATCCAGAGCTAAAGCATTTTTTGAGTCTGATGTTAAAAAGTATAAAATCTCTTCTATAAAAGGAGATTCGCTTTTGCAGGCAACAGGTAAGATGATGATTAGTAAAAGCGCAATAGGAATGGCTCGTCCTATGGGGGCT
>Ga0247814_10002403_pt1 | contig 10374 bp, 10 predicted proteins | sample UWRJL179409R1_FD_179947 | JGI IMG/M metagenome (GOLD analysis project Ga0247814, IMG submission 179947) | Plant litter microbial communities from Arlington Agricultural Research Station in Wisconsin, United States - UWRJ-L179-409R-1 | ecosystem: Environmental > Terrestrial > Plant litter >... | reverse complement strand
TAGCCCCAGTTTTAGTTAACTGGGGCTATACCTATTTTTGAGTAGTTACGTGCTATTCGTCTATGTCTAGCGCGTCATCAGGATCTTCTTCATCGTCTAACCTGTCTACCTCAACTTCGGGAGCTACAAAGATTAAATCTAAAATACGGTTCGAGAAATCTACGTCAGTCTCTAATACATAGATCATTGCGCGCAGCACGATGGAAGCGCTGATCTCACTTCTAGCTGCATACAAGCGGAGGAAATTCTTCTGCTCTACATCTAGATCGAGACTAAACCGCACGACACGGGGTTGATACTTTGCCATAAAAGTCGCCTTTTCTCGTCTTTTATTAGACTATCGGCAGAGTTATCCCGAACCGAAGAGAAAAAGCAAAGTTTTAATTTGCGAAGCTTATAGCAGAATTGTAACCGCTTTGGTACTGCTCATGCTGGTGTTCATATACTGAACGCTGGCTAGCCGCAGTACGACGACGAATGTCTAAAGCATCAATTTCTTTTTTAGTTTTAGCCTCAAGTGCCAAACGTTCTAAGTTCTTGATGCCAGTACGAGTACCGTCAACATCACGTTGTGCATGGTTAGCTTGCTCTTGAAGCTTAGCTGTCTTCGCTTTCAAAACAGTAATCTTCTTACGAAGCTTAGTGTACTGGTTAAAATTAAGGTCAGGGTTACGACCTGCAACACGTAAATCCTTCTTGGCATGCGAAAGCTCGACTTGTGCGGAAGCTAGTTTAACGTTAATCTTTACTAGCTTCTTGTTGCTATCACTATAGCAGCGTGTCCCATGGGCTTGGCACATTTTTTGTTATCCTTCCAAAAGACGAAAAACCGCTTTTTCGTCTTTTTTATCTCTAACAGGTGTTATCGGCAAGAATGGATGGTTTTGGAGGAAAGTGGAGGAAAAAGTGATTTTTTTTAGAGATTTGTGCCAAAAGTTACAATACGAGCTTTAACCCCAACTTTTGTAAACAATTTACTTGCACCATCGCACAACAAAAGACGCCAAGTCAAAAATAAAAAACTGCTAAAATAGTTCTGGCGCAAGTTTTCGATGTGAATTCTTGCGCCAGAACTATTTTAGCAGAAACGATTACGCTTTTTCAGCGCCCGCTGCTTCATCAGTCGCTTCAACCTTTTTAGCCCTCAGCCAACGGCCAATACATAAACTGCCGAAAAGCTCCTGGACTTCCTGTAGCAACGCTGGACTCCTACGGACAGAAAGATCAATCCTCTCCTCCGTAACCTCACCTGCAACAGTTTTAATAGACACAATAACATCGTCGCCAGGTTCACCCAAAGGAACAAGGTGGCGACGAAGAGCAGCCTCAAGAGACTTCTTCCCGTTAACCCACTGCTGCTCTGTAAGCTTCAAGCGAACAGACAAGTTGCCTGAATCAGAAAACTCAAGAGGACGCACATTGTCAACAATGAAGTTAATCTCCTCGTCCCTCTTGTTAGAGAAACCAACAAACTGGTAAACACCATCAAGCTTCAAGAACTCGCCTACCTTAGCGTAAGTCTTAGGGAAAATAGCACACTCGATACTACCGCTCCTATCCTCCATCTTAACAATAGCGAAAGGCTCACCCTTCTTATTACGCTTAACAGCGAACGAAGTAACAATACCAGCAATACGCACTGGGGTATCCCTTGCGGTAGGCCATCCTTCAAGTGGCTTCACAGTGCCATCAAGCAAACCAACAATACGAGCAGATGCCATGTTCGCAATGTTCAACCCGTCAATAGGGTGAGCAGAAATATACAGACCAAGCGCATGGCGCTCAAGCTTCAACTTCTCCATCTTAGGATACTCCTCCATGGGAAGAACCTTATAGTCAATCATATCATCAAGGTCAAACAATGAAGTCTGGGTAGAAGCTTTCGACTTCTGAGCCTTCTGATAACGCTTCAACAACTCAGGAAGCTGATGAATGATAGCCCTACGGCTAACACCTAAGCTGTCCAATGCTCCACCATAAGTAAGACCCTCAAGAATACGCTTATTCACAAGAGACTTAGGAATACGAGTAATGAAATCGTTGAAGTCCTTAAACGGTACGCTTTTACCATTTTCGTTAAGCCTTGACTCAACGATCTGCTCGCTACTGGTAGCGCCAACACCACGGATAGCACGCAGACCAAACGAGATCTCAGTGTCAGATAAAGGAGCATAGTCAACATTGGAAAGTGACACGTTAGGCTGCGAAACCTTGATGCCATTCTGGCGACAGTCCTCAAGATACATGGCGGTTTTATCCACGTCATCGGAAACAGAAGACAGAAGCGCAGACATGTACTCAGAAGGATAGTTAGCCTTCAGGAACGCCGTAACATAAGATAGAAGCCCATAAGCAACAGTGTGAGACTTGTTGAATGCATAGTCAGCAAACGGTACGAGAATATCCCAGAGGTCCTTAATAGCTTCGTCAGAGTACCCGTTCTTTCGCGCGCCCTCTGAGAATGGGATGTATTCTGCGTCAATGATATAGCGCTTTTTCTTACCCATAGCACGGCGAAGAAGGTCGGCTTGCCCAAGAGAGTATCCAGCTACCTGCTGAGCGATCAACTGTACCTGCTCTTGGTAAATTACGAGACCGTATGACTCTTTCAACAACGGAGTAAGAATTTCCGTAAGCTCAGGGTGGATGTAGTCTACCTCTTGTAAACCGTTCTTCCTAAGAGCATAGTCAGTGTGAGCGTTTACACCCATTGGGCCTGGTCGGTACAAGGAAAGAACAGCGGAAATATCCCCGAAGTGAGTAGGCTTAAGTAATTTAAGCAAGTTCCTCAGTCCGCCACCATCAAGCTGAAAAACTCCTAGAGTGTTACCTGATTGAAGAAGCTCATATGTTTTAGGGTCATCCATGACCCCTTGGATGATTTCCTGTACGTCAAGTTTGATCCCCTTAGTTTTTTCAACGTTAACGATTGCATCACGAACGATACCAAGGTTGCGAAGACCCAAAAAGTCCATCTTGATAAGTCCAAGCGCTTCCGCCGTTGGGTAATCCCATTGAGTAATTTTTGCTCCATCATTTTGGCGAACCATCATGGGGATATAGTCAACTACTGGCTTAGAAGAAATAACGAGAGCCGCAGCGTGCACACCTGTTGAACGAATACGTCCTTCTAGCTGACGAGCGATCTCAATAACGTGTTCTGCACCACGCTCAGTAACCTTAGCTCTAAAGTCGTCAGCCTCCTCATAACGAGGGGCACCTGGCGTGTAAATATCGTTCAACGGCATGGTTTTACCGAATACAGCAGCAGGCATAGCTTTTGTTAGCTCATCGCCAAGAGAATAAGGTTCATCGAGAATACGTACAGTATCCTTTACTCCGTTTTTAGCTAGGATTTTACCGAAAGTAACAACTTGAGCAACATGGTCATCACCGTACGTATCTTTAACGTATTGGATTACAAGTTCTCGCTCAAGGTCGTTGAAGTCCATATCGATGTCGGGCGGGCTGTCACGTTCTGGGTTCAAAAAACGCTCGAATAGAAGACCATGGCGAATTGGATCAGGGTCAGTGATATCCAAGGCGAACGCGAGTAAAGACCCCGCAGCTGAACCTCGTCCAAAACCAACGGGGACGCCATTATTTCGTGCCCAACGCACGAAGTCAGATGTTACAAGAAAGTAACCACTAAAGTTTTTACCGTTAATAACTCCTAGCTCTTTCGCCATACGGTCAAGGTACTCTTGGTCGTTCGCCTTATCAGGCAGTCTCCGCGCGAGGCCTTCATAAGCTTCCTTAGAGAGCCATTCAGCTTCTGTGTAGCCCTCTGGGAGCGGAATGCGAGGGCGCAACGATTCGTCAGGTTCAATGGTGATGTTACAACGATCCGCAATAAGGATTGAGTTGCTGACAGCGCCAGGGAACCTGTCTTCGGGGAAGATCTCAATCATTTCCGCGTAGGATCGGAGGTAATAACCTGAACCGTCGAACGCAAACCTTGTTTTTCCACCTTCACCTTCTGCAACGGAGGTAGGTACGCTCATTTTGCTTCGGGTTGCAATTGCTAGCAGATGCTCGTGAGCGTTCGCATCTTCTTTTGTCGTGTAGTGGCTATCGTTTGTGGCTAGAAGAGGGATGTTTAGCTCTTTAGAGATACTCAGGAGACCAGCGGTTACTTTACGCTCTAGATCAATGCCCATGTTATGGTCCATCAATTCCATGAAGTAGTTATCTTTTCCAAAAATGCTTTGCATTTCGCGAGCATGCTCCAGCGCGGAATCGTACATACCTAAACGTAGTTTGGTTTGGATTTCGCCCGAGGGACAACCAGTGGTTGCAATGAGGCCCTCGTGGTATTGACGAAATAGCTCCATGGACATTCTAGGCTTACGATAGAAACCATCTTTGTAGGAGAGATAAGAAAGCTTGTAGAGGTTTTTTAGGCCAATGTTGTTTTCTGCGATAAGCAATACGTGAGTATATGCACCTCGACCTGAAACGTCATCGCTACTACCATCAGAGAAGAACGCCGCTTCATGATCCGTGTGCGTGATTGTTGAGGGAGCTACATACGCTTCAATAGCAATGATTGGCTTAATGCCTTTTTCTCTTGCTTTGACGTATAGATTATAGCCGTTGAATACGTTACCGTGGTCACTGATGGCAACTGCTGGTTGCTTGAGCCTTACAACTTCGTTAACGATATCATCGATTGTAGAGAATCCATCTAGGACGCTACCGTCTGTATGAGTATGGAATGAGACATACTGGTCTACGTATTCGTTTTCTTCGATCATTAAATTCTTATTTCTTCTCTATTTTGGCGGGCCATAAGTTATTTCATTATGGCGATCTTATAACTTAATATCGACTCTTACATCTAGTTATGGCACTGCTTTGTTGCTTTTATTTTAAAATATTTCTTTGATTCAACTTGGTTACATGCTCAAGTATAACGCTAAATCGAATTTTAGCCGATTTTTTCTGCCAACTATTTTTGATACGCGCATAGCAATTCAAGGCAGCTCAAATAGTACGTCTCCCTATAGCTTTGAAGCATCAGTCCGTGGATACTCTGCGAGCAAGGTCGCTAAAGTTTCCTTCTAGCTCAACGTACTGTTCAACTAAGATTCCACAATTACAGGTAACTTTGCCGCGAACACAATAATTGGTTGTATCCTCCGCATCAGCAAGGGAATCCATGAATTCGTCGTAGCTTTGATTAGCGATTTCTCTGACTTGCAGTGGACCGCATTCACGAAGATGTTTCGTGCTTAATGCATCTTTTCGGCCACCATAATAATATGGGGAGCGGGGGTCATCCTCCATCTCAACTGCCTGAGCATAAACTATTCTGCCTTCTTTTGCGAGGATCTTGCTAATAGCTTTGTTGTAGCCATGCATCCATGAGGGCGAGGTTACTGTTAGTTCCTTTTCGGAAGCTACCTCTTTTTTGATCTCTTCGAAGCGTTTTGCTTCTTCTGCCTCGATAACCTCTCGTGCGCCGCGTTCTTCTCTTTCTAGTTTTGCAGCCGTTATAATTTTCGCTAACTGAGCTTTGCGAGCACCTGTGGCTTCTTTGAAAAGAGCTGAGAACTCTGGTGCTCCTTCATCGAAGGAAGCATAGACAATCTCTGCTTTAGTTTGATTGTGCTGAGCTGCGGAGAGCGCATTCTGGTTTTGACGGCTGGGATCAGAACCAAAAGTTTTAAGCGTCTTCTCTGTTGCTGCTTGGGCTGCTTCAAGTGCCATTTTGGCATGCGCACTTTTGCTATGGTAGCGGCAATGCGCTTTGTCGTTAGCCTTGCAGATTAAACTTGTCATATTTATATTCTATCATGTTTTTAACCGTTGACATACAAGTATTTTTACGTTAAACTGAGTATATGGCGAATTCTACTAAAGTTAGCGACATTACAAAAAACTTGCAACGTTATACGTTACGGCATGGTTCTATTGTGCCGCAAACTGGATGGGAAGCTCGGGATATTTTGCGCAATGGAATGATCGTTGGCTGTGTCTGCAATGAAAAAGTTTACAATGTTAGCTCGCGCGCTATAAAAAAGAACCCTTCGTTGTATGAAAACCGTCCTTATATTGAAGTTGTGCTTGAGGACGGTCACTCTGTTAGTTCTGCTGTGCGTACTGTGGCTTTAGCTCATGCGCAAGTTAGCTTGATTAAGGTGCCTTATCGTGGGAATCTCAAGAAGATGCTCAAGAAAGCAAACAAGGGTAAGCTTGATTTTCGCAACGGAGTCCTTGAGTATCTCTGCTTAATCAAAGAAGAGAAAGTTTCAACGCAAATCCTTCAAATTCTGTTTCGGGACAAAGTAATCCCACTTGGTATTTTTCTTAAGCTTGCGATTACGCATAACCGCGATGTGGCGGAAGTTATGAATTATGATCGAATTTTGAGCAAGCTTGTTTCAGCACTTGAGAGCGAAGATGACCTGCTTACCGCTTATGCCGCTCATAAGGCTTACCTTGGGCGTGGCACAAGGTCTATACAGAAGGTGACTTTGTTCCTGCGAGCTGTTATTAAACATCCTCTCATTTCTACACAAACGTTAGAAGAAATTCTTTATTCGGGAGATGAAATTTTCTCTCTCGTTCAGTATGACGCGTTACATGTTATACGTAATCGGGATGAATACTCTGACATGCCTAAAAGCTGGTTACTGAAAATGTTTCAGCTCGCATAATTAATGCACCTAATTTTTAAGTGTAAAAACAAAACTCCGATAGGAATAGAGAATGAAATTCCTGAGGAGCAACCATGTGTAGGTCTTGTGATGAGGGCGGTAAACGATGCAAGAACGATACTTCGCGTGCCCGCAGACATCGACGTAAAGCGGCGGAGGCTAGAACGCAGATTGTCGCTGTTGAACCTAACCGTTTTTATGTAGCTCCTCTTATAGGGACGTTTAAGACTCTCCCTGAAATTAAGCGTGAAGCGAAACTTATAAGCAATGCCCTACGTAAACCTGCTCTTGAAGATGAAACTAAACAGGATAAAATTGATTCGCGCTTAGAAATGCGCATAACTAGCCTTGGTTTTGCGATGGCGAAGATGGCTGAAGATCGCGCAGGATTTGATCGTGAAGCTTTTCTAGAGAACTACGACGAAACAACTGAAGAGTTTGATGTTGCTACCGAAAACTATATCACGGCAGAATTAGAATTAAGCATGGCTAAAGATTTTCGCGCTGCATGGGTTAAAGCGAACGGGAAAGAAGACCCCCAACTTGCTCAAACTTTTTACGAAAAGGAAGCAGCTTATACTGCGGCTTCGCTTATCTACGATAACGCTATGAAGAGGGATGATTTACATAGGAGTGAGTTGCTTTCTGCTCAGGTAGACAAACTTACGGCAGAGTATCGTAAAATCATTGCTGAGGTGCGAGATGTAGGTGGCAGATTTGAGGCAGGCACGCACAGTGATGAGAAGGCTATCGATGCGCTTAATCAGACAGTTGGAGCGCATTACCCTAGCGCATGGATTACAGCTTCTAACAGTAAGCAAGACAACATGCGATTTAAGCTCAGTGGCAAGAGAGCGCATTATAATAGTGCTGCCATTCAGAGGGACCTAGATGTTGCAGATAACCCTGATGACGCACGCGAACAGTTTGACTACTTTTTTGCTATCCCAATCCCTGTAGATGAAGTTCAAGGAGTTATAGAGGCTCTAGAGGGGAAGGGGAAAATTTTAGGTGGACGCGAAGTTCCTGTGAACGGCAAAATGTGCAAAATCGTTCAAACACCGCACCAAAAAATGTTTGACCCAACAAAAGATCCTACAGTTGATGGTAAAACTCCCAGTGGGGAAGGTTGGCGTTTTGCTTACCATCTCAGTTCAACTACGGGAGGCATTTCTAAACAAAAAGCATGGGTCAGGGACACAACGAAAAGCGTCACGGTCACACGGCCAGAGATTTTAGTTATTGAAGTTGACGAAAAAGACCTGCTTGGTAGCACTGCCAGTTCATACCATGAGTTCGTCCATCGTGCAGAAGCGACTTTAAACCATGGCGTTTTGATGAGACAACAGGAGGCTTGGTTAAGACGCAGGACCACGGACCCTACAACTGGTGAACGGGAGGACGTTTCTTTTATTTACGCACCTATGCCTAACGCTGGTATTCTCAGTTATGAAATTGGTAGACGTAACAGTTTCATCATCCACTATGTAGGCAAAGAATATGTTGACAGTATGCATAGGGAAGTACTTAGTGTTGGAGCTGAATCTTTATTTGCGGGGTCTTTCAACGCTTTATCTGGTCTAGACGGCAAAACTAAGTCTGATGATGATCATAAAGCTTTCACTCTTGGCATTTTTGCTACAGCTTGACTTTTAACGCAGAATACGATATAATAGTTGTAGCGTAAAAACTATATTGGAGATTAACATGACCACAGCACAAAAATTCGACCCAGTTTTCATAGTGGACGCTGATGGAACTCTTATTACTGCCGTAGGTATTGGAAGTCGCGGCTCTGTTACTGTTTCCTCTGACAATGCGGTTTTTGTTCAAGGCGTTATTTTTGCTGCTGATGCAGAGTCTGAAGTTGAGATTATTCATGGCGCACCTAGCTATCGCGCTGGTTGGGATACGGAGGAGGGAATCCTTGCTGCTCTCATGTCTGTAGCTATGGGGCGAACGTACATTAAAAAAGTACCCGAGTCTTTATTACGCAAAATACATCAATTGGCTGGACCTCAAGAAGAGGGAACTATCTACTAAAACGTTTAAAATAGCAATTGCCTACAGATTAGATCTGTAGGCAATTGCTATTTGTAGAACTAGTTCACTCAGAAGGAAGCCATGAAGCGGGAATGTCCTCAAAGGACAAGGGGTTCTCTTCATAGGAAAGATCATCTAGGCCGTTTACATTCATAGTAATAAGTGATAACGGCAGGGAGCGGAGATACTCTAGTGATTTATATCCGTCCTTAACAAAAGTGTCAGCGATATCTTTATTTACGAAATGAATGACAAGGTAATGAGTCGTCAGTTTTTCGTCATGGGCAACCAGAACATAATAGAAATTATTAGTTACTTCACCTTTCATCATCTGGCTTAGTACGCCGTCATAGTAGTGAACAACATCAATAAGTTGTACTGTTTCCTCGTTGAGGGTTGTGATGAAGTTCACGGTAGAGTTCCTTAGATAGTTAGATTAGGTGCGCTGTGCGCGGTTGTCTGCTGTTAGTGCGCAATATACGCTCAGGGCTTCAACTGATGATCCCTTGAGCTTCTGCGCGCTTCCTGTGGCTTGTGAGAATACATTAAGCGGTAACATGCGGAATGCCATAACATAACCGAAGTGTATACTATGGCATTCCGCATGAACACCTTATCTTTAAGTATAAGGTACATGGCGCATGAAGTCAAGAAAGTTTTATTTGAGAACCGTTTCGATGTGCTTTTTAAGCACTGTTAATGGTACAGCCCCTATGATACGAGCTGGCAGGATTTCATTATCCCTAAAGGTAAGGATGGAAGGAATGCTGCGGATTTCAAATTTTTCGGACAAGGATGGAATTTGGTCAACATCAACTTTAGCGATAATTACATCATTTTGAGATTCTGCTAGGTCCGCAAGAACGGGGTTCATTATTTTACATGGTGGACACCATGTAGCCCAGAAATCCACTAGGATGGGTTTTTCGCTTTTAGTTATGAGAGTTTTAAACTCTGCTTCTGTGTTTATAATTATTACTGAATTGGACATATAAAGTGTAACGGAAGAGAGGTATTCTTTATTCCATTACACAGCTGGTGTTAAGCTACCGTTGTACTTGTGTTAATTTCTTTTGCAAGGGTTTTGAAAGACTTTTTAGCAATCAGGTTAGAAGCTATGCTTAGTCCAATCATTCCAACAACAGCAACAGATATAATCACAAAGTACACTCCGAAAATATCCGTGAATGCAGATGCGGAAACTAAGCGCGAGATACAAAGGATGCTTTCAACGATTGCAATCATCAGGCAGGTAGACCTTACGCGAAGAAAAATAGCAAAGTTCCTCTTGTGGGCTTCTGTAAAAGCTTTTGCAAACCTAGCACGGTCAGGGTCATCAGCGCCGAATTCTTCTTCCATCGCTTTGAAAGTCTCCACGCGGTAAGCACGGTTAACATGGTAACGCCATAGGAATAACCCTACAGCTACTCCCATGAGAAGAATAACGTATTGCGGGAGCGTTTCTCCAAAAGCATTGCGAAGCAACGAGCTTGAATCGTAGATTCTAGTCGAAAAAAGAGCAACTAGAGTGCTGGCCAATGTGAGCCAGAAATAGAATGACGTATGGTAATAAGCTATTGTTAGTTTGTGGCTTAGCAAAATTTCTTTGGGCGAGTAGCTAGAGGTTTCTTCCATGATTACTATAGTTTATCATCAGTTTGTAATTATA
>Ga0247814_10002402_pt1 | contig 10376 bp, 5 predicted proteins | sample UWRJL179409R1_FD_179947 | JGI IMG/M metagenome (GOLD analysis project Ga0247814, IMG submission 179947) | Plant litter microbial communities from Arlington Agricultural Research Station in Wisconsin, United States - UWRJ-L179-409R-1 | ecosystem: Environmental > Terrestrial > Plant litter >... | reverse complement strand
CTCAGAATCATAGCTAAAAACAACACTACCTGTAGTGCTGCTTCTAAATCCATCATCTGAGTCGACAACACGTCGATCAATGTGATCTGAAAAGCCATTTTCAACAGCAATACTAGTATCAACAGAACTGCCCTCCCAGTCCATTTCGGTGCTCGCGCGTGAGTTCACGGAGAATCCTGTGTGGTAGGAAGGACCTGGCCCGATTGGACCCATGCTGGCCGGTGGTAAAGAAGGGTCGAAGACACCACCAGTTCCATCATCATCCCCATCTGCCCAGAGTGGAAGGTATTTGAATTCATTGTGCGTAAGGCAGAGGAGTGTATCCGTAAGGGTTCTGAAATCAACTTCCGAATTTGATAGCATATTCGTTGCAAGAGAACGGATATATCCGGAAACCTGTGTCATGAGTTCTCCGACACTGAAATAAGGTGATTCTATGTTTTTTGCTATATTTGAATTAGCTTTGCGATAAGCTGAATTGAAGAGTTGTATGACAGCCACTTACCTTGATTCTGTTTGGGAATCTTTTTTTCCAGAGAGGGAGTAAACACTGCGGGTGCAAGAGTAGGAAGGTCAACAGGGTAGTAGCGAGTGGGCTGTCCGTTGAAAGAAGGTGGGTAATTAGACTGAAAGGTGACGGGGTCAATTTTACCAAAGTCATCAGCATATGGCTCAGACTTTTGTTGAAGACTAGTACGGCGCTGACGAATTGGGAGTCCCCAGCTAGCTATGTTACCAAGAACTGGTGACTCTGGAGTTTCACGTTTCTCTTTACGAGGGCTTGCGGGTCCAGGTATCCCTGAGCCTGACAATACCTGCGACATGAACTTAGTTAAGATAGCTTAGGGGTAAAAGCACTATATGACCTACGTGTGATTGCCGACTTTTTTGGTATGAGTATGAAAAATCCAAGTCCTCCTCAGGCCAAGATGTTTCTCCGTGCTCCTGAGATAGTCTAAGCTTTCTAACTACACTCTCTACTGTACCGAACTCTTTAGTGGCACTTGAGGCCGAATTTAGTGGTGACCGATCCTTGGTGTGCTTGCGCTGAACAGTTTCCTCGCCGGCATAATCAAAAGGATTATCATTGGTACTCTTTGCGTCCTCTATTATCTAGAAGTTAGAATTTGTATTTGGAGAGGGCTAAAATGCAGTGATTGGCCCATTGGGCAAAAGTAATGGAGGGACATACCTGATCGCCTAATGAACTCATTCACTTTATGCTGGCAATGAAATAATCTATCCATAGTCGCAGGAGGAAACAAATTATATTTTTCAATAATAGTTGTATTCCTCAAGTGTTGCGCTCCTTGATGAAAGTCGAAAAGATAATTTCTCTTGTTCATCGTTTCCCAAGTAAGATTCTTTAGCATGTGCCAGTAAAATCTGGTCATGATCTTCTCACTGTCTGAAAAGTTTAAATAAATTACTCGTAAGTTATTTTGAATGTGATTTTCCCAATCGTGGTGGTGGTAATTCTCTGCCTTTCGATGCGCACTTGCTTCGGTGGCTAAATCATCAGGGAGACGTAGTGCGAATACAGATAACAGTTCTACTCGGACATAGTGTCGCAAATCAGCAACTAGCTCCTCGATAGCAATATTAAACTGATAATCGCTCTTGTTGGTCCCTTCAAAGTGGGAAAGTTTGGCGAACTCTGGAAGATTATCGAACCATTTCATTTCGGGGCCTATTAGGTCGTCCACAACCCTTTGAATCCGAGACTGAAAATCAGTTGCAGCAGCTTGTACAGCTGTAAGAGAATCATCATCAATATATTCCATAGGTCTTCCAAAGCGACTGGTACTCTTTTCTCGAGCTTGTGATCTAGAGGGTATGGCCCGATTAGGATCAACCTTGTTCATCCGAGATGCAAGATTTAGAGCTTCTTCCGAGACTAAGATAGCAAAAGCAGGACGTGTAATGATAGTGTTGTGTAGATTCTTCCCAATTGAGTAGCTTGCTTCTGGGAGTGTTTCAATGAATTGAGTGTTTGGCTCGGCGAGCATCCATCTGAGTATAAAGTCGACCTATAGCCATTAGAACTTCGAAGAGTGTTTTAAATAGATACAGTGGACTTACTACAATATCAGTGCACTCGAAGTATTTTGAGATGCCTACTAAAGTCCATACCTTCGGGGCAGAGTCTAACTTGGGCTCCTTTCCTTCGATTAATTGAAGGAGTCCTTGAATTCCAGCACGGTGACGGATCGGGCAGTATTCTTCAACCACCTCGCTTGCAATAGTCTTGTCTTTTGAATCTGGGTCATACTGTGATTCCGTGACCGGTCGCTGGTGCTGCTCCTTTCTACTGCGTTCTAGGGCCTTTTGTAAGTTTGACTCGTTAAGATTAAATAGTTCTCTGTCTTCGAAGGATTCTATTGGATCGTGTTGAGGTGATGGGGAAGGGGCTGACTTGTCTTCGTCAACGAAATTGTCATCAATTACAGCAGGGGGTACAGTATTATCTACTGGCTTTGCGGTACTTTGCTTAATAGCAGCTGAAAAGCTCTTTGGTCTACATATATCGTCATTGCCGCCGACCATATTTTTATGCACACCACACCGCTGTACGCTTGAATACCAGTTGCGCACACCGACAGAGCAAGATAAATCAGATGTCAAGTCAACTGCCTCATCACCCTCATCCGGTGGAGTGAGATCCAGAACATATGTAACACCGCTGGGAAGAGCGTCCTTGTTCAAAAATCCATTGCGTTTCCGCATTAGATGTTGCTTCCAATCATCGGAAAGAAGCTTCGTAAACTTAGACGAGCCAGTAGCTAATAGCTTTTGGCTATGTACTCGATGGCTCTGAGGTTTCAAGTGTGAACCAGTTGGGTCATAGACATTGATGTCCCCAGGATACTTGATAAAGACGAGTGTATCACCATCTTCGAGGAGAGACTTCGTGTATTCTATGGACTCTCTATCTCGGGAATATAGATCCGTATCTCTCAGCGCAGCCATTTTCCTTTCGGTTGAAGGTGAGAAGCTAGATGTTTGAGGGGGAGGAGATGTAACGGCGGGTATTTGTATATCTGGGTTGTGGACTGCAGAATCGCTGTTGCGATTTAACGGAACTAGTGTGAATCATGGTCAGCTTGAGTCATCGCAGGTAATAGAGCGTGGTGGTTTGTAGTTAAATAGAAAGCATACCAATTTCTTGGACCTCAAAAACTCCCTCGCTGTTTACAGCTTCGTCCTCTTGCCAAGGTGACATGGCGCCGTCCCAGAAATTGGACATCATTACAGTATGCTTTTGCTTCGGATCAGGAACCAGAGACGGATTTTCAAGCCTTGCGCTGAGTATCTCTATATGCCCATTAATGATTTTCCCTGAAAGAATTCCAGATTATCAGAAATGCGTACTGCACAAGGCTGAGATTCTAGGCAGCGATGGACGCCGAGTAGAAAGAGTCACCAGAAATCTGGGTTGACTTTGCGTGGGTAATGACAATTCAGACCGAAAAACTAGATATATGAAGATGCCTGAGGAACTAGTAAAGGGATAAAGATACTTGACTCCAACTGCATCTTGTAGTTCCAGAAAGATATAAAGTCACAGTCACTGAGGGGCGGGGCGATGCTGATGGAGCTGTAGTGGGGCCGTTTCTGTCAGCCACATCCAAGCCACGTCTACAGTGCCCCGGGTCTGAGGTCTAACTGAAAAAGGCGAAACGCCCGGGTCCCAAAAAGCAACACAGCAGTTTCCCTCCTTTCTGGTAAGAAGTATACGTCTATTTTAATGGATTCTGGGGTAAAGAATATCTTATTGCTATAGTATCAAGCCTGCACCGACTTTTTTTTAAGAGATAGTAATACTTCTTTTGGGCTTTTTTCACTTTCTATCCTGGTTACCCACTTTAAGTTCTTTGCTAATTCAAACCCCACTTCCCCAGATATTCAGGTTAGGTTACTCCCTACCACTCGCAAGGGATATATATATAAGGCTTAGTGACTATAGTGACAATGCTATGAAAGTGTATTATCCACCACGTCAAGCTTCTGCTGTAACAATGCCGGTCGCCTAAAGCTAAATGGCAGAGTGGGCTTTGCAGCTTGTTCGCCATGCCTTCAAAGCCTGAACAGATGGTTACATTGGAACAGATGGTTACATTGGACGTCTAATGCAATATGACCCATCCATTTACACCAGTTATTGATACAAGACAAGATCGACAGCAAGTCATGTACTTGTATAAGGTATTCGAAACCCGAAGATATACCTAAGGTGAGTTAAGATCTAGAACATTCCTGCAACCACTGGTCGATGACCTCACTTGCCGTGATACTATATCTTGCTCAATCACAGATTACAGAAATTGGGCATCGCAGAAAAAGAAAATAAATCACTATTGTACCTAGTTGCAGCGACCTATGAAACTTGAAACGGAGATAGTTTTTGCTTTTGCTGTGTGTTGGAAAATCTGCAACCCACGCATCTTGCTTCACAAGAACACACTCACGCAGATTTCTGTTCGAATCGGTGGGAATAAGCGTTGAAGATGAATTAGACATTGACCACCATAAGAAGTTCTTGTGAAAAAGAAGCTTGCCTATCCATTTTCCTCACTCGGAATCGTCTTTTGTCTGGTATACGAGATTTATTTCTGATTATCGAAAACAAACCCAATCCCCCATTGGAAGATAATATGAAGATTAATCGATACGATTCCTGTCCCAGTAAGTAGAAACTACATGCGAGGAGAACGAAACCTGGATAGGGAGTGTGCTGTGAGCTATATGTGCTTTACATGCTGGCAGGACTTTTGTTCTCCCGCGCTTGGACGAATAAGAGCTCTCAAGCGACTGATTTCTCTAGCAGCTCTCGAGAAGTTCTCAAACCATTCAAATGGCTGTTATGTGATCCATTTTGGGTAACGGCTTGGTTCAGGAGGTTTCGCGCCAGCTGGGTTGAACATAGATATTCAGCGGCCAAAATGGCACTAGCAAATCAAGTTTCCAACAATAATACAAACAACTAACAGTCTAGCCTAGCACAAGGGAAAAAGAAAAAAAAAGAAAAAAAGGAGGAAATATATTGAGAAATCTGTGACTTCTTCTTGAACCATTCTGGTATACTCATGTCCCCTCCTCTCGGAGCCTTTGGGGTCATAATATCCCTCGCCTCATTCGACAGAAGATACGAAGGCATCCATCCCCTGTAAAGAGATAAAGGGGGGAAATACTGGGCCACATGAACACTAATGCAAAGCTGACGACAAAGAAAAGGTTAATGACAACAAGCATATCTGTCCCTCCCTTTTTGCTCACCCAAATCTCCTTGCTTGCTGCTTGTAATGATCTTAATTACGTCTTGTAACTCTAGCACAAAATGCGCTATCACAAGAAATTTCTGGCAACATCTTAACTACTACCCTAAGAGATGATATATATAACACTGAAAAGAACTGCCAAGGATAACTTCACCAGTGCCTCTGTTCTGTCCTGTCTGAGTTTCTCACAACTTTGTTGAGGAGAGAAAGAGCGGGTGTAAACTTGTATCTGTCGGTGCTATTTAAGTCCCTCGGCTTGAGATCAAAATTTCAAAAACTAATCACAATGCGCTATTTACCATTCACCATTCACAGCTTATGAAGTTTTGCCTAGTGCATGCATGAAGTCCTGATGAGCAATCTAGAATCATGATAGAATTATGAGTCAACATGTGTGGGAGAGATGCCTCTACGTCTCTTTTTCCCGACTTTTCTTTTTAGACGTACACACCTACAGCTCAGAGACAGAGAAGTAGGGTTTAACATAATTTAATAGGATATTTGGAAGGAATATAATATATAGCAAGGCACTTCGACCGGGACGTCTTGAGAAGATGAGAAATAGTCAGAGTATCTGCGTCAATTAGAATAGAGGTTATATCTCGGAAGGTAAGATATTCTGGATATCAAAATATTAGCCGGCGGGAAAGAAACAGTTTAAACATGTAGTGATAACGACCGTAGAGATGACAGACAAACAAATAAATTGAACAAGCTGTCAGTGAAAACGATGTAGAAACCCATACAGATACCCCCTTGTATACGTCCATGCTACCGAGCTTTCAAGAGAAACTGTGACAGGTATTTTACAAGTAACCAAGACGACCTAGACTATTCCTTCTCTGGAAAAAAAACAGAACCTATCTTCTTGAATTCTAAACATGATGAAACGCCAGCCTCATTTTCTAGTTTCCCCAATCTAACAATCCACCCATGAAAAACATGGGGTAGAGTATGAATGGCGTTGCAGTAGTTCTATAAAGGCAACAGCATGACCTACCCTAACACAACAAAATTCCACGAATGAAAAAAACTGACCAGGACTTAAAATGCATGACATTGAGTTCGGCGGTTTAGGGTAAGATAGATGGGAAGCAACTAAAGATGTAAATAGAAGAATGGGGATGTTGGTCTAATCTGACCTTGAATATATGCACGTGATCCGACTCGAGCGGCAGAATCTTAATACGGCGGCGGCGGAACTATGTTAATTAAGGCTGACCTGACCGCCTTGATGTTCTCTATGAACACTATCACTTACGTACTGATCGCTACTGAATATAAAAAGGATTGCCTTGGTGCCCCGTATTCTAAGTGATCCGACAGGGGAAGAAGAAGAAATAGCAGCGAAGACGGTCTCTGACTTCAATTCCTAATATTGTACGAGTACCACCCCATACCACCAATGTCCCAAAATTTAGACCTGCACTTTCCCAGCTACAGGCAAAATCCAGAATTTTCGCCTTGCGTAGATAATTCTGACAAGAATGGAGAACTACAACCTCAAATCATCCACCACCTGGCGGAAAACGATTTGTCTATGCACCCAGTTCGAAGCAATTTGGTACTACTAATATCGTACTAATCGTACCTCCGTAAGGTTCTGGCACGACCCCAGCACCGGATAGAATAGACAGCTGGCAGATTGTTTTTGTTAGATGGGAGACATCTTAGTGGACTAGGTGCGGAAAGAAAAGAGTGGATCGCATTAAATCTAAGTTATTATCAAGGACTAGCATCTTGAAGATGTTACCATTGGGAGTCATTACTGAAATTGCATAAAGATCATCAACATGAACAGTATCTGAGATCTTTCCCCTAATTGGAGTCCTTGCATCATTCTCCCAGAAATGTCTCACCGCTTGATTGCAGATGCAGGATCGTGCAACTCATCATGTCACGTGAGAGAATTACAATGTACTCCACCAAGCAAGCTGACAAATTCAAGTGGGATCCCGATCCTCTTTTCAAGTAATTGGTAACCAAACGTGAAGAACGATTCTTCAAAGGTGGTACGAGGTAGGTTCTTGGGAGGTCTGAGTGGTTGACGACATAAGGTATTGGCCGAGACTGACTTAGAATATGTTGTCCCTTGACCTCCAAATTTTCACCTATATGTTCAGCAGGTACTTCCTATGTCTGATGCAGCCGGCTTTGACATTCTGTTTGGATGTTTCAGTGTGAGTAACTGATGTGAGTCTTAGAATAAATGCTACTTGCGACATTCAGGATCTCGGATAATGTCTCGGTTATTCTGGCTATAAAAATCCTGGAAAGAGAGCAAATAGCAGCTCTTCTTGCTTTGATAAGACTAGAACATGAGATGATAAAGCAGAACATGGGGCATATATGTGAGACATGATGAAAATTGAAAACCTCTCACAAGGTGGCTCAAGATGACGGGCCCTCAGCATTACTGTACGTTGCTTTTGAATCTGCCCAGAGTCGTTTTCGGCTCCGGGCATATAGTTGTAGATGCTATTGCGTCTTTTGTCTTGAAGCGGCTTCGTCATTTGTCCTCCGCTCTCACCCTTGGCCGTTCGACGCGCGGGAACTGTTCGGGCCAGCCGTGCTTTCTGTGTGAAATCGTGCATGAAAGCCGCTGTTCCCGACTGGCACAGCAAACCTCCTCCTACGTACGGTACGGCAGGTACTGTATATAGATAGCATTGGCTGTATCAGGGATACCGATACGAATTGCGCAAAGAGACGAGCGACTGGTATCGGTTGCTAGATACTTGGAGCCATTGGACTCACATCCATTGATTTTCCAAGAGGAAAATTCGAGATATAAAAATCCAGAGGTATTTGGTAGCTCCCAGCGGATATCAAACCAATTCTTCGCGTAGCTTTGGTGTAACTGAGGGATGACATTTTAGACGGTAGACTTAAGGTAGTTGCTTTTGCTATTTCAGAGGACGATCAGAGGGCGTTGATTATTTCTTTTTCTTTTTCTAGCGGCAGATAGGATTAACAGAGACAAGTCCCGTTATGTGCCTTTCTTTATCCATGAATTTGGAAATGATTGGGGATAGCGTGGGATGGGGATGAGGATGTGGTGTGATATATCCAATCCCTGACAGATAGTTCGGCAACAGACGAATGGCAAGTCGCCGAGGGCAAGGGGGCCAGGGCAGGCAAACCTGTGTAAAAGTTTGAAGCAGCTGGTAGGATTGCACGTATTATTGTACCATACTACTGTACTATACTGGACTGTGAGTAGTGAGTGTTGATGGAAGTTTATTCGTCCTCGTCCTCGTCCTCGTCTCTCTGCTTGCCTTGATGATCACCAGTCAGTCTCACTCACGTCTTAGAAGTTAGAGTTTATTATCTCATTAGACTTTTCATCCTTGAGCTTACCTATCCTATTCCTCTTGTCCATACTGTTACATCCCACCGGCCGCTCCACCGGTGAGAGGCACGACCGACGTCGACTGGCCTATGACGCTTTTTCCTAGTGGGGCAAGTCGGTCGCAATGGTGCTAGAGGAACTAGTGGAGCAGGGGAGGTCGCAAGCTAAACACCATTCACCCATTCACCACCACCAGCAGCTCTGTCGAGTATAAATTCCAGCTCCACCCCTCTTCCCCCTCCTTCCAATGTTTAAATCACTCCGTGCTATTCCTATATCCCGCAGACAACTCACCAGACTCCCCCAACCAACTCAATTCACACGCAACTTCCGTGCCACTTCCGCAATCATGGGTGTCACCAAGACTCTTCTCCAAGAAGGCCAGGGAGCCATTCCGGTCAAGGGCGACCAAGTCACCATCAAGTACACAGGATTCTTGAAGGACACTGCGAAGCCTGATAATAAGGGCGAGGTGTAAGTTTCTGGCTCTTGTCTTGCTGTGCGCGCCGTTGCTGCCGGAGCCCTAACGAGAGCATCTGCAGATTCGATACCTCCGTGAACCGTGGTGATTTCGTCACCAAGATTGGTGTTGGACAGGTCATCCGAGGTAAGCCTGCTCGAATGCCTCATGCTATACAAGTACGAATGGCTTTATTGACACGATGCGGCATAGGCTGGGACGAGGGTGTTACCACCATGAAGGTTGGTGAGAAGGCCTCCCTCGACATCACCAGGTAAGCAAGCACCGCTACAACACCTCACCAAATCATCACAGAACATTTTACTGATTATTCTCGCAGTGACTACGCATACGGAGACCGGTAAGCCTCCCATTGAAAAGAAAGAAGCTTCCTAGCTTTTGATCCCAATTCTTAAACTCCCCATGTCGAATTGCCAAAGAAAGAAGAAGAAAAAATGACTCCGACCCCTTATACCTCGCAAGATACCGGCACCAACACATGGGCTGCAGGATCTGCTCCCCGCAGATTCGAATTCCTCTGATATCCTTAATAATACAAATGGAGATTAGGAAAAAGGAGCGGATTGCCGTGTCTTGCGAGGTATAGGGGATCGAAACTGCTTTTCACCAGCGACCTTCCTAAAGTGTCAACAACCCGGTCCATCCCACGCAAGCCCAGGACGGTATCGTGCTTCCCAAACCTCTACTGACATCAAACACAGTGGATTCCCAGGACACATCCCACCCGGAGCTTCCCTCATCTTGTATGTTGCCTTTGCCTCTCTCTTTCTCTCTCCCCCACCACGCACCAGGATAGTTACTGACAAGATGCAGCGATGTTGAACTTGTTAAGATCAACTAGATAGATGGTGCTGCTGCCCCTTCGGCTGTTTTCCCATATAGATGGCTACCTTGTGGCTCTTATAGCTCAGGCTTGGACAGAAAAAGCAAATGAAAGGCTGCATGATCTAACTTGATGTCCAGTAAGGAGTGCTGATGCCGGTCCTCCCTTTGTGCCGCAGTGAGAATCACTTTATTCAGAGGTTTGTTTAAATATGCAACACACTTCTAGATCCCTACCTAGATAATCCGTAGTGCCTGGCTATTCCGAAGCCCTTCATCCCTTTCCAAACCAATCCTATTTAAAAGTGCTCGGTATCACCCAACTATTCCCCTCTACAGTACTGTGACGAATAGCGGGGTCACTATGATGACGTCTGGCGACGAGTTGTACTGTATAAAAAGGTTGGCTTACTGAAAAGGGATTCAGAAGCTAGCACATCGT
>Ga0247814_10002395_pt1 | contig 10398 bp, 10 predicted proteins | sample UWRJL179409R1_FD_179947 | JGI IMG/M metagenome (GOLD analysis project Ga0247814, IMG submission 179947) | Plant litter microbial communities from Arlington Agricultural Research Station in Wisconsin, United States - UWRJ-L179-409R-1 | ecosystem: Environmental > Terrestrial > Plant litter >... | reverse complement strand
TTTTCTTTTGCCACGCTGCAATACAGGGTAGAGCATTTTATTTACCGCCGGGTAAAAAAAATATACGACGATATTTCGCTGCTCGAATCGAGTACTTTTCGCAACAAGTCTATCACTACAGATATGGCAACGCTTACCCACGAGCTGGAAAAGTATGCCCGCGATAAAAAACTGGAAATAGAAACACTTAAAATTCAGGAAGAGTACCGCCGCGAGTTTGTGGGCAATGTATCGCATGAGCTAAAAACACCGCTGTTTACCGTGCAGGGATACATACTTACCCTGCTGGATGGTGCCATGAACGACAAAACCCTGCGTAAAAAATACCTGCAACGTGCCGAAAAAGGGGTAGAGCGCCTTATTTACATTGTTCAGGACCTGGATATGATCACTAAAATGGAGGTGGGCGACCTTAATCTTTCCCTTACCAAGTTTAATATTGTAGAGGTTATACAGAGTGTTTTTGACCTTTTAGAAATGAAGGCCGATAAAAAAGGCATCATGCTAATGTTTGACCAAAAGTATATTAAACCCGTAATGGTGTATGCCGACAGGGATAAAATACAGCAGGTGGTTACAAACCTTGTGGTAAACTCTATTAAATATGGCCGCGAAGACGGTACTACCGAAATTGGGATTGAAGACCTTGTAAACAATAAGGTTATTATACGTGTAAAAGATAATGGCGAAGGTATAGAGCGTAAGCACATACCGCGTCTTTTTGAACGCTTTTACCGCGTAGACCGCAGCGGTGCCCGTACAGAAGGTGGTTCCGGCCTAGGCCTTGCTATTGTAAAGCACATTATAGAGGGCCATGACGAAAAGCTGTATGTAGAAAGTACCCACGGCAAAGGATCAGAGTTCTCCTTTACCCTCGAAAAGACAAAATAGGTCTTTCCACTTTATGGTGCATTCGGTGTTTTTTAATCCCTTATACATATCGGCTTTAGCCAAATTTTTCAGCTTAAAATTTTCCAGTGTGGCAAACGGCACAGTATTACTGCGTTTTAATTTTTTTGCTAAATATTCCTGCTCATACTGTTGTGGCGGTACTATAAAAAAAGCTTTTTTGCACAGCTTGGCAAGATCCATTATGGTGGTATAGCCCGGGCGGCACAGTACCAGTTCGCTTTCGGCAAAAGCCTGTTCCAGCTGTGGCGTGGTCATGTAATTATAAAAAATGGTATTGCCGTTCTTTATAATTTTTTGTTCGTCTTCTATAATGCCGTTTACAACTATGGTTTTGCCGTTATATTTTTTAAGCTCGGGCAGTAATTTTTCTTCAAGCTGGGTGCGCAGTGGCTCCGGGCCCGATAGCAATACCATAAGGTCATACTTCTTTTCTGCCGATTGTTTGTGCAGGCGGCTAAGCGGGCCAATGTATTTTAAGTTCAGGCTTTCGTCTTCGGTATGGCCCAGCTTGCCAGATAGGTTATGGCTGCCCTCTACATCGGGAACCCAGCATTCCCTGAATTTTTTAATAAAATACGTATGTATCTTAGATGTTAACCGGGTGGTGTTACCCGTAAGTATGTTAAGCTGGTGTGTTAAAAAAACAGAGGGTACACTATTGCAAAATGCCCCAAGCCTATTGTCGGATATAATTCCGGACAATCCGTGCTCTTTCACCAGGCTGCATATTATTTTGTTTTCCCGCCGCACAGTAAGGAACATTTTGGGCAATTGCAGCAGGAGTTTCAGTTTAAAAAAAGCGCCCTTTCGGGCATACTCTATTTGGTAGGAGGGCAGCTCAATGGCTGTAAGCAAAGGAAATTCTTTTTTTAGCAGGGCTAAAGAGGCACCGTCAGAGGCTATAATGGGTTCGTACCCGTGGTTTTCCAGTGCTTCAATTACGGGTATACAGCGTGCTGCATGGCCCAGCCCCCAATTGAGTGGGGCTACAAGAATTTTCTTTTTTAAGTGCACCGGTTGTTGTGTTTTTAATAAGTATTTAATAACTGCAATCTAAAATTATTTTGATTGCCATATATTTCGCTAATTTTACCAAAAATTTAAATTAAAGAGTGGGAAGCAAAAATAAACTTAGGCGCTTTAGGGAAAACGAAACATTTGGAAACGTTTTACAGCCAACGCGCGAAGAAGCTATAGCAGGTACATTTAGCCTGAAAGGAAAGTGGAACAGCGATTTTTTTAAGAACGATAAGCCTATTGTGCTTGAGCTGGGCTGCGGAAAAGGCGAATACAGCGTGGGGCTTGCAGAGCGTTACCCCGATACTAACTTTATAGGTATAGATATTAAAGGGGCCCGTTTTTGGCGTGGTGCTAAAACTGCTGTAGAGAACGGACTGCATAATGTTGCTTTTCTGCGTACTCAAATAGAACTTATAGAAAACTTTTTTGCCGATGGCGAAGTATCTGAGATCTGGATAACGTTCCCCGACCCGCAAATAAAATACAAACGCACCAAGCACAGGCTTACCAATGCCGAATTTTTAGAGCGTTATAAAAAAATACTTAAGGATGATGGCGTGGTAAACCTTAAAACCGATAGCGAGTTTATGCACGGCTACACCCTTGGCTTGCTGCACGGTGCCGGCCATGAGGTGCTGTATGCTAACCACAATGTATACCACAATGCCGGAGCACCGGAAATAGTAACACAAATACAAACTTTTTACGAGCAGCAATACCTGGAAAAAGATAAGGCTATTACCTACATAAAGTTTAAAATAAAATAGTATGGAAGTAATCCTCCCGTTACTGGTGGGCTTTGCTGTAGCCTTTACTACAACATTACTGCCGGGATTGCTTAACATGACCGCTGCCAAGGTAAGCCTTAAGGAAAACAGGCGTAATTCACTTGTTTTTGCTGCGGGTGCTGCTGTTGTGGTGTTTTTTCAGGCATATATAGCGGTTACTTTTGCTAAGTTAATTAATAGCCGGCCAGATATTGTATACCTGCTGGAAGAAGTGGGCGTACTAATCTTTTTTGTGCTAACGGTGTATTTTTTATTTCTTTCTAAAAAGAAAAAGCCCAAAGACGATGATGATATTGTAAAGATAAGAAGCAAAGTTGGTAATTTCTTTTTAGGCATGGCGCTATCTGCGCTTAACTTTTTCCCTATACCTTTTTATGTGTTTATAAGCATATCGCTTTCGGCATTAGAAGTATTTTTCTTTACCAACTTCTATATTTTCTTTTTTGTAATAGGCGCAATGGGTGGTGCATTTTTGGTGTTTTACCTGTATATTATATTCTTTAAAAAATTTCAGCATAAAACCGAATTTTTTATGCGCAACGTTAACTACTTTATAGGTACTATAACCGGGCTTATAGCGGTAGTAACGTTACTGCGCATCTGGAAAAACCATTACTAAACCATACCCTATGCCGGCAGATAACAGCAATTTTTTCGATAAAGTTCATGAAGTCGCCAGGCAGGTGCCGTACGGCAGGGTAACGTCTTATGGTGCAATAGCAAAATTTTTAGGTGCGGCACGGTCGGCACGCATGGTAGGCTGGGCAATGAATAACTGCCCGGCCGATGTTCCTGCGCACCGCGTAGTAAACCGCGTGGGCCTGCTAAGCGGTAAACATCATTTTGAAGGGACTAACCTTATGCAGCAGCTTTTAGAAAGTGAAGGCATAGAGGTAGAGGATAATAAAATTGTTGATTTCACGAAGCACTTTTGGGATCCTGCGAAGGAACTGGATTTAGATTAATCGCTAAAATTATATGAAAATGAGGGTAGCATTAATGATCGCGATATTTTGTCTGATTGTTTCGGGATGTAAAAACCATGAAAATAATCCAACTAACGCTGCTAATAAAGCAGTGCCTCAGCAGGAAAAGAATGTATCAAAGCCCGAAGCTATAGTTACTGATAGTGACGAAAAAGAGTTTGCTGCAGCGGCCGTTTCTGCGCAACTATTCAGGGCTTTTAGTATGGATACAATACCTGATGCTTCGGTAAAAAGGCCACCGGTAGAAATTGTTACCCAGTCTGATAAAGTAATTTTTAAAAATATTAACCCTGCTTTTGATAAAGGTTTTTATGATGAAGACGTGATTGATTATTTTAACCTTGGCTTTAGCAGTAAGGTAAATAAACATTTGGTTTATGCCGGGTATTATGAATACGAAGAGCTATTGCTTATAGACCACATAACAGCAAAAAAGGATACACTCATTGGATTTCCTTATTTTTCACCTAATGCTAAAAGAATAGTTTCATACACTGTAGATCCCTATGGAGAGGATGTTGTGGGCGATGTTGAAATTTTTGCCGTAGGCAAAACGCTCAATAAACTTTTCAGGCAAAGCTTCGACTTTATTCCAAAAGATATACGCTGGTCCGGCAACGATATAATCATTAAAGCAATAAGTATTAAGGATTATACTGCAATAAACAGCCATCCGTATGCTGCACCACATAATTTTATTTACAAAAAAATAAGCTTCAAATAAGTTAGTAATCCTGCTTGGTGTATAATTAACCCGCTTCAGCTATATGTTTTTGGATGCAAACTATAACATGTAAATCTTTCTTTAAATAAACTTTTCATAGTATCTTTGTAATTTGAAATAAGTCTTAATAGCAGACTTTTAGCTATTTGTAATTATGAAATTAGATAGAAAAGACATACTTGCTGCCCTTGAAACCATTACGCTTGCCGGAGAAGGGCAAAATATGGTAGAAAGCGGCGCTATACGCAACGTGCTTACCTTTGGCGACGAAGCCGTGGTAGAACTTGTAATGGCCACACCCGCCATGCACATACGCAAACGTGCCGAGGCCGATATTATTAAAACCATCCAGGAAAAAGTGCATCCCGATGCTAAGGTAAAAGTAAACGTAAAAGTTGAAGCGCCGGAGAAACCCGAAATTAAAGGAAAATCAATACCGGGTATAAGCAATATTATTGCAGTATCATCGGGTAAAGGTGGGGTAGGAAAATCTACCATTACGGCAAACCTTGCCGTTACACTGGCTAAAATGGGCTTTAAAGTGGGTGTTCTTGATGCCGATGTTTACGGGCCGTCTATGCCTATAATGTTTGATGTAGAGAGGGAAAAACCAATATCTGTAATGGTAGACGGCAAATCTAAAATGAAGCCAATTACCAGCTACGGTGTAGAGATACTTTCTATAGGCTTTTTTACCAGCCCGGAGCAGGCCGTTATATGGCGTGGCCCTATGGCAGGTAAAGCCCTTAACCAAATGATATTTGATGCCGACTGGGGTGAGCTTGATTTTATGCTGCTCGACCTTCCGCCGGGAACAGGAGATATTCACCTTTCTATAATGCAGGCACTGCCTATTACAGGCGCGGTTATTGTTAGTACACCACAGGCTGTAGCCCTGGCAGATGCTAAAAAAGGTGTTGCAATGTTTCGCCAGGAAAGTATTAACGTTCCTGTGCTGGGTATTATAGAGAATATGGCCTACTTTACCCCGGAAGAACTTCCCGAGAATAAATACTATATCTTTGGCAAAGAGGGTGCTAAAAACCTTGCCGAAGATCTTGATGTGCCTTTCCTTGGCGAAGTGCCTATAGTGCAAAGCATACGTGAAGCCGGCGATTATGGCCGTCCTGCAGCATTGCAAACCGCTACACCGCTGGAAGCTGTTTTTGAAGAGCTTGCCCGTAATGTAGTGCAGGAAACGGTAAACAGAAATGATAACCTTCCGCCGTCTGAGGCGATTAAAATAACTACGATGGCCGGATGTTCGGCTGTTAAAAAGAAATAAAATGACAACAGAAGAAATTAGAAGCAGCGTTGAAAGGGCATTAGAAGAAATCCGTCCTTTTTTAGAATCTGATGGAGGGAATATTTCGTTAATAGATATCGAAGATGATAAGCATGTGCGCGTACGCCTTGAAGGTGCCTGCGTGGGTTGCAGTGTAAACCAAATGACGCTTAAAGCGGGTGTAGAAACTACTATTAAAAAGTATGCCCCGCAAATAGAAACGGTGGTTAACATCGCTTAATCGTTATACAAAATCCGTCAGGCAAAGCTGATAAATATCATAATTTTTAAAAGCAATTTTAGGCATTTTTGCCATGAAATTGCTTTTACCATATATAGCCAATGATCACAACAGATATACTTATAATAGGTGCAGGCCCCACAGGGCTTTTTGCCGTATTTGAAGCAGGACTGCTAAAACTTAAATGCCACATTATAGATGCCTTGCCGCAAATAGGCGGGCAGTTGTCTGAACTTTATCCTAAAAAGCCCATTTTTGATATTCCCGGATACCCGTCTGTATTGGCAGGCGACCTGGTTAACAACTTAATGGAGCAGATTAAGCAGTTCCAGCCTGGCTTTACGCTTAATGAAAAGGCAGAAACGATTCAAAAACTGGAAGACGGGACCTTTATTGTTACTACAAACAAAGGTACAGAGCATCATGCTAAAGCAATTGCTATTGCCGGTGGTCTTGGTAGTTTTGAACCGCGCAAGCCCCTTATTGAAGATATTGAATTTTATGAGGACAAAGGCGTAGAGTATTTTGTGAAAGATCCTGAATTATTCCGCGATAAAAAAATAGTTATTGCAGGTGGCGGAGACTCTGCATTAGACTGGAGCGTTTTCCTTGCCGATGTAGCTGCCGAGGTTACGCTTATTCACCGCAGGAATGAGTTTCGTGGTGCATTAGATTCTGTTGAAAAAGTAACAGAACTTAAGCACCAGGGTAAAATTCATATGATAACTCCTGCTGAGGTTACCGGTATTCGCGGGGCTGAAAAAGTAGAGGAGCTTGATCTTGAAATTGACGGTGCACATTCTACTATTAAAACAGATTATTTTATCCCGCTGTTTGGCCTTACGCCAAAACTTGGTGCTATTGCAAACTGGGGTCTTGAAATAGAAAAGAATGCTATTAAAGTTAACAATGCTTTAGATTACCAGACCAATATAGAAGGCATTTATGCCATTGGTGATATTAATACCTATCCCGGTAAATTAAAGCTGATACTATGCGGTTTCCACGAAGCTACCTTAATGTGCCAAAGCGTGTTTAATAAGCTGAATCCCGGTAAAAAATACGTACTTAAATATACTACTGTAAGTGGTGTAGATGGTTTTGACGGAACCCGTAAGGAAGCCGAAAAACAGGTGGTAAAATCTATAGACTAAATTTTGTTTAAATGTTGAAAGTTTAAAAGTTTTAACGTGTGGGTTATGCCTGAACGTGAGTCTGAACTTTTAAACATTTAACTTTATAACTTTTAAACATAAATGAGCGACGTAACAATAACAATTACCGATAGGGAAGGGGTGGTACACGAGGTACAGGCGCCCACAGATATGGCTATGAACATTATGGAACTGTGCCGTGCCTATGAGCTTGCTCCCGATGGTACTATAGGTGTATGCGGCGGTATGGCCATGTGTGCCTCCTGCCAGTGCTACATCCTTAACGATGTAGAGCTGCCGGAAATGGGCCCCGATGAAGATGCCATGCTTAGCGAGGCTTTTAATGTAAAGCCCAACAGCCGCCTGGGCTGCCAAATACCCATAACTCCTGAACTTGAAGGATTAGCCTTAGAGTTGGCTCCTGAATAAAAAAATTGAAAATCCCGACTATTTTTAAGGCAGTCGGGATTTTTTTTATTTTGTGGCTTTGCTGTAGTAAGCAGTAATTACAGTTTTTATATCCTGTGGTGTTTTCTTGCTGTCCTTATATTGTTTAAGCAGGTCCGGGTAAGGGGCAAGTAGTTTCTTTATGTCGCCATTAGATAAAAAGAACGGCTGTCCACTGTAAATGTCTACAAGCATAGGCATGGTGGTATCGCTCACTACTGATTCTGCCAAATAAGCCCCAACCAGCTGATACATGGTTACCAATGCTGCCATTCGGTACTGGTCATACGCAACATGCTCTATGTAGTATTTGTCGGCTATACGTTCTGTTTTGGCATAGTATTTCTCTCCGGCATATTTACTTACGTTAAGGTATACGGTTTCACCGTCACTAAAAGCATAATAACTGTCTGCTTTCTGGCTGTTGGTATTATTTACAAGGTAATATTTGTTGTCTTTGTTGGTAATACTAAAACCCGAATCATCTTTAGGGGTATTTCTTATCATGTCAAGATAACTTACATAAACACCTTTTACGGGTTTGCCCAGTTCTCTTTTTTCTGTTGCAGCGTTATCAAAAGCGATGTGGGTTTTGTCTTCTTCAGGAGTTACTTCATATTTTGCAAGGCATTTGTCTAATGCTCTCCTTATTCTTTCCGGATGTTTTGCGGTAACATCGGCAGCGCTGTTCTCTATATTGCCGCCATAGGTGCCTGCAATGTAGTTTACGCCGTCCTGCTTTACAATAACATCGATCACCGCTGCTGCATATCCGGTCTCTTCGCTTTTAGCGGTATATTCAGAAACATAAAGGTCGTTTATACGAACCGATATGGGTACACGCCCCTCTATTTTGGGGTATGCTTTCAAGAGATAATCTTTTACTTCCGTTAAAAAATCTTTCTCAAAGCGCGCTAATACCTTGCGGTTGGCAATGCCTTTTTGTACGGTGCCTATATTATCTGTAAACTGGCGGCCATCATATACTTCCTCTATATAAAAAGGCACTTCCACGGCAACAGCATTTTCTGCGTTGAGGCTAATAGGATAGTATTCTGTTTTTGATTGTGATAATGCAACATTACTGTATAATGCAAGCAGCATTAGCAAGGCAAATTTTTTCATTTTCGGTTTTATTCGGTGGTGTTTATTCGCTGCAAAATAATGAAAAATTTATCGATTTTCAGTTTGCATCCCTAATTGATAACAGTAAGTTGTACTGAAAAAAAAATCCCGACTGCATTGCTGCAATCGGGATCTCTGTATATAATCAAAGCTTTTTATTATTTAAGCTTTTTCTTCACTTCTACTTCCTGGTAAGCTTCTATAGTGTCATACTCCTGTATGTCGTTGTAGTTTTTAATCTGCATACCACAGTCATAACCTTTAGATACTTCTTTAACATCATCTTTAAAGCGTTTAAGTGTGCTTAGTTCTCCGGTAAAGATAACTACGCCTTCACGTATAAGCCTGATCCTTGAGTTACGGAATATCTTACCATCGGTAACCATACATCCTGCAATAGAGCCCACTTTAGATATCTTGAATACTTCACGAATCTCAGCAGTACCGGTAACTTCTTCCTTCATTTCAGGAGAAAGCATGCCTTCCATTGCATCCCTAAGGTCGTCAATAGCATCATAGATAATAGAGTAGTTACGGATGTCAATCTCTTCTTTATCTGCAAGCTGCCTTGCACTCGCCGAAGGACGTACGTTAAACCCTATAATGATAGCATCTGATGCCGAAGCAAGCAATACATCACTCTCTGTAATGGCACCTACACCTTTGTGTATAATGTTTATTTGTATCTCTTCTGTAGACAGTTTAGAGAACGAGTCAGAAAGTGCTTCAACAGAACCATCCACGTCACCCTTAAGGATAATGTTAAGTTCTTTAAACTGGCCAAGGGCAATCCTCCTGCCTATCTCGGCAAGGGTAATGTGCCTTTGTGTACGTACGCTTTGCTCACGCATAAGCTGTGTACGTTTTGTAGCAATTTGTTTCGCTTCTTTCTCATCTGCATACACGCTAAATTTATCACCAGCAGTAGGGGCGCCGTCTAAACCTAATATAGATATTGGTTGAGATGGGCCTGCTTCTTTAACGCTGTGACCGCGCTCATCGTGCATGGCTTTAATTTTACCGTGGTGCTTGCCTGCAAGTACATAATCGCCCACCCTAAGTGTACCACCCTGTACAAGTACGGTAGATACATATCCGCGGCCTTTATCAAGGAACGCTTCAACAACAGTACCTACGGCAGCTTTATCCGGGTTAGCTTTAAGGTCTAACAATTCGGCTTCAAGCAATACTTTTTCAAGAAGCTCTTTTACACCCGTACCTTTTTTGGCAGAGATGTCATGCGATTGTATTTTACCACCCCAGTCTTCAACAAGGAGGTTCATACCTGCAAGGCGTTCTTTAATTTTTTCAGGATTAGCATTTGGCTTATCCACTTTATTTATGGCAAATATAAGAGGTACACCGGCAGCCTGTGCGTGGTTAATAGCCTCTTTAGTTTGCGGCATGATGTCATCATCAGCAGCAATTACAATAATTGCAATATCGGTAACCTGGGCACCACGTGCACGCATCGCGGTAAATGCTTCGTGACCCGGTGTATCAAGGAATGCTATTTTCTGGCCGTTATCAAGGGTTACACCATAGGCACCAATGTGCTGGGTTATACCTCCCGATTCTCCTGCAATAACATTTTCTTTACGAATATAATCCAGTAATGAAGTTTTACCGTGGTCTACGTGACCCATTACGGTTACAATTGGCGCACGGAATACAAGGTCTTCTTCCCTGTCTTCCACAACCTCTTTAGCTTCTTCA
>Ga0247814_10002394_pt1 | contig 10399 bp, 6 predicted proteins | sample UWRJL179409R1_FD_179947 | JGI IMG/M metagenome (GOLD analysis project Ga0247814, IMG submission 179947) | Plant litter microbial communities from Arlington Agricultural Research Station in Wisconsin, United States - UWRJ-L179-409R-1 | ecosystem: Environmental > Terrestrial > Plant litter >... | reverse complement strand
ATCAGGCTATAGGAAAAGTACCTGCTGATTATTTAAAACGTAAAACCGCAGTTCTATATGATCCTGATAATACTGTGGCGATTAACCAGAACAAACAAACTACCGTTTGGGATACCGATGCGCATGTACTTAAATACTACAAAACGCTTAAAGGCTTTGGCGCCCCGGTAGATTTCATTCGTGAAGATATGGATTTTTCTAACTATCCTGTGGTGGTGGTTCCTGCCTACCAGCAAATGAGCCGCGGGCTTATTGCCAAATTAATTACTTATGCAAAAGCGGGTGGTAACCTTGTGCTTTCTGCCCGTACCGGCCATCAGGATGAGCAGGGGCATTTGTGGGAAGCAAAACATGCGGCACCTATTTATCCTCTTATTGGTGCAGAGATAGAATTTTACGACCTGCTTAAACCCCATGCGCCCGATAATGTAACCATGGAGGGTAAAAACTTTGCCTGGACCAGCTGGGGCGATATCCTTAAGCCAACAGGAGCAACCAAAACCTGGGCTACCTATTCCGGCGATTTTTATGCAGGCAAACCTGCTGTAACATTTACTAACCTGGGCAAAGGCACGGTTACTTATGTGGGTGCCGATAGCAATACGGGCGATTTAGAGCAGGCTGTATTAACCAAGCTGTATAAGCAGTTACAAATTCCGGTAGAAAATTATCCGCCGGGTGTAACTGTAGAATACCGTGATGGCTTTGGCATTGCTGTGAATTATGCCGACAAGCCTTATGATATGAAGGTGGCAAAAGAAGATATCCTTATTGGAGATGCCTCAATTAAAACAGGCGGCGTTTTAGTTTGGAAAATAAAACGATAATTCTATTAAAATAATAAATGTCTTAAGAGCGGGTTTACTATCCCGCTCTTTGTTTTTAAATACAGGACACGTCAGGACACTGCTTTTTTAAGAATTGATTAGATTAGCAGCTTAAACATTCTATATTTTAATATAGTTCACAAAACAATAGTTTATAAATTAAGGACAATGAAAAAAAAATACTATTTTTTTACACTATTATCTGTAGCCTGCTTTAGTGCTTCTGCACAGTATACAGAGAAAAAAGGAAACGATGTTACCTCTCCGCTGCACCTTTTAAAGCCCGATTATCCTATTGCTTACGGTGTGCCAAAGGCCGAAGAGGTTAAAGTTACTTTAGACCGTGTATTTACCTATCTTGATGCCGAAACGCCTTATGAAATGGTATCTAAAAAAGATGGTAAACCGTTTACCGATACTAAAAAATTAGATGATAATGTAGCGCTAAAACAAGGTAGTTACCGCCTTAACAGCTATGAGTGGGGTGTTACCTATGGCGCGATGCTTACCGTTGCCGAAATTACAGGAGACAAGCGTTATTCCGATTATGTTCGCAATCGATTTAGCTTTATGGGTACCTGGATACCTGCTGTAAAAAAGGCAATTGCCGATGGCCGCATTAAAGAAAAAGGCTATCCGCTGCGCGGCTCTATAGAGCCGCACGCGCTGGATGATTGCGGCGCTATTTGTGCAGCCATGATAAAAGCTATTAAGACCGGCAATGCAAATGAGGCACTGCTAAAACCTACAATAGATATTTATGCCGATTTTATAACCAATAAAGAGCACCGCCTTAGTGATGGTACACTGGCAAGGCTTCGCCCGCTTACAAATTCATTATGGCTGGATGATCTTTACATGGGTGTTCCTGCACTGGCACAGCTTAACAGGTTAACCGGCGATAAAAAATACTTAGACGATGCTGTAAAGCAGTTTAAACAGTTTGTGCCGCGTATGTTTAACAAAGAAAAAAATGTGTATATGCACGGCTGGATAGAAGGTATGGACCCGCATCCGCAATTTCATTGGGCAAGAGCTAACGGCTGGGCTTTCCTAACGGCTGTAGAGCTTCTTGATGTGCTCCCTGCTAACCATCCTGACCGTCCGTTTGTGCTGGCGCAGTTCCAGGCACATGCTAAAGGCCTGGCTTCTTACCAGTCGTCTTTGGGTTTTTGGCACCAGTTGCTTGATAAGCCCGATTCATACCTTGAAACTTCGGCTACAGCTATATATACGTATTGTATAGCCCGCGGAATTAACAACGGCTGGCTCGATGCTAAGGCATACAGCCCTATGGTACTTTTAGCATGGAATGCTGTAAGCACTAAAGTAAATGCAAAAGGTGAGGTAGAGGGTGTTTGTGTGGGTACAGGTATGGGGTTTGATCCTGCTTTTTACTACTACCGCCCGGTTAACAATTATGCTGCCCACGGTTACGGCCCTGTGCTTATGGCCGGTGGCGAGATCATTAAACTGGTTAAGGCATCTGATATAAAACTTAACGACAGTGCGCTTCAGTACTATAAAAAATAGTGCGTGGTTAACTAATATAACACTACATGAAAAAATATCGTTTTTTACCCGTATTGCTGCTTTTTGCGCTGGTATGCCACGCACAGCAAACCGGTTTCAAATTTGATTTTGGAACAGGTAAAGCCAAGAAAGGCTACACAAAAGTAACACCCGAAACGGTCTATAACCCCAAAACGGGTTATGGCTTCGCTTCGGGTGCTGCCGTTAAGGCAGTTAGTAATGGTGGCACAGCTATAACTTCTGATTATATAACATCTAAAGATCCATTCTCTTTTTCGGTAAAATTGCCGGAGGGTAATTATGATGTAAAGGTGTTGCTGGGCGATACCAAAGGTACATCGGCCACAACGGTAAGGGCAGAAAGCAGGAGGCTTATGCTGGAGAATGTTAAGACCAAAAAAGGCGAGACCGTAGAGAAAATGTTTACGGTACACATTAGGGATAGTATAATCAGGGATAGTAAAGGCAATGCTGTGGGCAAAACCCGTATTAAGCCCAGGGAAAGGCAAAACAAACACTGGGATGATATGTTAACAATAGAGTTTAATGACTCCCTGCCTAAAATTTGTGCTGTAGAGATTATCCCTAATAAAACAGCGGCAACCATTTTTCTTGCAGGAGATTCTACCGTGATAGACCAGGGAGAAGACCCGTGGGCATCATGGGGGCAAATGTTCCCGGTGTTCCTTGTTCCCGGAAAAGTAGCAGTAGCTAATTATGCCGAAAGTGGTGAGACGCTAAAAGCATTTGCTGGTGAAAAAAGATTTGAAAAGATCTTTAGCATGGCCAAACCGGGCGATTATTTGTTTATAGAATTTACCCACAACGACCAGAAACCCGGAGGCAACCACTTAGACCCTTATACCACGTTTAAAGAAACCCTGAAGAAGTGGATAGATGAAGCTAAAAAAAGAGATATGACGCCAGTATTGGTAACCTCTACACAGCGCAGGAAATTTGATGCTGCAGGGCATATAGAAAATACCCTGCTGGAGTACCCTGAAGCCATGAGGCAAACGGCAAAAGAGGAGAACGTAGCCCTTATAGACCTTAGTGCCATGAGCAAAACCCTGTATGAAACGCTGGGCGAAAAAGGTTCGGTTAATGCATTTGTACATTACCCGGCAAATACTTTTCCTAACCAAAACAAAGCTTTAGAAGACAATACTCACTTTAATATGTATGGTGCTTATGAATTATCTAAGTGTGTTATTAGCAGTATTCGTAAACAAAACTTATCTTTGTCTAAGTTTGTCCGAAAAGATGTAATCGATTACAATCCTGAAAAGCCTCTTCCGTTTGAGCAATTTTACTGGCCAAAAAGTGGTTCTGTAAATGTTGTGAAGCCTGATGGGAATTAATTATGTGGCATGTGTTTTGAAATAATACAACAGGGTTTTCAAATAATATTAATATAGAAAAGTAAAGTATGTTTAACTATCCAATAAAAATTAAGGTATTAGCTTCGGTTTGCGGAGTGTTTCTTTTACCGCAGTGTTTCAGTACAAATAGTCCGTTGCAGGTAAGCGAAACCGCGTCTGCCAAAGAAAAAACGGTAGTGTTGGATTATTACTATAATAACGAGTGGAAAAAAAATAAAGAAGGTGTAGAGGCCCGCTGGCACTATACCTGGGAAGATACCACTTTTGGCGGCTACTCAGTATTAGGTGATATTTTTAAAAAGGAGGGTGCAAAGCTTTCTTCGCTCGATAAAAAACCTACGGCCGCTAATTTAAAAGGCGCATCGGTTTATATTATTGTTGATCCCGATACCGAGAAAGAATCGCCTAAGCCTAATTTTATGGATGAAGAAGCAGCTGCGGCTATTGCTGCCTGGGTAAAACAGGGCGGCGTACTGGTTATGCTTACTAACGACAGCGGCAATTGTGAACTTGAGAAATTCAACACGCTTTCAGAAAAATTTGGAATCCATTTTAACGAGGATAGCCATAACCGTGTTAAGAATGATGCGTTTGAGCAGGGTGCGGTAATCACTCCGGAAAACCATGAAATATTTGGGTCGTCTAAAAAACTATACGTTAAAGAATACAGTTCGCTAAAACTTACAAGCCCTGCAAAAGTGGTGCTTAAAAGTGGCGAGAACGACCTTATGGCTGTTGCCAAATATGGTAAGGGAACGGTGTTTGCCCTTGGCGATCCGTGGATATACAACGAGTATGTTGGCGGAAAAAAAATGCCTGCTGATTTTGTTAACTATGACGCAGCAGGAGAATTTGCAAAATGGTTATTGAAACAGGCGAAGTAATATGCAGCTATCTAAAGATAATTTAAAAAATATTGAGGCAAGGCCGGGTTTACAAATTCCGGATGAAAAACTATTTTCATTGCCCGAAAAAGTATTGCAGTTTGGTACGGGTGTGCTGCTTCGTGGCCTGCCTGATTACTTTATTGATAAAGCCAATAAGCAGGGCGTTTTTAACGGCAGGGTAGTTATTGTAAAATCTACCGATGGCAGTAACGACGAATTTGCACAGCAGGTCGGGTTGTACACCATTTGTGTTCGCGGTGTTGCTAACGGCAGCGACGTAAATGAGAATATCATTAACGCATCGGTAAGCCGTGTGCTGGCAGCAAAAGCCGATTGGGCTGCTATTTTAGAATGTGCCCATAATGCTGAAATGAAAATTATATTTTCTAATACTACCGAGGTGGGTATCCAGCTGGTAGAAGAAAATGTACTTGAAGGGGTACCTGCATCATTCCCCGGTAAATTGCTGGCATTTTTGCACGAACGTTTTACCGCATTTAACGGATCTGAAGACAGCGGGATGGTAATAGTACCTACCGAGCTTATTACAGATAATGCCGATAAATTAAAGAACATAGTATTGCAGCTTGCACGATTTAATAATCTTGAGGTTGCTTTTGTTAGCTGGCTTAAAGAAAGTAACACCTTCTGCAATTCGCTTGTAGACAGGATTGTTCCCGGTAAGCCATCGGCTAAAGATTTGGAAGAAATAGAAGCGTCGTTAGGATATACCGATGCCCTGCTTACCATGAGTGAGCCGTTTAGCCTGTGGGCTATTGAGGGTGACGACAAGGTTAAGGAAGTATTGTCATTTTACACAACAGACGATTCGGTAAAGATCGTTCCTGATATTACGCTGTATAAAGAACTAAAGCTGCGCCTGCTTAATGCTACGCATACCTTTAATTGCGGCCTTGCTTATTTAAGCGGCTTTAACCTTACAAGGGAAGCGGTTACCGATGCGCAGTATAGTGTATTTGCCAAGCAATTAATGAAGCAGATAAGCGATGCAATACCTTATGAAATAGATGAAGAGGTAAAAGCGGAGTTCGCAAAAAATACGTTCGAACGTTTTTGTAACCCGTTTATAAACCACCAGTGGATAAGCATTACCGTGCAGTACACATCTAAAATGAAGATGCGTAATATACCGTTGCTGCTGCGCCATTATGAGCTAAGCAGCGAGGTGCCACAATATATGGCCATTAGTTTTGCTGCATATTTGCTGTTTATGAAAGCCGTTAAAAAAGAGGGCGATACTTACTATGGCGAACGCAACGGTGAAAATTACGAAATAAAAGATGACGCTGCGGCGCATTTTTATGAGGTGTGGCAAAACAATGAAAAAGATGCTGTACCACAGGCCGTGCTAAAAGACGTATCGCTTTGGGATACCGACCTAACACAGCTTCCAGGCTTTTTAGAGGCAGTTAAAACACAGTTAAACAATATATTGAGCCATGGTGCACTGCAAACAGTGGCCGGGTTACAAGAGGCAAATCAGGAATAAATGAATCACAAGGTTTTAAAAGTAAACAGTAAGGATAATGTAATTGTTGCACTGTCTAATTTATCTAAAGGAGATATTATTTCTTTTGAAGATATCTTTTATGAATTGCAGGAAAACATTCCGGCAAAGCATAAATTTTACATGCACGATATGCAGCCCGGCGATGAGGTAACCATGTATGGGGTGCTTGTGGGTAAAATTCAGTTACCTGTAAAATCGGGCAGCCGTATGAGTACGGAAAACCTGAAGCATGCTGCAGAACCTTATGCTTACAGGGATGTTGACTATGAATGGCATGCGCCCGATGTGTCTAAATTTGCAGGCAGGACCTTTAACGGCTACCACCGCAGCGATGGCAGGGTAGGCACGGCTAATTACTGGTTGTTTATACCTACCGTGTTTTGCGAAAACAGGAACCTTGACGTTATTCGCGAAGCCATGCACAATGAGCTGGGCTATGCCGTAACCCATAAATACAAACAATACACCCACCAATTACTGGAGGCGTACAATAATGGCGAAACTTTACAAGACATCGATCTTTCTCCATCGCTTTCTACAGATACCAGGCCGTTTAAAAACGTAGACGGTATAAAATTCCTTAACCACCAGGGTGGCTGCGGGGGCATAAGGCAGGATGCGGCAGTGCTTAGCAAATTGCTGGCTGCTTATGCAGATCATCCTAATGTTGCCGGGGTTACTGTGCTTAGCCTTGGCTGCCAGAACCTGCAGGTGCAGGATTTCATGGCCGACCTAAAGGCACACAATCCTGACTTTGATAAGCCGTTGCACATTTTCGAGCAGCAGCAGTCGCAAAGCGAGGAGCAGCTCATTGCAATAGCCATTCGTAAAACCTTTGAAGGTTTGGTAGAGATAAACAAACTGCAACGCCAGCCGGCACCTTTAGATAAATTATGCCTTGGCGTAAAATGTGGCGGCAGCGATGGCTTTAGCGGTATATCGGCTAATCCTTCCGTAGGGTATTGTGCCGATTTGGTTGTGGGCTTAGGCGGCCAGGTCTTGCTTGCCGAATTCCCTGAACTTTGCGGGGTAGAACAGGAATTGATAGACCGTTCTGTCAACCAGCCTATTGCAGAGAAATTTATCCACCTTATGAAAAGTTACGACAGGATCGTGACCAATGCGGGTTCGAGTTTTTCTATGAACCCGTCTCCGGGTAATATTAAAGACGGATTAATTACCGATGCTATTAAGAGTGCCGGTGCGGCAAAAAAAGGAGGTACATCGCCTGTGGTAGATGTATTAGATTATACAGAGCCGGCAACAAAACCGGGTCTAAACCTGGTGTGTACACCCGGTAATGATGTAGAAGCTACAACCGGTAAAGCGGCAAGCGGTGCTACACTAATATTGTTTACAACCGGTTTAGGTACGCCTACAGGCAACCCCGTGTGCCCGGTAATTAAAGTGTCTACAAACAGTACGCTTACCAAACGCATGAGCGATATTATAGATATAGATTGCGGCCCTGTAATTGAAGGCGAAAGGACCATTGAACAAATGGGCGAAGAGATATTGGAATATTGCATTAAAGCGGCAAGTGGCGAAGTACAGCCTAAAGCGGTACTGCTTAACCAGGACGATTTCATTCCGTGGAAACGCGGCGTTTCATTATAAAGTTAAGTATACAAATACGTTTAAAGATCCTGCAATTCCATTGCGTCTTGCAGGTATTTTTAACGGCTGATTTTCTAAAATTATAACTTAAAAACATTTAAAATGGCACAAAGTTTACCTTGTTTACTAAATCGTTTTCGATATGTTTTATGCCTTCTGGCATTATGCTATGGCAACAGCCTTATGGCACAATACCAAATGGAATACCTAAACAGGGGTGTAGCGGCCACTACCGGCACCACCGGTATATTTGTAAGCTGGCGTTTGCTGGGTACAGAAGATAAGAACACGGCTTTTAACGTATACCGCGTTACTAACGGTAAAGAGGTAAAGCTAAATGCTAAACCGCTTACTAAAGGCACTAACTTTTTAGATAAAGCAGCCAATATTAAAGTAGATAATACCTATACTGTAAAGGCGCTTTCGGGTAAAAAAGAGTTGCCTGCAAACGGCTCTTTTACTTTAAAAGCAGGCCAGGCGCCCTACCTTTCTATAAAATTACAAACACCTGCAGGATACACACCGGGAGATGCCTCTGTTGCCGACCTTGATGGCGATGGTGAGTATGAAATTGTACTGCACCAGGTGGGCAAAGCACACGATAACAGCCATGACGGCCCAACAGATGAGCCTATTTTTCAGGCTTATAAATTAGATGGTACGCTATTATGGACGATTAACTTGGGCAAGAACATCCGCGAGGGCGCACACTATACCCAGTTTATTGTGTACGACCTTGATGGCGATGGCAAGGCTGAAATAGCCATGAAAACATCTGACGGAACTAAAGACGGGAAAGGCAAAGTTATAGGCGACGCTTCTAAAGATTACCGCAGCGACAAAGGGCACATACTTACCGGCCCGGAATACCTTACCGTTTTTGACGGGCTTACCGGTGCCGAAGTGAGCACCGTAAAATTTGTAGTGCCGCGCCACCCCGATACCGATAACCCTACTGCCGAACAATTAAAGGCGGTTTGGGGCGATGGTAATGGTAACCGCAGCGACCGCTACCTTGCAGGAACGGCTTACCTTGACGGTAAAAAGCCAAGCCTTATTATGGCACGTGGTTACTACACCCGCACTGCCATTGCAGCGTGGGATTATAAGGATAAAAAATTAAGCCTGCGTTGGTTGTTTGACAGCGACAGTAGTGAAGAGAATAAAAAATACAGGGGGCAGGGCAACCACAACCTTTCTATTACCGATGTAGACAACGATGGTAAAGACGAGATTGTATATGGTGCCATGACGGTAGACGATAACGGCAAGGTGCTAAACAGTACAGGATACGGGCACGGTGATGCACTGCATGTGGGCGACCTTGACCCAACGCATCCCGGTATTGAAATATTTGATATTCAGGAGCGTTTTGACGATGCCGGTATGCATTTTAGGGATGGTGCTACAGGCGAGGTGCTTTGGAAAAAACCGGCTTTATCTAAAGAAGATAAAGGTCAGGGGCCGGGCCGTGGCCTTGCGCTTAACATAGATCCGCGCTATGCAGGATCGGAATGCTGGGCACAAAATGCAGGTATGACGGGCATGTATGATGCCAAAGGCAACAGGATATCTGAAAAAGCGCCTTCATGTAACTTTGGTATTTACTGGGATGGCGATTTGCTTAGCGAAATACTTAACAATACGGTTATAGACAAGTGGGATTATAAAACCGAAAGCACGAAAGTATTGCTTGACACAAAAGATTTTGACTGCGTGTCTAACAACGGGACTAAAAGTACACCGGTACTATCTGTCGATTTATTTGGCGACTGGAGAGAAGAGGTTATTTACAGGACTAAAGATAATAACGAGCTACGCATCTTTACCACTAACATCCCTACAGACCACAGGCTTTATACATTTATGCACAACCCGCAATACAGGCAAAGTATAGCCTGGCAAAATGTTGCGTATAACCAACCACCCCATGTTAGTTTTTACATGGATGAAAAAATGCCCGAAGAACCGAAACCAAATATTACTATTGTAAAAAGTAAATAATACTATACATGAACATTAAAAAATACTTTCTCACATCTGCATTGGTTATACTGGCTGTGCTTGGCTTATCTTTTGCATCTAATAAAGACAAACCTACACTTTACATCATTGGCGATTCTACCGTAAGGAACGGCTCCGGAGCAGGGGCTGATTCGCTTTGGGGGTGGGGCAATTTTATGGGTAATCGTTTAGATACCCTTAAAATAGGTGTTCAAAACCACGCCATGGGCGGGCGCAGCAGCCGTACTTTCCTTACAGATGGGCGCTGGGATAAAATTATGGCAACGCTTAAAAAAGGCGATTATGTAATGATACAGTTTGGCCATAACGACGGTGGTGCGCTCGATGATACATCCCGTGCACGTGGCACGATACAAGGCATTGGTACAGACAGTACAGAAATTTACAATCCTATACGTAAGGTAAAAGAAACCGTGCATACGTACGGCTGGTACATGCGCAAGTATGTAAACGAAGCCAGGGCCAAAGGCGCTACCGCAATAATTTGTTCGCCGGTACCACGATCTGATTTTGATGATAAAGGCAAAATCAAAGTAGATAAATATGCAGCGTGGGGCAAGCAGGTAGCAGAGCAAACGGGCGCTTATTTTATTCCGC
>Ga0247814_10002393_pt1 | contig 10401 bp, 8 predicted proteins | sample UWRJL179409R1_FD_179947 | JGI IMG/M metagenome (GOLD analysis project Ga0247814, IMG submission 179947) | Plant litter microbial communities from Arlington Agricultural Research Station in Wisconsin, United States - UWRJ-L179-409R-1 | ecosystem: Environmental > Terrestrial > Plant litter >... | reverse complement strand
CGGGCATGGCGGCCGGCGACGCGATCCTCTCGACCAACGACCATCCCAGCGCCGTGTTCGCCGCCAACGACGAGATGGCTCTGGGTGTTCTGGTCAGCGCCGCGCACAGGAACATTGCCGTACCAAATGCCCTCTCCGTCGTCGGCTTCGACGACGCGCCTATTTCCCGCATGGCGTGGCCTCAGCTGACCACCATTCGTCAGCCCAATGCCGTTCTTGCAAGCGTTGCCATCGATATCCTGGCCGATCCCTCGTACCAACAGGCAGGCGACCGGCCCGCGCGATCGGTTCAGGTACCATATACTTTTATCGGGCGTTCAAGTTCGGGCCCGGCTTAATGTACGGAAACAGGCTAACCGAAAGCAGCTCCAATATTTAGGTGTTTGTTACCGTCGACCAACCTTATGGTTACAGTGGTTCACTTATGAGCCGCGATCTGAAGCAAGACCCACATTCGGTCGTTCAGCGGCTGCAAAGCGGTTCCCAACTTCAGTCGTTCGTTCATGCTGGTAACCGGTGGCCCCAACTTCGGCGATGGGCTGCGGACCCGACCTGTGTCGCAAGGCGGCGGCCGTGGGTATCGGCGTCTCGGCAGTTGGACTGGTCGCGCCGGAAGCCGTTCTGTCGCGGCGCAAACAAGCAAGCCGCCGACGGTGCCTAGCGGCCACTAAAGCGTTGTGGCTGGACGGCGCGGCACCCGCGCGCCGGCAGCGGCGAGGCGCAGGCAGGGCGCCGGTCCGCCCTCAAACGACCCGGTTGCGTCCGTTCGTCGGACCCGATCGCGTTCTAAGACCTGACATCATTCGAACCGGCCGTGAACCTTGCCCGTTTGCAGAGGTTGGAGGGAGAAGTCTGATTTTTTAGGAGTGGCTATGAGCCCGTCAGCGTCATCGGCGAAAGCCCCGGCATGCCTTCTTGTCCTAGCACTTTCGCTCGGCGCATGTGGCAAGATCAAGGAGAACAAGCCGGCCGAGACGGCGCAGACGCGGGCCGAGGCCAAAAGACACAAGGCCGCCTGTGCGTCGAGTACAGCCTATGATCGCATGAAGCGCGTCATCTTCGATCAGGCGCGCGAGCAGAGCAACCACCGTACCAACCTCGACACGCTCGAGGCATTCTCCTTCATCAGGATGGAAAAGCCGGTCGTGGAAGGCTGGGATCCGGCGCTGGACGTGACGCGCTGCAAAGGACGCATTATCCTCGACGTTCCGCCGGGCTCCGAACAGGCGCTCGGAGGCGACCGTCGCCTGGCGGCGGACATCGCCTACACGGCTCAGGGCGCAGCCGATGCCAGCGGTTTGGTCTATGCCCTCACGGGCGCAGCGCCGATCGTAGGCAAACTAGCCGCATTCAGCCTGTCGGACGCGACATACCGTCCGCTGCCCGCGGTCGATACTGAGGTCTCGAAGACGGAGCCGCCAGGCCCGGATATGCTACCGACCGAGATCGCTGATCAAACTCCCTCCCGGATCGAGGGTTCAAGCGCAGACGACCTTGTGGAGAAGGATGCGGCACGAGCCCCTCATTCCTCGGTTGCGAAGACATCAGAAGCACCCGCGAGCGTCTCTCGGCCCGACACGATCGCCGGATCATCGGGTGAAGCGACGGTGCGGACCTTCTACAACGCCCTCGGTACCGGGAGCGGCGACGTGGCTTCTGCGCAGGTGATACCGCAGAAGAGATCGAGCCGCGCCTACTCCGCCGACGCGATCTCGCGCTTCTACGGCCGGTTGCGGGACCCCTTGCGGCTGATCAGCATCAGCCCCCTTCAGAGTGGCGCCTACCAGGTAACGTATCGCTACGCTGCGCCGGGATTGCGCTGCAACGGCAGCGCCATCGTTCGCCTCACCTCGGGAGGAACCCGACCTCTCATCAGGTCAATCGATGCTACGAATGGGTGCTAGGATGATTGACCGCCAAAACCCGCCTCAGTCGGAAGGTGCTATCACCAAAGTCGACATCCAACGGTGCAAGGCTCGGGTATTGGTATGTATAGGCTACAAACACGGGAACCCAAAAAACCATTCCCCGGTTAAATCACAATGGCTGCCTCCTCACTCTATAAGCTTCTGCGCTCAGCAATCGCTGGGCTCGAACGAGATGTCGACACAATCCAGACCATCTTCAACATAGGCGAAGAACACGGCCGCAAGGTGCGGCTCCTCGCATATGCCGGGTATCGCAATGCCACGACCGTGCGCCTGAAGGGCAGGATCGTCCGTTACGGAAAGCCGCTCGACGCAGGTGACGACATGCTCGTGCGGCTTCGTGCGATGCTGGCGATTTACAACAGCCAAGAGCTCCCCGGCGTAACCGTCCACGTGGAGGGCTATGGGCAATCGCAGGACATAGTCACTGACGAGGAGGGATATTTCGACATCGAATTAATAATCGATCAGCCATTACCCGAGACAACGCGGTGGGAGACGGTAACGCTGTCAGTCCCCGACGGCGACGTTCCGGACACACAGGTACCCGTGATCGCGCCGGGGAACGATCAGAATTGGGGGATCATATCGGATATCGACGACACCGTAATTGAAACGGGCGCCACCAATTTCCTAAAGAACTGGCGACGAGTGCTCATCGAACGACCGCAGGACAGGTTGGCGGTTCCGGGCGCTGCCTCTCTCTACCAGATGATTGCGCGAGACCATATCGCGCCCGCGAGACCGTTCTTCTACGTCTCGTCCTCCCCGTGGAATCTCTACGGATTCATTGCCGAGTTCCTGGAAAACAATTCCATTCCACATGGTCCGATGTTCCTGAAAGATTACGGCATTGATGCGGATAAATTGATCGATAGTGGACATGATGTGCACAAGCTTCAGGCTATCCGATCAATACTAGATTTCTACCCTAAGCTCCGTTTTCTACTTATCGGAGACAACGGCCAGCGCGACGTAGCGATCTACACACAGGCGGTCAGGGAATTCGGTTGTCGCGTAGCAGCGGTGTTTATTCGAGATGTTGACGGTTCCTGTCGCGAGGGGACGGGCGGCGCCTCGCTTGCCGAAATTGAAGCATGTGGCGTACCAACGTTCTGCGGAGCGGGATTCGAAAGCGCGCTGGCGGTGGTGACCTCGCTCGGTCTTGACCGGCCACATGAGGCCGCTGGAGCCGTCGTTCAGCCCACCGATCAGTAAACTATTGGCTGGCGGTCATGATTGTTAATCTTCAGCCTCTAGCCGCGTTCCAAAATTTATGACGCATTAGTTGGATGCTTGCCGGTGACTGAGAACGGGGAAAGACAGAAGTCCGTCAAGCGGGCCCAAACGGCGCATTGGAAGCGAGGTCGGGCGATTGACGCGGCAGCACCCTGGATCATCGCCTCAATCATCATCTTTGGATTGTACGCAGGCCGGTCGGTCCTGCTTCCAATAATCCTTGCCATCCTACTGTCCTTTCTATTGGCGCCCATCGTGGCAGGCTTCCGCCGCCTACGTGTGCCGCGGGCACCAGCCGTACTTTTAGCAATCGCCCTAGCCTTGGGCGCAATTGGTATAACGAGCGCAATCCTTGTCAGTCAGGCCGCCACCTTGTCCAAGGATGCTCCGGCATACGCGGAACGGATTACGACCAAGGCGGCCATTGTTCGTGTCGGGATCCATGATCGCTTCGGGGCGATCCTGCAGACGAGTGGGGGGAGCGGGCGGCAGAGCACTCAGAATGCCCGCCTTGCAGGTGCAAAATCCATGGAACGCCCCCGTGACGATACCGCGATTCCTGTAGAGATACGTGAACCGCCAGCGAGCGCGATGGATGAGATTCGTAGCTACGTTGTGCCTGCACTGGCACCGGTCGAAACGACGTTGATTGTTCTAATCGTCGCGATTTTCATCCTCTTCCAGAAGGAGGACCTGCGCGATCGGCTAATTCGGCTCATGGGCACGGCCGATCTCCACCGCACGACGGTGGCGCTGGACGAAGGAGCAAAACGCCTGAGTCGTTATTTCCTGTCGCAGTTCGTCGTCAACGTCGGGTTTGGCGCCGTAATCTGGGGTGGGCTGTTCTTTATTGGCGTGCCGTCCCCGGGACTTTGGGGCGTCCTGGCCGGACTACTCCGATTCATTCCCTACGTCGGCGTTCTCGTCGCAGGGGTCGGGCCCCTGGCATTGGCAGCGGCCGTTGACCCCGGCTGGTTGATGGTAGCCTATGTCGCCCTGCTTTTTTTGATCGTAGAACCGCTCGTCGGCTACGTCATCGAGCCGCTACTTTATGGCCATTCGGCCGGCCTTTCGCCGGTATCGGTGGTCGTAGCCGCATTGTTCTGGACTTGGATCTGGGGTCCACTTGGTCTCGTGCTGGCGATGCCGTTGACGCTGATGCTCGTTGTACTAGGCCGACATATTCCAGCATTCGAAATATTCGACGTAGTGCTCGGCGATCGTCCGGCGCTTTCGCCGGCTCAGACATTCTATCAGCGCATGCTGGCGGGTCATCCTGAGGAAGCGATCGAGCAGGCAGAAGTTCATCTCGAGACACTGACACTTGCGGCGTACTACGACGATGTGATCCTTGGTGGCCTCCGGCTGGCAGTTGCGGACGTTGATCGCGGCGTTGTCGCTAGGGATGCGCTTCACGCGGTATGCGCCACCACGCTCGAAGTGCTGGAAGCGCTCGAAAACTATTCCGGTGCTCCGTTCCAAACCGTTGGACTGGCACTGGCCGAAAAGACCGAGCCAAGTGATGCCGTGGCCTGTCAGAATCTAAACTTGTCGATTGTGTGCGTACCCGGGCGCGGTCCGGTAGACGTTGCCGTAGCTCGTATGGCAAGCCAGCTCTTGCGGCGTGCAGGCTGTGAGGTGTTGGAGCAAACGCGGACATCCGGACCTGAAGATCACATCTCTACCTTGGCGACCGTCCATGCCAACGTCTTCTGTATTCTGGGCCTCTTCGACGAGCGAAGCTTCCGCAGAGTGCGGCCAATCATGACGAATTTAAAGGCTGCAGTACCCGAAGCCATTATCTTGGCAGGGATGACGCGGCTGGAAGAACAGCAGAGCCCGAAAAATATGGACGACCACCTTCTGATGTCCATGGCAGCGCTATGCCAAGAAGTTTCATCGGTTCGCTAATGCAATTACCATCTGCGTATATTCACCTTACCCGCCGGACGAAGTGCCACTAATTTTTACTGAAGCGCACCGGCCCTAGACATTTACATGTTAGCCGAGTCCATCCTGCACATCATTCTCTAACCGAAATATGACAGTTCAGCTACTCCGCCTACCTCTTCAAAGCTATCCACGAATGAACTCGACAACCTTACAACGTACCGTCGAAGGTGATGCGCCAGAACGCTGTTTCTGCAGCCTCCACGCCAAAGTCGTTGATATACTGCATAGGTGTTAAACTGCCTATCTGATGCTGCGGCTATTAGCGAATGTCCGCAACTGTGCGGACGCGCCCCGTCCGACACCTTCCGCCCAGACCCACATTCAGACGTTCCCGGTAGCTCCTCCGATCTCCAACTACGGTCGATGCGCTACCGATTCAGAGCAACCGATACGTCAGGCACATTGATAATACCGGTTCTGTCAAGCGTAATAGTGACGCATAAAGCTCTGACTGCCGGCGGATGCTTAAAAGATAGGAGCGGAACACTCTGAATACGTTTTGAGCAAAAAACGCTTCAAATGCCCCTAACCGTTTTCAATATAGTCCGCCCTCTTCTCTCTCGTCGGCGCCTTCCTTCTGAGCCTCCTCGAGATCGTCTGACTTTTGTGCGTCGGGCGACGCCTTATCCTCAAGGCTATCTTCCGGACCGTTATTGCTATCCGGCAGTTCGTTGACGTCGGTTTCAAAACCCGGTTCTTCGTCCTGTGAGGCGACCATAACTACTCTCCTTCAGCGCATGTAACGATCCGAGAAGGCACACGGTTGCTATTGCCTGCCACGCGCTAATGATGCCCTTATAAAGCAGGCTGGAGGACCCGGTCTCAGACACGCGCGCGACGTTCTACGCTTCCCCACATCAGACCTTCGTTTAGCGTCGCAAGCGTGGCTAGGAGGAGGACAAATGCCGCTCGATGATGCTCATCCGTCTCCAAGAGAATCCATTTTTGCAGATGCTTGGGAGGCGCAGAGGATACGACGCGGTTAGCGGCCGAATTTGGAACGGAAGCAATCGTTTAGCGCTTGGGGTTATGATCATTCCGGGAGCTACGACGATGACCGATACCACACGCCGCACTTTCGTGACGGGGGCAGCCATTACCGCTGGTGCCATCGCCGCAACAGCTGCAAACGCCGCAACACAGAGCGGTGGCAATAACGCGGCGACGACGCCGGCAGCCGCAGCCTATCCCAAGCCCCCCTACCCCGTACAACGGCAGCCTTGGCCTGGTCTTGCGTCAAAGATGACACCGCGTCCAGATCACGGCGAGAAAAGCTACAAGGGTTCCGGCAAGCTGGCAGGCAAGAAGGCCCTGATAACCGGTGGAGACAGCGGCATTGGTCGGGCCGCAGCGATTGCGTATGCGCGAGAGGGCGCGGACGTCGCGATCAACTATTTGCCGGCCGAAGAACCTGACGCTCGTGAAGTCATTGCGTTGATCCGGGCCGAGGGTCGCAAGGCCGTCGCGATCCCCGGTGATCTACGCGACGAGCGCTTTTGCCGACGGCTTGTGCAGCAAGCGAGCGAACAGCTTGGCGGGCTCGATATCCTGATCAACAATGCGGCCCGTCAGCAGACGCGTCCGGGTATCGCCGATATCTCAACCCAGGACTTTGACGATACGATGAAGACCAACGTCTACGCGCCGTTCTGGCTGACGAAGGCGGCACTCGAACGGATGAGTGCGGGCGCGGTGATCGTCAACACGTCCTCCGAACAGGCTGGCAATCCTTCACCCGACATCGTCGACTATGCGCTGACCCGTGCCGCGGTGCTGAACTTCACCAAGAGCATGGCCAAGCAGCTTGCCAGCCGCGGTATCCGCGTCAACGCAGTTGCGCCCGGCCCGTTTTGGACTCCGCTGCAGGTCAGCGGCGGGGCGACGCCTGAAAAGTTGCGCAGCTTTGGTGGAGACTCGCCGATGGCGCGAGCTGGCCAGCCAGCTGAGATTGCGGCGCTTTACGTAGCCGCTGCCGATCCGTCCTTGAGCTATTCGACAGGCCAGATCTTTGGTTCGACCGGAGGGAATGGGCAACCGGCGTAAATTTTCCGAACGGCGGCTAATCCGAACCGGGGCGACATCGCACGCTTGAGGATTGGTAGAGCTGGCGGACGAAAACACGCCTCTGGTCTAACTTGGCGAGTGAACCGGTACCGCGATCAGAGCCAGCGGGCTTATTTGCCCGCTGGCTTAGTTCCTTAGATTTGGGCCAATCCTCCGTCGGTGAACAGCTCGCTGCCCGTCATGAAGCTGCTATCCGACGATGCGAGGAACGCCGCGGCTGCCGCGACTTCGGAAGGGTCGCCGACAACTCTGCTCAGGCAGGTCAGTACCGCGGACTAACCCGCAAGGTACCTACCGGCCGCGGCAACTTGCGGTCGGCGTCGTTGATGCCGGGCTCGAATATGTTATCCAGATCCGCAACCGCGCCTAAAGCATGATGGATCGTACTCCGATCTGTGGTTGTGAGACGCCGATAGCTTTTCGGACGTGTCAGATAGCCAAGCAGCCACGAACCGAAGCCGCTCGACCAAGTTTGATGGACGGTGTCTGACATCCGTGTGAGCTGATCATATGCAACCAGCGAACGCCGCCAGCGGTGTTCATCGAAATCGAGTGCGCCATCAGCAAACCGACGGCCAACTTCGAGCCCGCGGAACATCAGTGCCCGCGCACGTTCTGGCGGCATGGTGAGGTTTAGGCCGCCTTCGTCTGCTGAAAGCATGACATGGGCAATACGCTCGCGCTGTCCTGGCATCGTACTCAGCAACTGATCCTGCCAGTCTTTCGCCGCCCTCAGGATCAATCCGAACAAACTGCTGACGGACACTGTCTCGCGCGCCGGCAACCCAAAACCTTGGCGAGCGGTGGCAGGAATGAATACCCGCTGGTCCCCGGTTGTCGTTCCGGGGGGAAGGTCGTCCAGGCTGAGTGCGAAAGTCGGTCGAGCAGGCAACAAGGCATCGAACAGGTGGATAGGAAAATTGCTGCTGATGCCGCCATCGGCAAACAGGATACGCCGGTTTTCGATTATCGGCGGAGCGCCGGTGGCGCGCTGAAGCTCCGCGTTCGCGAAGTCGCGGACATGGACCGGTACCGCTGCAAACAGGAGCGGAAAGGCAAGACTCATCCGCGCAGCTACAAGGACCGGCAGATCGACCGGGGAGGGAAAGCTCAATAGCCCAGGCATCTGGGCCGGTTCGGCAACGGATCCCGCCATCCACTCGCACACATCGCCCGGAAACAGTCGCCGCCATTCGGCATCGCTGTATGCCGCCGTGATGCCGAGGGTTGGCAGCGTATGCGGCCGCCCCATACCAAGGTTGGTCGTAATAACGCGCAGATCAATCTGCTCGCCCGAGCCGGTTCCTCGCAATTGCCCGAAGGTTAGCGGCGGTCGGCTCCGCCAGTCTGCACCGAATGCGATGTCTTGGATCGCTGCGTGAAGCCAGCTGGTCAGCGCGGGCCCGTCCCCGCCAGATTGATCGGTGCCCGGGCAGACACCAAAGTCGCTTTGCGGCAGCTGCGTTCGGATAAGCGTTTGCACATGGACGAGTAGGGCGACGACCAGCCCGACAAGTGCTCCAAGGAGAACACCCGCCAGTCCGGCCCTTAACGCCCACATACCGACCGCACCGGCGACGGTACCAACCATAGCTTGAAACGGTGCGACCAGTGGCAGGCCTGAAATTAGCTTCAGCGCGCTGCTGCCGCTCTGAGCACGTAGCAGATACCGGAATAGGCGGCGGTATCGAGGCTCAGGCTGGAACAGTGAGGCCATGCGCTCGGGTAGTTCGTCACAATGATATTGCAGGCGGACGAAGCCGGCAGGATCACCACGTACCGTGCGCGCATACTCCGCCGCTGCTGCCAGCGACGCCGCGATCGCGCCGGCGGACGTGCCGCCAATCGAGCGGAACCGATACCGGCGGGCCAGCTCCAGGATGGCGTATGGATATACAATACCGCTCGTGACGCCGCCTTTCATGACGATATCGCATTCGTCAGCGGGCGATGCGAACATATCGGCTGTGTAGACCGGGAAATCCTGGTCGTCTCGCATACGAGGTCCTCGGGTGTTCTATGATCGTCGCACAGACGTCACCGGCCAGCTATAGAGTTTGGTCATGCAGGGTTTTTACGACAGCCTTATGATCCGTCTGGACGCTCGGTCTCGTCGTTGGGCCAAAACGCTCAGGCGTATCGCCCTGATTGCGGCGGTAGCGGGATATGCCCCCGCTGCACTCGCGAGCGATGGTGAATTGCACACGTTTCACTGCCTGTACGGCTGTCCCTTGGGGGCCCCGGCCACGAACGACACCGTCGTGCGCGAGATCTACACGCTGTCGTCCAACGACCTAACCAAGCTCGCGGACTGGGTCGCATATCGCGTATCGCCCTCTTCGATCGGCCCGTCGTCGGATCGCGACTGGCGCGCCGACCCTTCGCTTGCTGCCGATGAGACGCTCGCCCCGGAAGCTTACGACGGGGCCAACCAGGCTCTGCGGACTGATCGCGGTCATCAAGCGCCGCTTGCGGCATTCTCTGGCACGCCGTTTGCAGCTGACACCAACATCCTGTCGAACATCACCCCTCAAGCTTCGGCGCTGAATCAGGGGCCGTGGAACGCACTGGAAGGGCAAGAGCGCTCGCTCGCGCAACGGCTGAACACCGCCGTCTACGTATACACCGGACCCTTGTTCGAACGTCTCATGGCGCCGTTACCCGCCGGGCCGGTTCTGGAACGCGTCCCATCAGGCTATTGGAAGGTCGTAGCGCTTGCAGATGGCCGGATCAGCGCGTTTGTTTTCGATCAGGCGACAATGCGTACCTTAGACTATTGCGAGGGCCGGGTATCTCTTACTCACGTTGTGCTTCGCAGCCGGTTGATCCTGTTTCCGATGGCCAACGCAGCCTCGTTTCGAAGCCTCGATAGCGAGATAGGGTGCACGTCCCCGCCCCCGCCCGATCCTGCCCCGTCGACAATCCCGCCTGAGTAACAAGACTATGTCCGACGCTGCCGTGCTCTGAGAAAGTCTTATTGTTGCGATAGGCTTCCGCGTTTAAAATTGTCCGATGGGTCAGACCAGGCGCCTCGACGGCCAATGGGCCACATTCCCTTAACGTTGGGATCTAGGCGGCGCTTCAACAGAGACCCACACCTCTCACGGTAACGTCGGCTACGAGGATCTTAGCGATGCCGGCGCCTATGATTGAGCTGGTCGGGCCCGCGGTCGTATCGATGCTATCGGTGGGGAAGATGATCTCGAGTACGTGCGAG
>Ga0247814_10002392_pt1 | contig 10406 bp, 9 predicted proteins | sample UWRJL179409R1_FD_179947 | JGI IMG/M metagenome (GOLD analysis project Ga0247814, IMG submission 179947) | Plant litter microbial communities from Arlington Agricultural Research Station in Wisconsin, United States - UWRJ-L179-409R-1 | ecosystem: Environmental > Terrestrial > Plant litter >... | reverse complement strand
GCCGGGCATGCGCTGTGGATAAGGCTCTGCATATCCACAGGTGTCGATTGTGAACAAAGCAGCACCAGACCACAAGTGAAAATCTTATCCAACAATCGCACGACCCAGGTACAGGATCGTTAACCGCCTTATAAAACGTGCAAGTCCATGATTCTGTGGATAAAAAGGAGCTTATCCACAGAAAATGCCCTGCGTTAACTACTACTACTATCCTTGTATATCCTCTTTTATAAGTAAACAAGTTCACGCCATGCCGGCAAAAAAGCCAAAGAAGCATCGGTCATGCAAATCTGCCGAAAAAGCAATTTTGTGCAAAACCTGGCAAAGCTGCCAGCCACGGCATCGCCGGCCTGAAAATCGCTCGCAAGCCTGCAAAACCAGTCACCTGTGGATAACGTTCTGCATATCCACAGGTACCGATTGTGCACAAGGTGGCCTTTGTACACAGGCACCACATTTGTCCAGAATTGGCTACAGTGAAGTACAGACTCGTTAACCGGTTTATAAAGCAGCCAAGTGCATGATTTTTTTGAATAAAAATGGCTTATCCACAGAAAATGCCTTGCGTTAACTACTACTACTATCCTTGTATATATTCTTTGTAGATGTAAACCAACGGCAGCGGTTTTTCAGGTTTTAAAAAAAACGCAGCCAAAAAAATCGACTTGCACGCTGGTTCGTTGAACTTGCTGACGCAGCAGGCCTGGACGACCAGGTGTGTATCGACACTGATCCTGCCACGTCAAAACAGCCGTTCCAGGCTCGCTCCTGTGGACAAGCTACTGGATATCCACAGCACGAGATGTGCAAAAGCCGGTTGATTGCCAGACCACCTGGATTTGTCCCATAATCGCCCCAGCGCAATACCGTCTTTTTACACGCATTGTCAGCGTCGCCAAGTGCTTGATCCCGTGCATAAAACTGGACTTATCCACAAAAAAAGCGACGTTTACTACTACTACCAAGTTATATATATACAAGTTAACTTAAAGAAGAAGAACGGGGAAAAGATGCGACTCGGGATCATCAGTGCCCTGCACGAAGAACAACAGGGACTCATGGAAGCCATGCTGGACGCGACCACGACGGAACATGGCGGCAGGGTCTACACCCAGGGACAGCTATGGGGCATCGATGCCGTCTGCGTGTTGTCGCGCATCGGCAAAGTGGCTGGCGCAGTCACGGCGACACTGCTTGTGGAAAAGTTCGGGGTTACCCACATCCTGTTCACGGGCGTCGCTGGCGCAGGCGATGCCGGCATTGCCGTGGGCGATATCGTGGTGGCCGACGCCCTGGTCCAGCACGATATGGATGCGCGTCCTTTATTTCCCCGGTTCGAGGTGCCGTTGACCGGCCTGGCGTACTTTTCCAGCGATCACGCGATGGCATTGCAACTCCTGACTGCCGCGCACGGTTTCCTCGAACACGATTTCATGGAAGTGATCGACGCCGGCCAGCGCGCTGCATTCCGGCTGGCGCAACCGCGTGTGCACCGCGGTTTGATTGCCAGCGGCGACCAGTTCATGCACGATCCCGCAGTCATCAACGCGTTGAAGGTGGCATTGCCCGGTTTGGTGGCAGTGGAAATGGAAGGCGCCGCGGTCGCGCAAGTTTGTTACGAGCTGGGGATTCCCTGCGCGGTGATCCGCACGATTTCCGATAACGCGAATGAAGATGCCGCCACCGATTTCCTGACGTTTGTCAGCGCGGTTGCGGCCAATTATGCGTTCTATATTGTGCGGCGCTATTGCCAGGCGCTGGCAAAACACGGTTTTTAACAGGCAATCAAGCGCACGTGCAGCTTGGCCTGGACAAGCGCGAGGTTGCTGAAGGGCATTTAATTTCTGTCCAGGACAGTGTGGGGATGGGAGCCGAAGGCACGAGAAGCCCCGTGTGGCTTGCAGGGAGTAAAGCAGTCGCTACCCCCTGGGAGATGGTCTGGCGCCCTGCCAGGGCCGCCGGGAAGGGTTCCCGGCAGCCCTGGCGGCGCCCGCTGGCGTTACAGTCCCAGCGTCATCAGGCTGGCGTTGCCGCCGGCAGCGGTCGTGTTGACGCACAACGCGCGTTCAGCCACCAGGCGCCACAGGGGAATCGCGGTACCGGCATCGGTCTCGAGCATGCCGACAATGGCCCCCGGGCGTGCCGCCAGGTTGGTTTGCAACAGTGCTGCGGCGCCACGGTCGACCAGGGCCAGCTGGAACTGGCAATCGGCCATGTCGTCGGCCACGGGCTGGATCTGGTCGCGCACGCCGACCGGGAAGTCGGGCGGCAACAACGCCAGGGAGGACGTCGGCAACAGGGCGATATTGCCGGTGGCCAGTGCAGCAGCGAGTTGGTTCAGCAACGCATCGATGCCGGTCGCCGCGCACAGGACGGCACCACGGGGCGCGAAGGCCAGCGTATTGCGCTCGCCCGTCGGTCCCGGCAAGTCGAGCGTTACGCCAGTCAGCGTGGTGCACATATACCCTTCGCCCAGCGCTGCCAGTTGCGTGTGGCCATGGTTGCGCGCCCATACCAGCAAGGCGTCCAGGCTCGGCAAGGCTTTGCGCTGGTGCGCCATCAGGGACGGCGCCGCGCGTTGCAGGCGTTTGACGTACAGCGGACCACCCGCCTTTGGACCCGTCCCCGATTTGCCTTCGCCACCGAATGGCTGCACGCCAACGACGGCGCCGACGATGTTCCGGTTCACGTAGATATTGCCGACGTGGGCACGGGCCGTAATGAAATCGATGGTTTCATCGATGCGCGAGTGAATCCCCAGCGTCAAGCCGTAGCCGCTGGCGTTGATGGCGTTGACCAGGTTGCCCAGTTCGCTGCGGGCATACCGCACGATGTGCAGCACGGGACCGAACACTTCGTGTGTCAATTCGGCGAGCGACCCGATTTCCAGCACGGTTGGCGCGACGAACGTGCCTTGCTGCATCAGCTCGGGGGACAGTTCCAGCGCAAAATGCTGTTTTGCAAGCGGCTTCATGCGGTCGATATGCGCTTGCAGGTTTGTTTGCGCTTCGGCATCGATGACGGGGCCGATATCGATGGCCAGGCGGTCCGGGCTGCCGACACGCAGCTCCTGCAGCGCGCCCTTGAGCATCTTGATGGTTTTGTCGGCAATGTCTTCCTGCAGGAACAGCACGCGCAGGGCCGAGCAGCGCTGGCCGGCCGAGTCGAAGGCCGAACTGAGCACGTCCTGCACCACTTGTTCCGGCAAGGCGGAGGAATCGACGATCAGCGCATTCTGGCCACCGGTTTCCGCAATCAATGGAATGTCGCCACCTTCGCGCAGTGCGCGCGCGGCCAGCGTCCGGTTAATCAGCTGGGCCACTTCCGTCGATCCCGTAAAAATCACGCCTTTGACACGCGCATCGGCCGTCAAGGCGGCGCCGACCACTTCCCCGCGGCCTGGCAGCAATTGCAAGGCGCTGCGCGGGATGCCGGCCGCGTAAAACAGTTCGACGGCGCGGTGGGCGATCAGGGGCGTCTGCTCGGCCGGTTTGGCCAGCACCACGTTGCCGGCAGCCAGGGCGGCGGCGACCTGGCCCGTGAAAATCGCCAGCGGGAAATTCCATGGGCTGATGCAAGCGACCGGGCCCAATGCATCGATGCTGGTGCTGTCATGCACCTGGTGCGCGTAATAGCGCAGGAAGTCGACCGCTTCGCGGATCTCGGCGATCGCGTTGGGTAAGGATTTGCCCGCTTCGCGCACGGCCAGGGCCATCAGCTCGGGACGGTTTGCTTCGAACAGGTCGGCGACCCGGTCCAGCATGGCGGCGCGGCTGGCGGCCGGCGTGGCTTGCCAGCCCCCGTAACCGGCCTGAGCGGCCGCCAGCGCCGTTTGGACGTCGGCGGCGACCGCTTCTGCCACCTGGCCCACGATATCGGCGTGCAGGGCCGGATTGCGGATCGCCATCGTCTCCACCGCCATCAGGGCGCCATCGATCAATGGGGCAGCGTGATACTGGCGCGGGGTGCTCAGCGCTGCGCTGGTGGCGCGCAGCACGTCTTCGTTGGTCAGATCGATGCCGGCCGAGTTTTTGCGCTGCAGCCCGAACATGTCCAGCGGTAAAGGAATGCCGGCATGTGGCTGGCCACCCTGCGCGCGTGCGGCGGTAAATGGATCGGCCACCAGTTGCGCGATCGGGACATTGGCGTCGACGATCTGGTTCACGAACGACGAATTGGCGCCGTTCTCCAGCAACCGGCGCACCAGGTAGGCCAGCAGCGTTTCATGCGAACCGACCGGGGCGTAGATGCGGCACGGCTTGTTCAATTTATCGGCGCCGACGACCTGGTCGTACAGCGTCTCGCCCATGCCGTGCAGGCACTGGAATTCATAGTTGTCGATGCCGTCCTTCCTGGCCCAGCTGTAAATGACGGCCAGCGTGTGGGCATTGTGTGTGGCGAACTGGGGATAGAGCAAGCCGGACGCATTGAGCAATTTGCGCGCGCAGGTCAGGTACGACACGTCGGTATAGACCTTGCGCGTGTAGACCGGGAAACCCGGCATGCCGTCGACCTGGGCGCGCTTGATTTCAGCGTCCCAATACGCACCCTTGACCAGGCGCACCATGAATTTGCGGTTGCTGCGCGCGGCCAGGTCGATGACGTAATCGATGACGAACGGGCAGCGTTTCTGGTAGGCCTGCACCACCAGGCCGATGCCTTCGAAACCGTCCAGGCTGGCATCGAACGCCAGCGCTTCGAGCAAGTCGAGCGAGATTTCCAGGCGATCGGCTTCTTCTGCATCGATATTGATGCCGATGTTGTATTGCTTGGCCAGCAGCACCAGGCTGCGCACGCGCGGCAACAGTTCCGTCATCACGCGCGCCTGCTGGGCGCGGCTGTAGCGCGGGTGCAGCGCCGACAGTTTGATGGAAATGCCGGGACCATCCTTGATGCCGCGGCCGTTCGAGGCCTTGCCGATCGCGTGGATGGCTTGCTCGTAAGACGCATAGTAATTTTTGGCGTCGCTTTCCGTCAGCGCCGCTTCGCCCAGCATGTCGTACGAATAGCGATAGCCGCGCGTTTCATTGTCGCGGCTGTTTTTCAGCGCTTCCTCGATGGTCTGGCCCGTGACGAACTGGTTGCCCAGCATGCGCATGGCCAGGTCGACACCCTTGCGGATCAACGGTTCGCCGCCCTTGCCGATCAGGCGCGTCATGGCGGCGCCGAGGCCGGTCTCGCTGCTGGTCGACACCAGTTTTCCTGTGATCAATAAACCCCAGGTGGCCGCGTTGACGAACAGGGAGGGCGATTCGCCGATATGCTTGCGCCAGTCACCCTTGCTGATTTTGTCGGCAATCAGGCGGTCCGCGGTCGCGCTGTCGGGAATTCGCAACAGTGCTTCGGCCAGGCACATCAGCGCCACGCCCTCGTCCGACGACAGGGAAAATTCATGCATCAGCGCATCGACGCCGGAGGAACGCGTGCGCTTTTCCCGCACAGCGGCCACCAGCGTGTGGGCCAGGGCCTGGGCCTCCGGCGTCGAAGCATTGCCCTGCTCCAATAGCCAGGCGACAGCGTCCGTTTCACTGCGGCGGTAGGCCGCCGTGATGGCTGCGCGCAACGGTGTGGGAGCGGCGTTGACTTCCGCCTGGAAAGCGTCGAACGGGACAAAAACGGTGGCCGGATGGGCGGCGATGTGCATGGGAACTCTTGCTAAAAAGTGGGAACGAAGGAAGACGCCGGATGCCAATCTGGCGTGAAAACATGATTTGATTGTAGTAGGAAATCTTCTGGATTTATTCTGGTAATGGACAAGACTAGCCATACATAGTTTTTGGTGAGACAATTTCACCAAATAATATTAATCGAATGTGGGGAGCGAACTGGCATGTTGGACAAGATAAGCAAGAAGATACTTGCCGAGTTGCAGAGCGATGGCCGCATCAGCAACGTGGAACTGGCAGCGCGCGTGAACCTGTCGCCGGCGGCCTGCCTGGAGCGGGTGCGCAAGTTGCACGAATCCGGCTACATCATGGGTTATACCGCCCAGCTGAACCCGCAATTGCTCGATGTGTCGCTGCTGGTCTTCATCGAAGTGGTGCTGGACCGCACGACGCCGGAAGTGTTCGACGCCTTCAAACAAAGCGTGCAGACGATCCCGGAAGTGCTCGAGTGCCATATGGTGGCGGGCGGCTTCGATTATCTGGTCAAGGCGCGCGTCAAGGATATGGCGGCGTACCGCGAGTTCTTGGGCAAAACGCTGCTGCAAAAAGGGGTGCGCGAGACGCACACCTATGCGGTGATGGAAGAAGTCAAGAACACGACGAAATTACCCATCAAATGACGTTTGTCGCATGCGCAGCATGCACGACAGCGTCATCCCGGCGCACGCCGGGATCCAGGTTTTATACCCTCAACTAACGCACGGATGGCGCGTTGTCGTACATGGATGTCGCTTCGGTCGCCTGGCGCGTCACGCCCGGCATCGCTGCCGACGACGTCTGTTCCAGATTACCGCGCAGCCACCGATGGGCCGGGCTGCGGCCATCGCGTTCGTGCCAGAGCATGTCCAGGTGGACTGCCGGCAGTGAAATGGGCAACTCCCGCCACACCAGCAAATCGGCCATCCCGGTCGAGACAATCAAGTGCTTCGGCAACACGGTGATCAGGTCGGAATTGGCCACCACGCGCCCCGCCGTAAAGAACTGGTTGACCGTCAGCCAGATGCGCCGTTCGCGGCCGATCTGCGTCAGCGCTTCGTCGACCAGCCCGTGCGCGCGGCCGGAAAAACTCACCAGCAGATGGTTCGCCTTGCAATAGTTATCCAGGTCCAGCTTGACCTTGGCCAGCGGGTGGTCCTTGCGCATCACGCACACGTATTGGCCGGAATACAGGCGTTCGTGGCGAATCGGCGAACTGGTGTCGCTCGACAGTTGCGCCGCGACGCCCGGAAAAAAGCCGACAGCCAGATCGATATCGCCGCGCAGCAGCATCGGGCGCGGTTCACGGGTGGTCAACGGCACCATGCGGATATTCACGCCCGGCGCTTCGCTTTCGATGGCGCGCATCAGCGACGGCAGCCAGTACGCCGCCATCGCATCGGCCATGGCCATCCGGAAGGTCGCCTGCGCTTTGGAAACGTCGAAGGTTTCCGGCATGACGGCCGCTTCCAGCGAGGCCAGTGCCTGGCGCACGGCCGGCCACAGGGCTTCGGCGCGCGGGGTGGGTTTCACGCCGTAAGCAGTACGGATCAGTAACTCGTCACCCAGGCTTTCGCGCAGCCGCTTGATGGCGTTCGAGACGGCCGGCTGGGTCATGGCCAGGTGGCCGGCGGCGCGGGTCAGGTTTTGCTCGGTCATGACTGCGTCGAATACGCGCAGCAAGTTCAGGTCCAGTGTCAGGAAGCTCATGGATGATCAGTTCGATGGGGGACCGGGATGGCGAGTCAACTATACCGCAATTCATTCACAACGATGATAATGGCTATCAGGAAACAGAATTGGATCGATATGTTGCGTTGCACTATAGTTTGCTTCGCTACCACTCACTTTTGGAAATACCGTGTCCTTCGCTGCCAACCTGTTGCACACCGCTACCACCTTCATCACAACTGTGCCAGTTGCCGAGGTCGCGCATGGCGTGTTCAATGTGGTGGCGGTCGGTGCCGCGCTGGTCTTTTTCCGGCCTTTGCTGACCGGTATCGGCCGCGCACTGGTGTTGACGGTGCGTCCGCGCCGCACCCCGATGCAGCTGGCCAAGCTGCGCGCCAAGGCGGCGCGCGCCTGATTCGCGTTATTTGGTACCCAGCAGCGCCGGCTTGAGCGACCGGTCGGCCGGGTTGTCACCCATCCAGATGCGCAGGATGGCATTGTAGAACGCCACGTCCGGCATCGCCTCCCCCAGCTTTTTACCGTTCAGCTCGCATTGCGTGCCCACACCCGGAATCCAGTCGAGGTGCAGCACGTCACCCTTCTTCAGGCCCGGTACCAGGGCAAAAATCTCACCGAATTTATTGACCTGCGTCGCCATGCTGTTGCGTTCGGCCGCGCTGGTGTTTTCCTTCAAGCCGTCCATGAAGGCGCCGCCGAAGCTGTCCGAACTGATATCACGCGCCATGATCAAGGTGACCCGGCGCGGGCCCTCGATAGTGGCAATCTCCGCCATCGTGGTCTTTTTCTCCGTCAGGTACAAACCGGCGGCGTACACCTTGATGATGACTTTGGTGCGCATGCCGGCGCCGTTCAGTTTCAGGTCCTTGCCCGCGACCTTGCTGGTGTCGTCGAATTTGTAGCCGTTGACGTCGACGGCGGCAGCCGCCGGCACGGCGATGGCTGCGCTGAACAGGACGGAAGTGAACAGGCTGTACAGGCCAATTTTTTTGTGAGCGATCATGGTGTCTCCATAGATGGGAGCCACGATTATCCGGCTATTCCTGGGGGATGCACAAACAATTTTCGCGGGCCGGCCGGACTACGCTTTCTCGCAGTCGTCCGTTTCGCTTTCGATTACTTCCAGCACGGTTTTGGCATCGGTCGGCTCGGCCATTTCGCGCGCTTCGTGGTCCGGCGCCGGCGCCATCCCGGGGATGTCGTGCCGTAGCGTCTCCAGCATGGCAATGATCTTGCTGCACTTTTCTTCGGTCAGCAGATTGACCTGCAAATCGAGGCGCGCATGGTGCTGGGCCAGTATCGACATGCGGTTCTGGCGGATCAGCACGGTCGTGGAGATGATGAAAGCATTCACGGCGATGATGCCTTGCAGCCAGAAGAACGGCGGTTCATCGACTTCCGTGTAGCCCAGTTCGAGCGCCACCAGGTTGGCGACGATCCAGCCCGCCATGAATACCACGCTGGCAGCCACGTAACCCGGGCTGCCCAGGATCACGCTCATTTTCTCGATGATGCGCTGCGGCATCGACATATGCTCTTCGTGGCGCTGGTAAAACTCGGTGATGGTGTCGATGTTCTCGCTCACCGACGACGGCAAGTCGTCGGGCCGCTGGTCTTTGGGACCAGCGGACTGGGCGCGTGCTTCCAGGTTGGCGTGGGGTGTTGACATGCAGTCAAGCATAGCATGCAGGCGGCATCGTTCAAGCGGCTGGCGCTGGCGTGCGCGCTAGATTTTCGCGGAGGTCAGGATGGTGTATTTGGCCAGCAATTGTTCTGGCGTTTCGCGCCAGGCCGGGTCGAACGGAATGCACGCGACCGGGCACACTTGCTGGCACTGCGGCTCGTCAAAGTGCCCGACGCACTCGGTGCATTTGTTCGGATCGATCTGGTAATACTCGAGGCCCATCGAAATGGCTTCGTTGGGGCACTCGGGTTCGCAGACATCGCAATTGATGCAGTCGTCGGTAATCAGTAAAGCCATGGTGTCGTGGCAATCAGGGCGCAGGCGGCGCCAGGGAGGCGATTTTTCCCTGCAACCAGCGGTCGACCGACGGGAACACGAATTTCGAGACGTCGCCGCCCAGCATCGCAATTTCGCGCACGATCGTGCCCGAGATAAATTGGTACTGGTCGGATGGCGTCAGGAACAGCGTTTCGACGTCCGGCAACAGGTAGCGGTTCATGCCCGCCATCTGGAATTCGTATTCGAAGTCGGACACGGCGCGCAGGCCGCGCACGATCACGCGGGCATCGTGCTTGCGCACAAAATCTTTCAGCAAGCCGGAAAAGCTCTCGACCCGCACGTTCGGATAATGCCCCAGTACCTCGTTGGCAATCTCGAGGCGCTCTTCCAGCGAGAAGAACGGTTTCTTGTTCTTGCTGTCGGCGACACCCACGACCAGGGTCTCGAACAGGCCGGATGCGCGGCGCACCAAATCCTCGTGACCGCGCGTGAGCGGATCAAATGTTCCTGGATATACGGCTACGACCATTGCGGCTCCTCGTGTTGATGCACCTGAATAGAACGCGCATTATGCCTGAATTCATGCCGTCTCCCCAGTACGGAGCAGCGGCGCCCTCTTGCAGGGCGCGCCGGTTCAAGAAGACCGGGTTTCAGGCGGCGGTTGCGCGCAACTTAAGTAAATAATAAGACACCGTACCCGCTTTGTCTGCCCGAATCGCTTCCCATGGCGCCAGCCAGTCCGGCGTCTCATCGGCTTCGTCGGGCGCAAACGGCAGCGGCGAACCCGCTTCGGCATACACCAGGCCATCTTCCTTGAGCAAGTTGACGCACAGCGGCAGCGTTTGGCTCAGCAAGTTGTTCTGGTACGGCGGATCGAGGAAGACCAGGTCGACCTTCTGGCCGCGCAGCACCATGTTCTGGGCCGCGGCGAGGGCATCGGCGCGCAGCACCGTCACGTTCACGGCTTTCAATTTTTCGCGCACGGCATCCAGCTGGCGCACGACCGGCGTGTGGCTGTCGACCATCGTCACCAGGCGCGCACCGCGGCTGGCCGCTTCGAAGCCGAGCGCGCCGCTGCCGGCGAACAGGTCGAGGCAATCGACCTGCTCCCA
>Ga0247814_10002389_pt1 | contig 10410 bp, 5 predicted proteins | sample UWRJL179409R1_FD_179947 | JGI IMG/M metagenome (GOLD analysis project Ga0247814, IMG submission 179947) | Plant litter microbial communities from Arlington Agricultural Research Station in Wisconsin, United States - UWRJ-L179-409R-1 | ecosystem: Environmental > Terrestrial > Plant litter >... | reverse complement strand
ACTTCCAAGAAACCGTGAAGAAAAAATAGTGGACACAATCATGAAGAGGCCCGGATATTTATCCGGGCTTTAAGTATATATTCATCGGTGGGAAAAAGATAAACCCATTTAAAGGTTACAGGATGGGCTTTGGTGTGGCTATGGTTGCTGGTTGTTTTTCATGGCCCATTTCAGTAATACGTTTTTTTCTTTCGGCAGTCCTAATTTTTCGATGATGTTGCTGCGGTGACCCTCGATTGTCTTCTCCGATAGGAAGAGTAGTTCCGCTATTTGTTTGGTGGTTTTTTGCTGCGTGATCAGTTCGACGATTTTACGTTCAGAAAAGGTGAGCTTAGCTAATTCTTCGTTTCCCTTTGTGCCATTGCTCACCAAATCCTTGTTAAGAGAATCGCTGGTATAGTGGTTTCCTTTCAGCACTTCTTCCAAACATTTTTTGAGCTCGGAAACGGCATATTCCTTTAAAATATAACCATAAACGCCATATTCCTTGGCTTTGTTATATAACGTGATTTCATTGTGCATAGTAAGGAGGATGACCTTCGTATGGAATTTGCCTTCCTGCACTTTTTTGGCTACGTCGATTCCATCCAAGCCCGGCATATTGATGTCTAATATAGCGATATCGGGCTGGTGTAATTGTATTTGGTTCAGTGCTGAAGAACCATTGGAGCAAGTGTCGGTTACCCGATAACCGTATGATTCTACCACGCCTTTTGTGCCTTGCAACGTTAATGGATGGTCGTCTGCTATCAATATCTTCATAGGGGTTTTTTGATTTCGATGGTGATGATGGTGCCGCTTTTATCCGAATAGATTTTGGCTAAGCCGCCGATGGCTTTACTGCGTTCGATGATATTATGCAATCCAAAGGCGGTGGAACCCGAAAGTTTTTCCTCCACGTCAAACCCTTTTCCATTGTCCTTGATTTGTATGTGAAGTATGTCGTTTTTGGTAAACAACGTGATTTTGGCGGCAAATGCCTCGGCGTATTTGATGGTATTGGAAAGTGCTTCTTGCAATATCCGGTATACTTGGAGCTCATCCGAAGTAGATAGGAACGAGGCGTCGTAAGTAATGTCCGCGGTAACCATGAGGTTGTGCATGGATTGTGCGCGCTCCACCAATTGGTCTATACTGGCGGCCAATCCCACCTTTTCAAACATGATGGGGTGGAGGTTGCGGCTGATGATTCGAATATCATTGATAATGTCGTTGATTTTGGCCCCGGCCACACTGTCGTTTTTCTGGATCGCATTTTTTAGTATGAGCAGCTCATGGCTCACGCTATCGTGCAGATCGCCGGCGATACGTTTACGCTCCTCTTCCGTTTTGGCCAGCAATTGACGGGTGAATAGGAAGGCGCGTTGGGTCTCGGCGCGGTTTTTCTTTTGTTTATGGCGATAATAAATCACGGCCACTACCAATCCGAACGTAATGAGGATGACCAAAAGTAAGGCAATGGTAATGTTCTTGTTGAGGATGGATTCGGCTTGCAAAGCAATGTATTGTTCCTTTTTTTCGGTTTCATGGCGTTTGTTCAGCTCCATGGTTTTGGCTACCATTTCCTGGTTGGCGAGTTTGTTGGCAGCGGTTTTTTCCTTTTCGGAATATTCCAATGCCTTTTTGTAATCGCCGTGCAGCAACGCATCTTTTTTTAATACCTCGCAAAAAGCCAGCTGATTCTGGTAATGTTCGCTTTCTTCGGTGGCACGCAAGGCATTTTCGATGAGCTTTTTATTGATGATACCTTGGTTACTCTTCAGTTCGTATTGTGCCAAGGAAATCAGGTAATCATTATCTGCACTGGGCGATTGCAGTTTTTCTGCAGTCAACTCCATCTTATCTAGGATTTGTTTTGCTTCCGCTATCTTTCCTTCATATAACAGTTTTTCCACATAAAAGCTGGAGAGTGCTACTTCCAGGGAAGGATCTTCTATATTACTGGATTTAAAAAAGTGGTAGGTGGAATCGATAAGCTTGAATTTTCGGGCATCACCCGTTTCCTGATACAACAAAATACGGTTGTGGAGGGTAATGAACATGTTTCCGGTGTCGCCCGTTTCTTGGTAGGATTGCATGGCCTTGTCGAAATATACCTCGGCCTCCGCATAGTTTTTGGTAAAAAGATGCACCAAGGCTATGTTGTCATAAGTGCCACCTTTCCCGGCTATATTCTCTGTATGGTTAAAATATGACAGGGCCTGGTGGTTGCACAGGAGTGCCTGTTCCTGTTCGCCGATGGCGGAATAACAGAAAGCCATGTCGTTGTATAGGTTAGCCAGATCGATGTATGTATCGTAATCGAAAGGCTTGTGCGCAGCCGATTTCCTGAAAATGGCGATGGCTTTACGGTACTCACCCTGATCCATTAACCGGTAGCCTTTGTATTCCTCCACAAATAAGGTTTTGTGCCAAGGAAGCTGGTCGGCATACAAGGTATCGAACGTTTGCAGGGTAACCTGGAAAGTGGAGTCGAAGAAAAGAAAATAGATTTCCTGGTTTACCACCGCATTGAGGGCGGAAGCGGCTTGCCCATAATTTTTTTTGTTCAGCTTATTCGCATAGTATGTGTCAAAAACTGCATAGTAATTGGCCTCGTGGAAGTTGGTGTGTACCTCTAGCCATTGTATGGTGCTGTCCGTATCCGCTTTGTCGTTGGGTAAAAAAATAGTCTCGTCGGGAGAAGGGTTTCCGCAACGGCATAGCAACAACAGCCAAATGGCTATTGGCATAATACATGTCAGGCGGCTCTTCATCCTTGGGTATTTCAAGTGCTAAAAGTATTGGTTTTAGGCAATACTGTGGCGTATGCATATAAATTAAGGGTTACCCCTTGTATGACGGTAAAGCCAGATAGTAGAAATTTGCGATCACAAAAAAACAATACCTTTTTTGTAACCGTAGATGATGAACAAACAAGAACGATCTTGTCGATATGGCTTACCAATCCTACTCGGTATGGGCCTTTCTCTTTTTAGTATCCTAGGTGTAGATGCACAAACCTATGCGCCTTATGTAACCAACCCGTTTAGCTTATCTGGTTTAGGTGGAGCCGTTAAGCCGGTGTTCGTTGACCTGGATAATGATGGTGATCTGGATTTATGTACCGGGAGCAATGCCGGTTCTAACGGAGCTGATATGATTTATTATGAAAACATAGGAACCAATATTGCGCCCGATTATGCTTTACCTCAATTAAATTTATTTGGATTTCCTTTTATAGGCGGTTTCTTTTCGCCGGTTTTTGTCGATTTGGACAATGATGGCGACCTCGACCTGATGGTAGGTAACCAAGGCGGTCAGTCTGTATATCTGGAAAATACGGGAACTGCGAGTTCACCTGCATTTGCGGCGCCGATAAGCGATCCATTTGGGTTATATGGCATAGGCTATTTGTCTTCTCACACTTTTGCCGACATCGATAATGACGGGGACCAAGATGTGCTGATTGGTGAGTATTACGGAAATATGTACTATTTCCCTAATAACGGAACGGTTTCCGTTCCTAGTTTTGGTGGGCACCAAAACTTTCCTTTTGGGCTCTCGAACGTGGGAAATGCACCCAAGCCGATTTTCATAGATATGGATTTGGATGGCGATATGGACATATTGGTTGGGGTTGAAAACGGAAACCAAGTTTATTTTCAAAATACAGGAACCGTATCTGCTCCCGCGTTTGCCTCGCCTTTGCTGAATCCGTTTGGTCTTGGCGCAACACCGACGATTTATGCCGCATTGACCGCCGGAGATATAGATGGAGATGGCGATTTGGATATATTGGCCGGCGATAATTCCAACATATTCAAATACTTTGAGAATACCACGCCGCTTCCCGTTCCTGCGGCGCCAATCAATACTACGGCTTTATCCAACATGTTTGTTTGTAATGGATCATCCGCCACACTAAAGGCAACAGGAGTTCCCATCGGTACTTTGAGTTGGTATGATGCAGCCACGGGTGGAAATTATTTAGGTTCCGGTGCGCCATTTATTACGAACGAACTTACGGGTAGCACAATATTTTATGTACAAGACAGTACTTCTGGTGGGGTAAGTGCGAGCAGAACTGTGGTTTCCGTGCAAGTTTCGCAGGCTATCGCTTCTCAAAATATATCAGCTGTCAATACTTCATTTTGTGTAAGCGGTACTACATCCATTTCTGTCGGTGCGTCTGAAAATGGTATTTATTATTATTTGCGCGATAGTTATAATGAGACCATAGGCAACTCGCAAGTAGGCGATGGAAACCCGTTGACATTCGCTACGGGAATGATTGATTCTAACACTACATATCATATAGCGGCGTCAAATCAGGTAGCACTTCCTTCGGACGATTATTGCGAATACATCATTTCGGATACTTTACGCATTACGATAAATCAACCGGTTGAAACTGTACAAAGTGTTAATATTTGCTATGGCGATGATTACACATACGCAGACGGAACAACGGTGAATAATATACTTGCGGACCAATCACATATTTCAGTCTTTACTGCGCAAGCCGCCAACGGTTGCGATAGTATCCTTAAGCAAAGCCTTGTTGTATTGCCCGAACTGACGGGCTCAATAATAAGCACCATTTGTTATGAGGATTCCATTATTTTTAACGGAACGGTATATAATGCCGCCAATGCTACAGGAACTGAAATACTTACCGCCATCAATGGTTGCGATTCTACCATCAGCATCAACCTGAACGTACTTCCGGCTTTGGCTGGCTTAGTAACCACTACCATTTGCGCCGAAGAATCCATTACCATCAACGGAACAATCTATGATGCCGCCCATCCATCTGGAACAGAAATTTTTACGGCAATAAACGGATGCGATTCCACGATAACCGTGAATTTGAACGTGCTTCCGGCTTTGGTCGGTTTGGTTAACACGACTATCTGCGACGAAGAATCCATTACCGTCAACGGAACGGTGTATGATGCATCCCATTTATCCGGAACAGAAATATTCAACAATGTAGGGTCTGGTGGTTGCGATTCTACGGTAACCATCAATCTTATATTACTTCCTGCGCTGAGCGGTTCTTTCACCGCTGCCATCTGTGCGGGCGAATCAATAACGGTCAATGGAACGGTGTATGATGCCGATCATTTATCCGGCACCGAAGTATTCACCCATGTGGGTATCCATGGTTGTGATTCCACGGTAACGGTGAACCTAAGCGTAAACCCGGCAATTGATATAACTACTTTAACCGTGGCCAATACCATCACGGCGAACCAAGCCAATGCCACCTACCAATGGATCGATTGCTTAAATAATACGTCCATCGCAGGTGCTGTATCACAAACATTCATCCCTACGGAAAATGGGGAATATGCCGTCATCGTAACCGATTTATGTTCGGATACTTCGGCTTGTGTTTCCATTTTCACCATAGGCATCAAAGAAGCGCTAACGGAGGCATTGTTTCATGCCTATCCCAACCCGAGCAACGGTACATTTACGGTTGAAGTAAATGAAACGGTTGCCATGAGGATAGCCAACATTACGGGTCAGGTTGTTTTTGCGAAAACGATAGACGCCGGGGAAACGTTTGTTCAACTGGAGCACCTGGAAAGCGGGATATATTTTATTTCAGCCACCGGCAGCAATCATATTACTTCCGTTAAAAGAGTCGTTATCGTTAGATAATTATAAGATATTTACCCGTACCCAGAATAAGGCCATCCGATATAAACGGATGGCCTTATTCATTTTTTGAACTGGTATCGGATAGTGTTTTGATAAACGAAATGATGTCATTCATTTCTCGGGAGGTTAAATGGAGCGAATCTTTAGGCAATGTTTGTGTGGGCATATCCATGCCTTGTCCGGCACCGCCCCCATTATTATAGAAAATGAGTACTTCTTCCAATATCGGGAATACTCCACTATGCATGTAAGGAGCCGTAAAGGCTGAATTCCTAATGTCAGGAGTTTTGAATGCGTATTTGTGCAATTGCAATCTTGTATATAAATATCGGCCTTGGTCGCTATCTATAATCGTTGGCATGGATTTATTTTGAGGCACGCCCAATATTTCCGACTCGGTATGGTCGAAGTTGGGTGGAACCAAACCGTTAAAAAAAGGAATGAAATGGCAGGTGGCACATTTTGCTTTTCCTGAAAATAGATTAAACCCATTTTTTTCAGCATCTGTGAGTGTTAGATTTTCGTTTCGCATATAACGGTCAAAACGCGAGTTGAAACTGATTAATGAACGGATATAGGCCGCTAATGCGCCCACCACGGTATATGGTGTGATGGTACCGGCATATGCTTGTTGAAATGCTTCGATATATTCGGGATTTACCCGCATTTTTTCTACGGAAACTTGCAGGTTGCCGCCCATCTCTTCTTTATTATGGATAACATCCAATGCCTGTTTTTCTAGTTTTTTGGCCCTGGAATCATAGAAGAGTTTAGTCTGTAAACCAGCGTTCCACAGAGTAGGTGTATTGCGTAACAGCGTTTGGCCATTCATGGATATGGGTTTTGTGAGCCCGTCGGCAAAGGCTTTTTCGGCATTATGACAAGTGGCGCAGGTACGCGTCCCGTCTCCGGATAAGATTGGGTCGTTGAACAGTTTTTTGCCTAATGCGATATTGCTCTCGTTTACACCGGGAAGAAAAAATTGAGGATTGATGATATCTGCCGAAAATAAATATCCGGCATCTTGGTTTAAGGGTTTTACGTTTCCCTTCAGTTTCCAACCCATTAGGTCTGCCGTGCTTTTTAACCAAATAGACAGTGGATGTAGATGTTCTTTGATAAAAAGAAGCCTGTTGAAGTAGTCAAATTGGTTGTTATATTTTATATAATGAATGGCATTTTCTAATAACCGATTACCATCCTTAAATCTTTGAAGTTGTTTTCTTTCTTGGAATATGGATTTATATATTTCCAAAATTTGCCACATGCCTTGTAGGGACGCTTGGGTTTCCGGCAATGCATTTTTTGATTTAGGGACATCAAAACCCGTTATTCCCAAACTTTCTATCCGATAGATATTATATCGTAAAGCATCCCAGATTATCGCGTGGAAATCATTGGCGTTATACGTATGTCTTTTTTTTATCCTTTGTATAATTTGGCTCAATAAGCCATCCAATCGGTCTACTTCTTGGTTAAGCTCGTAGTACGGTATTGCTTTTTGATAAATATAGTCTTCCATCACCTGTAAACCATGTGGATATATGGGTTCTGGTGCCAAACTGTCATATTCGTTTACGATGATGTTAGGCCCATTGATGTCCCTCGCTTCGTTTGATTCAACATATAATAAGAGAAATTCAATGTACTTGTATGATATCCTTACGTCCAAAAAAGCTTTTTTGATTTCGGATGGCTTATCGCCCCATCTTTTTAATGCGATATTTTTGTCCTTGAATATATTCAGATGCCTGCCGTAATGCGTTAGTATTTTAAGCTTGGCCTGCTCTTCCAAATTGGGCGAACTGAAATTGACGAGCATGGCATAGCATGTAAATACAAGAAATGTTCCAACCGTTTGCTCTATAAATCTTTCCCACATGGTGCTGCAAAGTAAATATCAGTATATAAATATTGTATATGAAATAATTGAGAATTACTTGTTAAGCAATGGTTATGTCGTATGGTTTATTTAGCATGATAGTAAACTATAATTTATCACTTAGTAATATGCCGAATTTACTTTCGGCACATATTAATCAGTCGGATCAATGCAACGTATATTATTCTCTTTATCCATTTTAAGTCTATATGTGTGTACCAACGCACAAGTTGTTATACGCGGACCGTATATGCAGAGTCCCACACATGAGAGCGTAGTGGTGATGTGGAGAACGGACTCGCCTTCGGGAACCAAGGTATGGTACGGAACCGATCCAGCCAATCTTTCGGGTAACCTTCAGATAAACAATAACGAAAGGGACCACATCGTTAAGATAACCGGTTTACAGGCAAATACCCGATATTATTATGCCGTAGGAGATTTATCCATGCAATTGGCGGGCAATACATCCGATCATCATTTTGATACGCACCCGATTCCGGGTACATCTTTGCCGGTCAGGGTATGGGCGATCGGAGATTTTGGGCGTGGCAACGCGGGGCAGGTAGAGGTAAAACAATCCTATATGGCCTATTCGGGAAATACCAAAACCAATGTCTGGTTATGGTTGGGTGATAATGCCTATAATGATGGTAGTGATCAGCAATATCAAGAAAAAGTGTTTGCTGTCAATGGATTCAGCGATGTGTTTTCGGGTTTGCCTTTTTGGCCTTCCCCAGGTAACCATGATTACAATACGGTATGGAGCGAAAGCACATTATTGGGCATTCCTTACACAAATATTGCTTTGGCCGACCACAAAGGTCCATATTTCAATATGGTGGAGGTCCCGCGTTATGCCGAAGCCGGAGGGTATCCATCACATCTCGAGGTCTTTTATTCTTTCGATTATGGTGATGTGCATTTCCTCTCCCTCAATTCCGAAGTATTTGATTATACCTTTTCTTACGACGGAATAAACCAAATGAAGGCTTGGATACAGCAGGATTTACAGCAAAATACACGTAAATTCACAATAGCCTATTTTCATCAACCTCCCTATACGAAGGGCTCACACGATTCTGACGATGCGTATGAATTGGTCATGAAAGCTATGAGGGAAAAGGTGATTCCGTTGTTGGAGAGCTTTGATATTGATTTGGTGGTATGTGGACACAGCCATATTTTTGAAAGGAGCCATCTCATCAAGGGGCATTATGGTAATTCCTCGTCATTTAACCCTAATACGATGCTCGTGAATGGAACCGGAGGGAATTTTGCCGCCGGAAATGCCTATGTGAAGGATAATTCTTATGCTACCTCAGAAGGGACTGTTTATGTGGTATGCGGTAATTCCGGTAGCACGGAAGATGCGCCGTCGCTAAACCATCCGGCTATGATTTATTCACATGGAGGTTCCAATGCCATGGGATCGTTTGTGATAGATGTAAACAGAAACCGGCTGGACGGTAAATATTTAAAATCTACCGGCGAAATTGCCGATGAATTTACCATCCTGAAAAAAGATATGGTTTTGGCGCCTATCGTCAACGCTGAGATTTGTGAAGGAGATTCCGTTCATGTGGCGGCATTTTATACGGGAGGTTCGGATAGCATTAGCTATGCGTGGTCAAATATCACGGATAGCACCCAGGCAGTAACCATCCACCCGACCACGACAGGGCCGTATACCCTAACCGTAACGGACGAGATAACCGGACAGGTTTTAAGCACATCGTTTACTGTCACGGTTATACCCATGGCATTACCCGTCATCACGGAAGTCATAGCTGGAAGTTTAGGCTCTTCAGTCGGTGGGATCGGATATACTTATCAATGGTACATTAATGGCAACATAATTTCTGGAGCGAATTGGCAGTATTACTCTCCGTTGTTTAGTGGCGAATACGCTGTATTAGTAACGGATGCCAATGGCTGCGCCCGTATGTCCGATAGTTTCATTTATACGGCGGAGCATGCCGGTATTGATAATTTGGAATCGGACGGAATGATACTTTACCCCAATCCGGCAGTGGATGGTGTCACTTTATTTATTCCGGATAACCCAACTGGCGGCACATACAAATTGATGGATATGCACGGTAAAATAATCACGACCGGCAAATTTACAGGAATATATACTTCCATTTCCGTAGCGGATTATACACCGGGTTTATATGTACTGCTGGTGGAAGGTACCAATTTGCCACAACGTTTGTTATTCACAAAAAAATAAAATTTAATATAACAACCAAATGAATAAATTATTTACTCCTAACAATTTATTAGGTGCGGCTACCATGCTATGTGTTGTATTGTCAACCGAACTGTTTGCTCAAACCCAACAGTTTACTACGGTAGGTGCAAGTACTTTTACAGTGCCGGCCAGCGTGGTTTCCTTACGGGCCGAATGTATAGGCGGCGGTGGCGGCGGCGGCCGTGTTACGCCCAGTAACCCTTTCGATAAAGATGCTGCTGGTGGCGGTGGCGGCGGTGCTTATGCATCAGCTTTGGTAAACGTAACGCCTGGAAATACCTACGATCTGTTCGTGGGGATTGGGGGAAGTAATACCGGCTCTAGCGTAAACGGTGGTAATTCTTACTTTGCGGATGGTACACAGGTACAGGCAGAAGGGGGAAGAACTCGTAGCGGAAATGATGAGCTGACAGGCGCGGAAGGAGGAAAAATTGCTAATTCCGTGGGAACTATTATATATGGCGGAGGAAACGGAGGCAACGGAAATGAAGGCGATGTGGATGGCGGCGGTGGCGGCGGCGGCGCAGGCAGCACCGGAAACGGATATGCCGGCGCCGGATTAAGCGGTGGCGGGTTGCGAACTAATTACGGTGGACATGGTGGTAGCGGCGGCGCGGAT
>Ga0247814_10002388_pt1 | contig 10411 bp, 12 predicted proteins | sample UWRJL179409R1_FD_179947 | JGI IMG/M metagenome (GOLD analysis project Ga0247814, IMG submission 179947) | Plant litter microbial communities from Arlington Agricultural Research Station in Wisconsin, United States - UWRJ-L179-409R-1 | ecosystem: Environmental > Terrestrial > Plant litter >... | reverse complement strand
ATGATATCGTCCCTCCCACCCTTTGCAGTAGCAAAGCTCAACCCTGACCAGCTTTCGGAACTCAGTGTGAGCACGAAGCTTCCAATTCAGCTGCAAAACTACCATGGCGTTATGGAAGAAGACGAAGCAGCAAGCAAGGCGAAGCAAGCCATGTTACCTGTTACTGCATCAAGGACTCCTCAACCGACAGCGGCCCAACGTACGAGCTCGACACCATCATACAACGCATCGTACCCATCTCGAGCACCAGCTCCCATACCTCAGTATTACGCTGCTTCTCAAACTCCCATCCGACAGCCGGCAACCATGCAAAGACCACCTGCTACTGCACCCGCGCCATATCCCTTACAACGACCTGCATCAGGCGTGGCTCCTTATCGACCTCAAAGCTATGGGACACCTACATATGCTCACCAAGGCGCCCGGCCGGTCCAACAGCAAATATATAATACGCCACATTTTGGTGGGTCAAGTTCTGGATCTTATTCTGGCACTCCTACTCAAGGATACGCCCGTCCAGTTGGACAACCGTATCAGAATTCCCCACAAATTGCAACTCAAACCTCTACGAGCAACCGATACTCGGCTCAACCATCATATAACCAAGCAGTGCCAGCTGCAAATGGAGTCGCCACCCGCTACAACAATGGTAATATTGGCAATACTGGTCGTCAGCCATCTCCTAGCCACTCAGGTTGGGGTGCACGCCAGCCAGAATATGATTACACAAACAGAAGCGGTTCTTATTCTACAAGTGTACCCACATATCCTTCATCATCTCAAAGCATGATGCCAAACCAAAGAGCATATCAAGCAAGCTCGGCAGGCGCGCCAACGTCAACCGCGATGATGAATGGAGCATCACAATCACCTCAGCCTCAACCTGCTCAGCAGCACGCACAGCAACAAGCACTTCAAGCGCCGCAGCCATCACAACCACAGCAAGCCTTGGGGGCAACAAGCTACAGCACTTATCTCAGTCATGAACAGCAACACAACATTATGGAGCGTCAGAGAGCAGCTTTAGCCGCCCATCAGTCAGGTGCACAGCAGCAGGCGAGGCAGGCAGTATCACCAAGCCAGGAACAGGCACAGCTTAACGGAAGCACAGTAATTGCTGGGTCATGATTTGTCGCGAGGGAATAATAAAAGAATCCGTGCACTGGACACGAAGGAAGGCAAATGGGAGTTTACATGGGCGTTCGTACTAATGAGGGAAGAGTTTGGCGTTGTTTTCTTGATTGGAATGGCCCAGCTTTTTTTTGGAGCGCTGCTCCGAAGGCCATTAAAAGAGATTGTACAATTAGTAGAAATTTTGTCTGTATATGCGAATCTGATCTAGTACAAGATTGCTCTTCCTCTTATCTAGCCATCTAAAGGCTTACGAAGAAACTATCTTACGTTCTACTCACGTGTGCCCTTGTGCAAGTGTATTGCACAATGCTTGCTATATCAGTTTCACGAGAAGCCTGCGTCTCCAGGAGTAAAAATCCGTCATGTCTCTATCAGGTTTACGATTGCCTGGGTGCTTGAGGGGAACTGTAGATGGGATTTTCGAGAGTCCCTAGTGCAGGCCATGCAAGTCCACCTCCAATCGAATAAATAAATGTACTGGGAACTACCTGGACAACAAGATTTACGTCCAAATGCCGTTCTGGTAGCTAGGCTCGTAGGAGGGTGTGCTTCTATGTGGGTTGAACCCCTCTCCCTCCCCCCGCCATCACGAGGCTTCAAAATTCCTTGGCTGGTTTTGTGTTACGACGTCATTTCTTACAGCTCAACTCAAACTACAGACAACAACACAAGGAGATAACTACCTATCAGCTTCACCCAGCCCTTCTGAAATCACATAGACCGTACCAGATTTTACAATAACAGAAAAGGTCCACCAAAGCAGCTCTAATACTACTCAAGACCAAAGCAGAGCCTTACATGCAACGGACAAAGAACTATACAAACAAGTCCTGAACTCTGCAGCAAGAAAGATCAAGAACCATCAAGATGAATACTCCAACACTAATTGACCTTCCCGAACCACCGTCCAACCCCGAAACTCCCACTGAGGCACCGTAAGTCCATCTTCTCTCCCGTCTTAACTGATACAGACTAACCCCTCCCAGAGGAACTCCCAACTCGACCACAACCTCGCTCTCTGCCCTTTCTACCACTGCAATCAAAGACGGTCACCGCGGTACTGCTTTCCCCCATTACGGCCATGAGCATCGACATACACCCTCCTCTAACACCCTCGAAGCTGAGCGTGCAGATCGCATCTCGCGTCTCGCCGGCCTAGAACGTGTTTCTACCGCTCGTCCTCCAAACCCCACAAATACGTCCGCTGGGCCCGGACAAATTCCCGGTTACTTCGATGCAGCTGGTAACCCTGTTTATACAACACGCATGTCGACCGTTGGAACTGCATCTGCAACAGGTAGTGCTGGAGGCAGAACGACGACATGGGCTAGTGGCAGTACCAAGGATGATGACCAGATGAGCCTAGATGCGAACTCCAATTATCGAGACAATGACGAACGGGATCGATTCTCAGCTTCTGCGTCTGCGATAGATGAAGATGACGGCATGAGTGACGACACCTCACTTGTAGGCTTCGGTGAGGGCGCAGGTAGCACCGTCAGCGGGCCTATATATTCTCGCAGCAACTTACAAAGAAATCTAGGTAGCCAGAGGGAGCTGGGAGGTACACCCGTTAGTGATCGTACGACGGCAACTACGGAACAGCAGAGAAGAGATGCGCGAATGATTGATGGTTTGGCGGCAGATGATCAGGGAACTGGATGGGTTGATACAGCTGCAAGAGGGGGCGCTGGCGTTCCAAACACTGGTGGCGGTAGTAATAGGGTTGGTGTAGATGCTGCGGAGAGGATCGTGAGGGATAGACTTGACGGTGGAGAGACGAAGAGACCACCGCTTGGAAGTCCAGATGAAGCTGGACTAGGAAAGTTTTATTTTGAAGAAAAGAAATAGATATATCCATTGGTTAGGCGGTGTTATGCTTCACTTGGGTTTTGGGAAAATGCATTCTGATACCATGGGAGAATTGTAATTTTTGTTGTTAAGTGTGTCTGTCATTTGTCGCTTCCCACCTTGTCTCTAGCTACACTTTCCCAGTAAAAATTTCGTGCAATTGAGTTTCGCAATCTAGTATGACTAAATTATATTTTGAGGAGCCTCAAACAATCTATGTTATACATCAGTATCTTTATCACAAATTCGTGGTAACCGCCTATGTGCTATGGTCAGCCAGTAAAGGTATTGGGTATCACTCTGTCCAAACCTGTCTACGATGGTCCGTTAGCAGAGCGGGATAATATTCCCCTCTAGAGAACGCTGGCCATTGTTTCCGTGAGTGATGGTGTAGCCTAGAATTGATCTTTGAGAGATTTTGCATTTGGCAATTATGGGTGTCGTTGACAGCTATGCTTGAATTAGTCTTGTTCGTAGAACCTCGAAGGCGACAAAGTCACATGGAAGGTTTCAAATATTGGGAGATAACCCTTTTGCGCAAGACCATAGCACCACGATTAAACCATATTAAAAATGATATAGATTCCGGTTTGCTTAACTAAATTTGCCAACTAAGGTTGCGATCGTTTTGATCATTTGCTTAGCGGATACTAGTGAGCCTTTATATGAGCACCGATAGCATTGGAATCAATGGCCATTGCACAGCTCTCAAGAGGGAACTTCTTTGCCTTGGGTGCAAGCTCAGAGATTGGCACCCTGGAAACATTGGAATTGAATGTGTTTTCGGGAAGACCAACATCACTTAGTTGAGAGAGCAAGTGGTTGGTGGCAAGCAAGGGATGTATTGGACTTATGCCCCATATTTCTTAACCTTACTTTTGCTATATATATGAATAAAAGCCACCTGAGGATGGATTATTGAGGTTACACTTACAGTTGAGCCTAGCAGGGCACAGATCAGAGGGTATCAAGTTTTAATTCTCAACTAGGACTTTCATCCTACGGCTTCTCCTTCTCTTTCTCCTTCTCCTTCTCCATTCCCGCCATGACAATCCTCCGTTGCTCCTCTATTGAAAAGGCAGATGCTCCTTGCTGAAGAGCATTAACTAGCAAAGGTAAAGCATCATCTCTGAAATCATCGGCCGCTCGAACCTTATCCAAATCCTCGGCAAGTTCTTGAGTTGCATGCTGCAGATAATATTTGGTGAATGCAGCAGACACCTCTGCATCAGTCAGCTCTTTTGGCGAACCATCCTTGTCTCTCTTAGCATTAACTTCTTTGAAACTTGAAATTTCTAGAGTTCAAACCTTCTTCCCCTTTGTCGCCGTCTTTTGGGCTTGCTCGTGCTCACTGTCACTGTCGGAAGAAACTTTGGAAATCAGTTGGGTATTCGTAATCCGGGTGTATTGAAGTTCACCTTGGGTTCTGGGCTTGCTCTTCTTGCGCCTCTTCGGCTTCACGGCAGTTTGGGCATCCATCTCTGAAAGGTGGTTGAGTTGGAAAATAATTGTCTTGCAAATTTGATGTCCAAGTCACGTTTCTGACTGCCGCCGTAGCCCACTGGAATTTGCATAGGGTGGACTTTGACCCGCCTTACTCCCTAAGGACACTAGATGTTAACGCCATAGCCTTACAGCGGCCAGCTCTCAGTCAACGTCACTTCTTCCCAGCCTTCCTCGTCAACAAAAGTTTATATCCTCACTGATCCAGTGATCATGTTGAGGTACCATCCGTTTATGATGTTGGACCCTCATCTTCTGTTGCAGCTGAGCTGAGCACTTGCACTTCTCAGCACAATGCAGATTGCCACCTATTTGCCCCCTCATTGGCTCCATGAGGTCCGAATGCTGGGGAGGGAGGTAAGGTAGGGTGTGCCTCCCAGTCCAATTCCAACAGTCGAGCTGGTTTCTGCGCCGCTGGACTCCAACATTACACAAGCTTCATGTAATCCGCATGAATTAAAACGGCGGCGTGACCTGATTCTATTCTTCTACTTCTCCTACTTATAATTCTCTTACCTGTGTAGTTTTTAGTGTTTATTTTATGTTTTGAAAATACCTCCAGTTCTCAGCGATGATTCCAGCTCAAGACGGGTATGGTGCAAGAAAGAGCGAAGAGGGAAAGACGCGCAGGTACTGCATACGCCCCATGGCTGCGTCACTATCATGATACTAATGTTATTGCTTGTCAGGTTGAACTTTCAGCACAGTTTGGCTGTCAGTGTCAGCAATGGATTTCTCATCCATCCCTCAATTCCAGTTTCTAAAGTTAGAAAAATAGCAGATGTTGGGACTGGGACTGGGTACGTCCTCCCCGATGATCGGACCATCATGAAAGTCCGGCTGAGTTGCGCAGGGTATGGCTTGAAGATCTGTATGCACAGCGTGTTGGACCTGAGGGTTTATCGGAAGACCAGCAATTTGATGGGTTTGATGTATCTTCTACCCGGTTTCCGAAGAAAGGGAAATGTCGATACAAGGTACATGATATGTTAAAGCCATTTCCAGCTCAATATCATGGTTTGTACGACTTGGTTCATGTACGATACGTAGCGCAATCATTACGGAATGACCAATATACCAAAGCTGCCACCAATATGATGGATCTCATGAGTAAGTCATCACCCACAATTTTTCGACGAGTGCTGAAGAATTTTCAGAACCCGGTGGCTATGTTCAATGGGAAGAGATCGATTATGCGGACATCACCGCAACCCCATCGTCGCCAATACAAGAAGAACTCATGACTATAATCACCGGCTGTTTTCGGGCCCGTAATTTGAGCGCACGAGGTTCCAACGACGCTCAGGCCGCTCTAAAAGCAGTTGGTTTCGAATCCGTCTCTAGAGAAGAGCGAAATTCGTATTGGGAGAACGGTCTAACTCACGAGGTGCGCAAATGGGCATGGTCGAGTATCAATCGTTGCACTACTCGAGCTTTGATATGGTCAGGTTTAGCTCGAGATAAAGACTCAGCTGGAATAATAAATCGCGACATGCTTGCTCAGCTTGACCAAGATTACAATGGAGGTGTTGTGCCTAATTTTGCACATCGAATTGTTCTAGCTAGGAAAAGTGTTTGCGATATTTGAGTTTTGAATATATCAGAATTTATAGCACATTTTTGTTTACACGCTAGAGTTACGGATGATTTCAAAGCTATGAAATTCACATAAACCAAATAGTTTCGACCCAATCAATCTTAATGTTTACGACTACTCTTGTATAGACGCTCTTTCCAGGGGGTTCTCCTCTCACTGTTATCATTGGTAAATGCTGGCTAGTGAATACCCCGAAAAAGCCTCAAAAGTCGGCCCCAAACAGTTCCCAAAGCCCAATGCCCAATACCATATTAGATCGGATCAAACCTTTGGGGCTATACATGTGTCTCGAATCTAAGGAGCTCTATTCAGGTTTCGCACTTCTATTATCAGAATTACAGTTTTGCCTGAGGCTCTTTCTTAGCTAACGCTCTCAAATCTTTTCTCAAAATCTTCCCTGAAGGACTCTTAGGAATAACATCCATGAACTTCACGCCGCCACGCAGCTGTTTATAATCCGCTACATTACTCTTCACAAAGTCTTTGATCATTTGCTCAGTAAGTTCCTTTTCAGCAACAACATAAGCGCGCGGCACTTCCGTGCCTGGAACATCAATTCCGATAACTGCAGCATCGAGGATTTTGGGGTGGGTGAGCAAAAGAGCCTCGAGTTCCGCTGGGGCGACTTGGAGGCCTTTATATTTGATCAGTTCCTTTTTGCGGTCTACGATATAAGGGAGACCGTTCTTCCAAATGGCGATATCACCTGTGCAGAACCAACCGTCGACGAAGGAATCCTTTGTTGCTTTGGGATTTCCGTAGTAACCTCTTGTAATACCGGACCTTTCACCCATACTTCGCCTGGCTTGCCTTCTTCAACATCGTTTCCGTTGTCATCCACGAGTCTGAAAACTTTAGTATTTCATGACATAGAGGGAAGAAGTGTTGGGTGACGGAGCGTACCTAGCTTGTATACTAGGCATTATTTTGCTGACGCTTCCAGTATCATCAATCTCTCCCAACGGCATTACCGTCACGCTTCCGGTAGTCTCACTCAGACCCCAAGTCTGGCTAATAAACGTCTTACCCTTCCCCAACTTTGCGCTAGCTGCATACTGCAACTCCTTCCCCAAAGGTGCAGCTCCGGAGATTGCCTGTTGCAGAGTATCGAACTGGTCCGTGACAATATCCATTTTTGCGATCAGGAGATAGATTGGTGGTACGGTGAAGAAGAACGTGATCTTGTGCTTCTTGTTGTATTCTAGGAATTTGATGAAATCGAACTTTGGCATCCAGTATACGGTACCGCCTATGTAAAAGGGGTTTACAAAATAGCCTTGCACACCAGCGATATGTGCAGCTGGAAGATGGGCGAGAGTACGGTAGTCATCGAGAACTGGATCACCTCTTGCTCGAAGCTTTTCCTTGTCTTCCCTCCCCATTTGTGTTGGTATCGAACATTCCGACACGATATTCCTGTGGGAAATTACCACGCCTACGCTCATCAGCTCTCGGCGTTTTCACAAACGACGAGCAAAAATTCCAACACTTACCTTTTGGGATTCCCGTGGTACCACTCGAATACAACAAACAGATCAAACTTTCTTCTAACTTTTGCCCATCCGTAATTCTCTCCCACTCAATCTTCCCATTACTCGGCAATGCTCTCCCTCCACCTTCCACACTATCCATCCTCCAATTCCCCTTCTCACTTCCGATAACTACCACCCTTTCCAAGCCCAGCCCACACATCTTAGCCGCCTCACATGCTACTGCCTTCACATCCTCACTACAAAATACCAACTTGCTCTCCCCCTGCTTGATCTGCCGCGCTAGCTCACCTGGTGTAAAGCTCGAGCTTGCAGCGCTGTACACTCCTCCGGCGGCGATGACTCCGTAGAAGAGAAGAGGGAGAAGGACCTGCCCGGAGGAAATACAGACAACAACATCTTTCCCAGGACCTGACGAACCGATGGAGTAGGTGGTCCGCAGGCCGTGGGCGATTTCTTTGGTTAGTTCGCGAGCGGCGGCCTTGGTGATAGAATTTGAAGGATCGGCCGCGGAGCAGTGGATTATGGTGTCTTCATTTGCGTCGCAATCGGGATTATCTTTGAGGTTTTACGAGTTAGTAGTTATCCCTTTTACTTTCCTCTTTAACTTTTCGGCTTGCAATTATTATAATGGAAAGGAAGGAAACATAGTACCGAAGAGAAAAGTTAGGAGGTCTTGATTTGGGTAGTCGTAGTGTCTATCTGATGTATAGATATTCATCTTTGTCATTGTCAAGTGCTTTCAAATCAGAAACTATAGCCAAAGCTCTGAAACTTCCGGTTTTGATTATTAATTAGATCAGAAGGTGATGAGCTAGGAAAATAGGAAGTCAAATATTTGAAAGTTCACCAGACGTCACCAAGTGATACACCGACAGATTGGTTTAATCCGAAAACCTGCAGCTTGACTATGCATATAGTTATACGAGTAGCTAGATGCCTAAAATTGCCTAGGCGAGGCAAGCGAACTCGAAAGCAAGCAACCGAGGTGAGCTTGAAGCGAATCGATCCCACTGAGTCGCGGAGCTTGTCATGATTTATTTAGCTTTGACCCCGATGGTTTGGTTTTGGTTGGTGTGCGGTTGTGGGGTTCAAATGATTAACGCGGGGTAATTGGCTTCGCTAGCAGATGGTCACCTGGACAATAGACTCATGTCTTCGGTGTTGAAGTTACTAGTATAACATATACATATATGCATATGTATATATAGACCTGTTGGTGTTTTAGTAGCTTGAGGATCCAAGAATCCAAGTACATGTTGTGGGCAAGCGAAGAAGGATATGTGTGCATGAGAGGGTTACCCCAGAAATTCAAATAATTCTACAACCTCAGAGGATTTTGGTAGAAACGTCCTGGGTGGATTATGGAAGTGAAGAGCATATTCTGAGATCTATCGTTTTGACTCCCAGGTCTCAGGCCCCAGGTCGTGCGTGGAGTGCTGTGACTTCCTTGATTTTGGCCAATATGGTGCTAGACGGCGCATCATGCTTTGCCTTTTCAAGATGCTCTAACGCATCTTTGTACAAGCCGCTCTCTGCCAAAATTGATCCCCATTCCAAGTGTAGATCCGCTGAGAGGTTTGGATCTTGAAGGAAGCTTACTAGCGAGTCTGCCTGTTCGAGCATATAACATGCAGCACCTACAAACCCCAGTTGGCTATCCACCTTCGCAATACCTAGACGATTGCGAACGTTGATATCCGCGATCTTCACTAACAGTTGTTTGTTGATCAATCCAGTGTTCCGGTCACAAGCAAGCAACGGTCTTGATAGTAGATGAGCAACTGTGTATTGATCGCGAGCCTCAGCAAGATCTCCACGTGTGTAAAAGTGGTCTCCCTTCGCCCTTACAGCTAAGACTTGGCTGATATTGTCCGAGAGCGTTTCATTTGTCGATATTGCGGTGGCCGTGAATTTCTCTCTATTATCCTGACTTAAATCTCCTAGAAGCTCTACATCGAGTAGGCCTGGCGTTGAATTATCTAGGATTTTCTTTGACCTCTCTTTTCGTCCTTTTGGCTCCCAATCAATGATCTTGCCGGTACGAATACCACTAAGACCATCTATCAATAAATCAGTCACCCGATGAGAGCTGCGGAAGGTTCGAAAGTTTATTGATAACACGGCCCTTATTGTCGGGCTAGTATCGTCGATATTCGACACCCAAGTATTCATCAGAAGTATGAATTTAGGAAGGTGTCTAGCAGCGATAATAACAGAACACCATGGAAAACCAGTTGAAGTCATCGAATTATCAATCGCTTGGCCATCCAGACGGGGTTCTGATGCACCTAAACGTGGTTCTAAAAGACTGCGTCCCTGGCTAAGGTGGATTTCAAGCACAAAACTTTCCAAGGCTGCAGTCTCTGCACCAACGAATGCTGGAGCTACAAGCTTGCAGGATTCCAGGAGTTTTATCGAGTCGGATTTGATAATGACAAAAGCATTCTGGGAATGGAAAAATTGTAGGCTGTCTGCAGAGATGAACTTGGAGACTCGGAACAAGGCTACCTCAAATTTGGACCGGAAACTCCGGCCTATGCAGCGTTTGGGATAGGCTACATTTTGGTCAAGGAGTACATAACTGTAGACACAGTGTCTGATTTCGATTGGGAGGTTGTCGAATGTTAGAGACATTATTGTTATGACGATGGGGAGTGTTGCGTGTTGATGAATGACTGCTACAGTACTATCGTGGGTAGTCCTCGAGGGGGGCGTTTAGTTTATCTTCCGCCCCACACCGCTGTTTTTGAAGTGATCGTCAGGTAGAGCGAGTTGTGAATCAGTTGTGTAATTCGAAAGCAAGGCTTGTTTTGAATTAATTGTACTAAGAGAG
>Ga0247814_10002387_pt1 | contig 10418 bp, 10 predicted proteins | sample UWRJL179409R1_FD_179947 | JGI IMG/M metagenome (GOLD analysis project Ga0247814, IMG submission 179947) | Plant litter microbial communities from Arlington Agricultural Research Station in Wisconsin, United States - UWRJ-L179-409R-1 | ecosystem: Environmental > Terrestrial > Plant litter >... | reverse complement strand
GCTGCTCAACCAACCAGGGGGCGTATATTCTGATGATCCCCAGGAGGCGAGACTTCCAAATATCCAATCTGTCTTCCTATTTCGGTGTCCATCTATTTCTTCTAGCGTAGTAGCCAGATTGAGCCACGGGCTCCAGAGTAGGGCTGCTCTTGGTAATGGCAGGGCCGACTCGGAGGAGAGATATCGCAACATTGCCATTACAATATTTCCCCCAGCGGAATCCCCCGATAATACAACGTCCCGAGCTTGGACTTTCAGCACATTAAGCACATATGAGTAGGCTGTAATTCCATCTTGAAGAGCGGCAGGAAAGTATGATTTTGGCTCCACCGCAAGCCGGTATTGGGGCTGTACGACCGAGCAGCTTAAAGCCTCACTCAAGACGACCGGGCCCCATCCACCTTCCAATGGCCGTGCACCTCCAAGAACATACGCACCACCGTGAAAGTGTATAACAACCAATTTCTGAATTTCAATTTCTGGAGCTGGCGGAAGGTGAGTATACCAAACCGCACCTATGGGTATTGGCCGGATGTCTGGATCCTTGGTAACGATACCACGGTATGGCGAAGAGTTACCTAGCTGTGCGGAAGAGGGTTCAATCACTATGAATGAATCTTTCTCCCAGCCCGGCTTTAGGGTCTTTGGAGTGTGATACCGAATTGTAGTCAAGTAGGACCAATAGATTTCAAATAATGCAGGGCCAACGGCTTGATGAAAGGTCCATTTGCGATTCGCACGAGACCTCCTAGGTATGGAATAAAGTAATATAATAAGGATGGATAGTGGAAGTTTCGCAATTATCCACATAGTGTAAAGCAACTTAAATGGCTGCCTGGTGAAGCGCTGTGGATTTATCTTGGATATCATTTCGTGCGAAGTGAAGAAAGTTGGGCGAAGACAATATTAGATGGATTGGTTTAAACAACAAAGGTATAAAAGAAACTGCACGAACATTCCTAAGGGATTTCTGACCAGTCTTCGTTTTGAGACTTGTTAAGTGGGAGCGTTGTTGTGTTGTTGGTTATGTTGGTTATGTTGGTACAACGAGGCTAAGGAGGTCGGAGTTAAGCACACGATATTGGGGTTCAATTTAGCCTCTTACCCCGAAGGCTTTCCGAGCGATATACAATGCCGAAGTTTGATGTTGTAGCAAATATCAAACTAGGTAGTTAAAAGTAGTTAGTTAAATCCAATAGCTAACTAGCAAAGCATTTCAGCAGACCTGATTTATAAACATCTCGTGAATATGTTTTGTGGATTTGGACGATATTATAAAGTGACTGTAGAAAGAGGGGCAGATCTGATGAGCTGGCTCATGTGTGTGACGAAAAGGAGAAGCCAATCGACTTACTGCAAGCATTAATAGATGCTCAAGATCCCCAGAAAGTACAGACTGAAAGTATCGCAATTTAGTTTGCTGGGAGCAAATCAACATCTTTTATATCATTTTGGTACATCCATCTCCGGATTCTCTATCCTCAATGATTGAGCGGCGCGGTCCATGAAGTCACGTTTACAGAATGCTGTACGGAGCTTCCCTACCTTCATGCTTACATTTACGAAACCCTGCGCTGCTTGCCGACCACATCTAGCTTTATGCATCTCATAGCCAGCAAAAGAGCAACTCTTCAAGGCCATTTCATCTTCGGTAGTATATGCGTGTCTATAGATCTCACTGGTGTCCATTCACTCTCACCGGTTCTTAGACGAGAAGCACCCTCTTCACCACGCCAAATGTATCCCGTGCGGGACTGCCTACTCATTGTGGCTAAGAGGGTAGAGTAATGGTCGAGATGCCCAAACTCACTTCAGCAATACCTTCTATAACAATGAAATAGCTGAAAAAGGGGTTTAAGTTGCAAATTCATTAAATAGTACAGCCATATTATAGGCTACAGTTCCATACATATAAATAACTTTCAATATGCATATAAATTGACACTCTCGTCCGTGGTAGAAGACATAATCCTTCTGTTCTCTTTCTTTAAACAAAATCTCATCCACCAAGCACATATAATCGAACCCAATGCAAATGCAGCGGATGCGCTAAATCCAGTAACGTAGCGTGGCGAGTCACTTCCAGGCCATAGGTATGCACCGTAAATGTATCCGATTTGCCCACCTACATTTGTCATTGCGAGAACAACCTAAACTCGTTAGCCTAGTAAACAGATTCGGACAGGTATTGGCGCTTACGGCTTTCTTCTCTTTGGTTTGAGATAATGTAGAAGATGCCCATCCAATGATGACCGAGTTAACCGAATACGCGCCGATTGGAAATATAAAGCAAGCAACGTATCGACCGGCGGTATTAAGGGTAGCAGCTGCGATGGCAAACCCAAGGATGGCGACCGCCAAACCAGCCGTGATGTGCCAGGTTCTTTCGTGTAACTTTCCTGAGGACCAACCCATGGCCAAACCACCCACACCAGCAAGCAGGAAGGGAGGACACGTCATGACAAGTGTGATGGTCGTGCTGAAGCCGAGCGTTTTGACAACACTTTTTTTGAGTTAGACAAGTCAGTGAGAAAGAATGGTTGACATACGTTGGAAAGAAGCTATTAAATGAGCATGCAGAAAGGTGGAAGCATTGCATCAAAACAAAAATCCAGGTTCTATAATCTTTGCACGCTTGTTTCAATCCTTCAATTGCTGGAACAATTTCATCGCTGTGGTTGATATTGTCCCGGACCATTCGTCCATGAGCGAGCTCTCTTTCTTCTGGACTAAGCCAACGAGTCGTGCTGGGAGTATCCGGCAGGAGAAAGAAACCGCCAAGAGCGACAAGGAAAGTGACAACACCTTCAAGAATGAAGAGCCTAGGAAGGTTAGCCCAATGATTATTGGCAGAGTGGAGACTTACCATCTCCAACCCGATATTCCGGCCTTGCCATCAAGTCCTTCGAATACACCCGCGGCAATAAGAGAAGAGAAACCCGTGGCGGTGATTTGAGCGAGGTAGAGGATCGCGATACGGGAAGCGATCTCTTTCCGCGTATAAAAGATTGAGAGCATATAAATTGCTCCAGGATAAAATGGTGCTTCCGTGATACCAAGTAGAAAGCGACAGACCACGAGGCCAGCATAATTCTTGACCAATGCTGTGCAAGCAGATACTACTGCCCAGACTGCCATCCAAGCGCTCATATAAATTGATGGTCGAACCTTCGTGATTAGCATGTTGCTGGGAACCTGCATCAAGACATAACCGACGAAAAGAATCGAAACAGTGGTATTGAATTGACTCGATTTTGGGTTCATGTGTAGCTCTTCTTCGAGCCCGTTAAGACGAGCCTGTGCAATTGCGTTTCCTTTCGAGGCGTTAGTAATATATTGGGAGGAAGATTCTTAGCGATAATTAATCTTACTATCAACATAGTTCAGAAAGTACATGACGAAAAGTGTTGGCAAGATCCTCCTGTCCAATTTTTTAACCAATCTGATTTCTGCTGGATCTGTTTTCGCGGCAGCTCCAGCATAATCGCGAACGGCCTTTCCATCTTCTTCGATTGGCCGTTGTTCGTTAAGTTGCTCAACTTTCATCTTAGATGACTCCATAGACGACTTGGTATTAGTCATGTCGATGGATGGGTGGATAGATGGACGAATGGATGAAACTGGATTGAGACTCTGCTTGTCTTTCGAGGGAAGACATGATATTTATGTTCGTTGGGTCGGTCTCAACCCCATGGGGTTGGGGAGGATCCCTTGATGGCAGCTATGTTTAATGGTGGGGTCGGGAGATTTGGCGCGGGGATGCGATAGCGGGGAAATAATTGCAATTAAAGAGGCAGAACTCGGTTTGACCAAGCTTCCCGGTAGTTCTTGGTATTCGGATACCAAGGCCGTGCAGTATCAAGGTATATCAAGGACGGGCCAATCATAAGCATCATCCAGGCCTGGGAATTGTATGTCAATGTGGCAACCAATGCCCCTACCACCGATGGAAATATATGAATTAAGTGAATTGAAAGAAATAAACAATGATCCAGTATCAGAATGGTTTCTATCACACCACACGAACTACGAACCGGTAACTCGCCCGCGCTGAGGGTTACAAGAGCAAATAGATAGTTGAACCACACCAGATTGTTAGTCGGCCATTCTTCTCTTGGCTCCTCGGGCCTAGATCTTTGGCCCGATTGCGCTGGATATACCGGTGGTATATTTAAGGCCGAGTGAGTTTTGCTTGGGACTTGTCACGGTGCTTTTCTAAGTGGTAACAAGTGTGTCATGTAGCGGCGTAGATCATGCATAGCTTGAATTGTGATATCTTGGCCGAGATAATACATAATCAAAGCGAATGATATAGTGCCACCATCACTTGGCGGGGCGAGTTTCTAGCAGAAGTGAAGATGGCCCCTTGAAAGCGTGTATTTCTTCGCTGGTGACACGACTGGGAAGCCTGGGGGCGCCACAACCCTTAATGAAAGCGGAAAAGAGTCTCATTGGACTTAACGGCTTACTGAAAGAGCAAATATGAGGAAATACTACACCTATGTCACTATATGTTAGAACGCACTGCATCAAGTCAGTAGCGCACTGTTAGGGGCATCGTACAAAGGACATGGTCTAGATGGTCTTTGTGGTGGCTATAGGGTTGATTTACGTATTTGAAGTAGTTTCATACCTCAAGAGATTGCTTACATTATTCATAAAAACTTCTAAAAAGATATCTCAGCTAGAGAATTTATTACTTTATTACAGCACTCCCGCCAACGCCAAGACATCAGGAACAGACTGGTTTGGGAAGCTAATACCTCTCAATAATGTGAAACTTTCTCTGATATATTTCACACTAGAACAAGCCGGTTGGTGTAATGTTGCTCTCTATATTTGCTAACCTCTACCCCTCTTGAGTAATTTTCACATAGAGTGGGGTTCAGCTACATAGAGTCATGTACTATACAGTACAGTACCACAAGCGATTTGATCATTTTTTAAAAAGCTTTAGTAGCTTGAATGTAATGTACCTCAATCTTTTTTTCGCATGCTAGTCCTTCTTCAGAATAGTTTTATTGCAACCCTTGATATCCTTGATTCCAGCAAGTCCCATCGATTGATCCAGGTCAGCAAGAAGCCCTTGCAGAATCTGTTTTGCACCCATCTTCCCAGCAATACCAAGTCCATAAATCACCGGTCTTCCCACGAGTACAGCATTCGCACCTAAAGCAAGCGCCTTGATAATATCCGCTCCTGTCCTGATGCCAGAATCAAAAAGCACTGGTATTTTGTCTCCCACAGCTTCGACAATCTGTGGAAGCATCTCAAGCGAGCCAACTGCACCATCAAGTTGTCGCCCACCATGGTTACTCACGATGATCCCGTCGCAGCCAACCTCAATGGCAAGCTTAGCATCTTCGGGGTGTTGGATACCTTTGAGCACAATGGGGCCATCCCATGCTTCTCTGAGCAGCTTGATATCCTCCCATCCGGGGGAAGAACCGTAAAACACGTCTCCCAGCCAATCTTGCGATGCATGAAGTAAGTTATCTTCAGGCGTTCCTCCATCATGCTTCTTTGCAAACTTTGCACGGAATTCAGGATCGGAAAACCCGATTTGGTTACCCACCCCCGTGACGAATGGAATGTAGCCCTGGTCCAGATCCGAAGGTCTCCACGCCAGTGTCCATGTATCTAACGTAACAACCAAGACTTTGAAGCCTTGAATCTTAGCTCTGCTTAGAAGAGATTTGGTTATATTGTGATCCTTTGGCCAATAAAGCTGGTACCACCGTGGCCCAGTCGACGCTGCAGCCACTTCTTCAATTGTGGAAGTACTCGCTGTACTTAGGATAAAAGGAACCCCTAATTCACCACAGACTTCTGCAAGACCAGTCTCTTTGTCGGAGTGAAAGATAGACTGTACTCCCACCGGAGCCATTAGAACAGGGGAATCTATTTAAATCACGAAAGAACTTATTAGCAGTTGTACCTAAAAGCATATTCTAAACTAATTCCTCCCAAACACAGTGTCTAGCTCGTTCAGTAATAAATATATTTACCATATCTTTCACCAAACAGATCAACATGTAAATCTCTCTTCCCAGTCGGCCGTAGCATTCTCGGGACGATTTTCCACCGCGTAAAGGCAAGCCGGTTGGCCATCATTGTTGCACCCTCACCCGCTCCACCAGCGACATAATTGTACGCTGTAGAAGGAAGGGCTTTTTTGGCCTGAGCTTCTAGCTTGTTGGGGTCCGTTGTCACCAGTGGAAACTGCTTGGCAAGCATTCCTGCAGCATATATCGTATTTTGAAAGCCTCCATAGTTGCGGTCTTCTTTGACGCTTGCTCCGGTTGTTACATCTATAGGGTTTGCGGTGGGTTCTTTTGTCTTTATTTCGGGCATGATTATTTTAACAATGAAGATAAGTTGTCTGTTTGCACGAAGATTTCTTATGATCACACCTTCAGATAATTCAAAAGCGAGTCGATAATACTTGAATGCTTCTGTGGAATCGAAATGAGAACTTGTTAGTTGTTTTATTAGTTAAATATGCATTCATATATGTATAGTAGCCTCTGTTGTTTACCCCGCGTTTTCTGCCCATGATTCGATCCTCGGCTTGACTTGTTCTGTTAACAGAATATATGTGGAGTAATGGCTTTGCATACACGTGATCATAAGCCACGGACCATTAATATGGTTGGTGGAAGAATAATAAGGATGGTATAGATAGAATTATATGCCACAGCTGAGACAGTCTACAGGAATGATACAAATACGATTCATAACTGGAATAGATGGGGCGTCAAAGGACACAACATTAATCACACTTATTAAAGTCACGCAAACCACAGCTACATATCTGTACGTAAGAGAAAAAGTGGCCGATATTGGCACACCGCTAATTGATTTTCTACATTAATATCCAACCCACAAATTAAGTTTAAAGTAGACCATTAAAGACATATATACTTTTTACACTATGAATTACCAATTGGTAATTTTTGGCAGTTGTCAAAAGTTAAATATTGCACGCAAAAAACCATAGTCTGGAGTTTGATGGTGTGCCAATATCGGCCACTTTCTTCTCCTACGTACAGCATATATACGGGGTAGACGATAGGACGCGTCAGCGTTGTGCCTTAGGCAGCTGAAGCTGAAATGAGTTTGAAACAAAAAAAACTGGTACCACCCTGTGGCGTAGTTCTCAATAGTACAGTATAGAATGTATTCTAGCACGATCATGACAATACAGTATGTTGAGACTCTGTCTATACCTATCGCGCTCCTAAAATCCTTTGAAAACCACAGATCTTGACAGAAAATCATTTGTTTAACATATTTATATCCAATAATGGTTTCTTACAAAGATATACTAGCATCTAATGCGAGTATCAACGATGCAACGGCACCACGCATTGCCGTCTTTATCGGCGGTACATCAGGCATCGGAATGTTCACGATTAGGGCATTAGTCGCTACAGGTGCGAGCATAAGAATCTACCTAGTAGGACGGAAGAGTTCTGAAGAGCGCATGCATGCTTTCATGCAAGAGTTGCACGCCATTAACCCAAAGGCGGAAGTTATTTGGACCGAAGGCGAGGTGGCACTCCTCGCAGAAACGAAAAGAGTATGCGACGTTATCAAGAGTAAAGAGTCACGGGTCGATTTACTGTTCCTCACCACGGGTTACGCGCCATTCAGCGAACGCAGGGAGACTAGCGAAGGCTTAGAAATTACACAGAGCCTGGAATACTACTCGCGAATGTTGTTTGTTCTACATCTTCTCCCCCTCCTAGGAGAAGCAGAAGCAGCCAGGGTCGTCAGTGTATTGGGCGGTGGGCTGGAGCGTGCGGCCATTAACTTGGACGACTTGGACCTAGCAAAGCCCGGCAATTTTAACGTCATGAAGGCTCAGATGCAATATGCCGCTATGAACACGATGGCTTTGGAAAAGCTAGCCAACGATAATCCCAACGTGACGTTTATCCACTCCTGGCCTGGGTGGGTCAATACGGGAAATGTAAGACGCGGTTTAGATCCGAACTCGATCATGGCATGGTTCGTCTGGCTCATCCTTGAGCCTCTTATTAGCTTATTTTCGATTAAAGATGACGATTCTGGGCAGAGACATTTGTTCCAAAGCACCAGTGCTGCTTTTGGCGGTCGTGGTGTATTGTGGAATGGCAAGCCAGGCATTAATTCGCTACAGAAGCCAACGAATGGACTATTTCTTGTCAATCATAAGTGTGACTGTACTCCGAATGCTAAGGTCATGCCTTTGCTTCGAGAAAATGCGCTAGGAAAGATTTGGGATCATACACAGATAGTTCTTCGACAATATTTGTAACCTAATGTCTCTCTTTTCATTTCTCACAACTACTCGCGAGTTTTGTTTAGTAAATGGTTATGTTATATTCTCAGTCTACTTACATGTCATGTATCCTGTAGGCTTCTCAGAGAACCATCTGCATTTAATCGAGTATTCCTCAAGTCGTCTGTTCTTTAACAGGAATACCTCTATTTGGCCAGCAGTACTTAAAACATCAGGTCCAGCCATGTTATGATATATACGGCCATTAGGGCAGAAGGGGTTAAATTGGAATCGGTTTTGGGAGACAATCCGGTCCCAGCCAGACGGGTAATATGATGCGATGGATTCTAAGGCTAGCACAGAAAGTATTAACGTGAACGAAACGTAGCACTCCGGCCGACTTTAGTACGCTTGACACGAGTTCTACGTCCTAAAGCTTTACGACCAACCGGAGCTGCTTCCTTCTCCCGTCATGTATAAAGTCATACCATGTAACTGATAGCAAATCTCCCAGAAAAAAGCTTGGATTGGCGCCAGCTCATGAATACAGTATAACATGTTGGTTGTATCAACAGGGGGTTCACATCAAAATTATAAATGACTTCAGACAGCATTTGGTCTGGAATCAGTCAATAATTATGAAGGTCATGCTATTGAAAAGTAGGATGTCTGGAATAAAAGGAGAAAGTATACCTATGAACTTTAGCAGATTCATAGATCTCCATAGCCGTAAACTCATGGCGATTCTTTGCTCCCCGGACCTACAGCTGGTTAATCACTCATCGATCTTCTCATCAATCTTACCTGTATTAGTACCCGTATTCCCCCATATTTCGTATCTCACTGACTCCTACCTGCTCCTCATATTCTGATATTTATAACAGGAGATAGAATCCAGGCCAGGGTAGCTGAAGAAATAGGAATTGATAACTCAGAGTTTGACAGACATTTGAATCCTCTCTAGGCGTACGTTATAGATTATCTACGATTAATCTTGTTGTCTCCCAGTAACTACCAGATGACAGAGAGCTACTTAAAATTGAAATGGTTTGCTCTGGAGATTCCACCAAGGAGTAATTAGGTGCCCATGCCATGCCGCGGATATCTTAAATTCTTTATAACTATTACTTTTCTTACATTTTACACGTCTTTTACGTACATTCTATTACTATATTCAATTCCATGCAAAAAAAGAATTGTGATAAACGCAACATAAAGTTCTATACAATTAATAACATATTAAGTTTTAAGAAAGCGATGGCATAACTCTACCAATACACTCTCCGAACCCTACGCCATCGCTCGCAACGGCTGATAGCCGCAAAATATCGCCATCTTCCAGATATAACCTATTCGACCCTTCACTAATTTGGAAGCTATCTTGTCCACCATTTGTAAGCTCCAACAAGCATCCGTGACTATCGTCAGTATGACCGGAAATTGTACCAGTTGCCAGTATATCACCAGTGTTAATATTGCTACCATTGCTGGTTTGGTGGGCAATCAGATCACGGAAACTCCAATACATAGTCTTGAGGTCGGATTTGCAGATGACGGTCTCCTTTTCGTTAACGATCAGATCGGCCTGAAGATGAAGGTCATATGTATTGATCGGATTAGGATCGCTGAGATAAGTTGCTACTTCCAATTCTCGAGGGGGTCCTGCTGCGGCGGACGGCTGCAACGCTTCCAACGTAATAATCCAAGGTGATATTGACGTTGCAAAACTCTTCCCGTTCAGGGGGCCTAAGGGTATCATTTCTAGACCTTGTATATCTCTTGCTAAACATTTTGCATTAGCATTGCCTAGTTTTTGCTTGGCTGGATTGGTTACCACTCCAGTCATTCAATAGCACCAATCCGAATATATGTTCATCGGCATCTGAAATTTGAACGGGTCTCGTTAGCTGGCTCGGCTTGCCAATAATACAGGCAACTTCGAGCTCGTAGTCCATTTGTTTGGTTGGCTCATATACCACCTTCCCCAGTGTGTCTCGAAATTGTCCTTTGGGCCTCACGATTGGTGTTCCAGATACAACAACCGAAGAGGTTCGCGCCGTATATCCGACTGGAAAGTAAAGAAACCCAGGAGGCAGAAACCGCTTTTTCATAATAGCTTCACCTGCATTTAGAACATGATCTTTAGAACAGG
>Ga0247814_10002386_pt1 | contig 10418 bp, 7 predicted proteins | sample UWRJL179409R1_FD_179947 | JGI IMG/M metagenome (GOLD analysis project Ga0247814, IMG submission 179947) | Plant litter microbial communities from Arlington Agricultural Research Station in Wisconsin, United States - UWRJ-L179-409R-1 | ecosystem: Environmental > Terrestrial > Plant litter >... | reverse complement strand
TATATAATTTTGATTATGTTCAAATTCTTTATTTGCTAACTCACACGCCTTACCTAATGATACAATTCCAGGAACATTAAGTGTTCCACTTCGAACACCTCTTTCATGTCCGCCACCATGTAGTAATGCGGATAATTTAACACGATTTTCTCGCTGTCTAACGTATAAGGCACCTACTCCTTTTGTACCATATATTTTATGTCCGCTAAACGCAAGTAAATCAATTTTGTCTTTTTCAACATCTATTTCTAATTTGCCTACCGCTTGGGTTGCATCGGTCATAAAAATGGCATCAACAGAATGTGCAAGATCAGCCATATTTTTGATTGGTTGTATTACTCCGGTTTCATTATTTACGTACAATACAGTAACTAATATAGTATCATCCCTTAAAGCGGATTTTAAATCATTTAAGTCCACCAATCCATCTGATTGTACGCGAAGATAAGTAACTTCAAAACCTTTTGATTCCAGATATGCGCAGGTATCTAATACCGCCTTATGCTCTGTTGTTGTTGTAATTATATGTTTACCTTTCTTAGAATAATTTTCTGCAACTCCCTTAATAGCGATATTTATAGCTTCGGTAGCTCCGCTTGTAAAGATTATTTCATTCGTTTCTGCCTTTATAATTTCTGCCACTTGTCTTCTGGATTCTTTGACGGCATTATTAGCGCCAACCCCAAATAAATGTGTACTATTAGCATTTGCAAAGTTCGAAGTTAAATAAGGCATCATAGCACTTAAAACCCGTTCGTCGATCGGCGTAGTGGAGTTGTTGTCCAAATAAATTATTTGTTTATTCTTATCCATAGTAATGCAATTATTTTACATACAAAGTTAATGTTATTCACCAGATCTTCCGGTAATACATTGTAATAATGTAAATCCGAATAATTTTGTAATATAGTGCGCTACACTATGCTTCGTCTGAAAAAAGAATTTTCACCTTACACATAGGTGGCTGTGCTCGAAGTAGTTTATTGAAATTTGATAGAATACGTGTATAATTAAACTTTCAAAAGATAGCATTTATGTCAGGTGTTCGACATACCCTGACACATAAAATAGTAACCATTTTAGCGCATTGTTTTGATGATCAGTAAGCTGGATTTCAATAGAAAGTTTGCGGTTTAATTTTCAAATTTAAAAATTAAACTAACACGAAAATCAATTATTATATTGAAAATCAGTTAACTATATTTTTTAAACCTCATTAAATAGAGTCAAAATAGGCGCGAGGTGTTCGACTGTGATCCCTGACAGCCCACAAATTAAAAATCATTGAGAAATCAATGATTTTTTTGGTTTAAAATATTTTATTTTTCAGTCAACACCCTCTTCTTCTGCTATTTTTAATGTTTTTGGTGTTCGATAATGCCCTGAAACCATTATCCTCTTTACCTTGCACTCCCCGTTTAAGTTTGACACACGGTAAGCCATTAAATAGTGCATAATAAGTTTTTAAGGTTTAAAGATGTTCATTTCCTCGTTATAAATGGGGCTTTGTACGTTTAAAAAATTTAACACGCTATGGAAAACATGATTCTGTGACAAAACTTTATTCGGCTTAAGTTTTTTTGAATCATCAGAAACCCAAACTATGAAGGGAATCTCATACTGTTCTTTAGGGGCAATGCTTAACGGCAAGCCATGCATATACAGGTTTTTTTCTCCTAAAGATTCGCCATGGTCTGAAACAAATATCATAGCGCTATTATATCCTTTGAGTTGTTTAAGGCTTTCAATTGTTTTAGACAGAATGTAATCTGTGTATACAATAGTATTGTCATACGCATTTACTAGCTCTTTATGAGAGCAGTTACCTAATTCAACGCTGTTACAAACGGGTTTAAAAGTCTCAAATTGGGGTGGGTATTTCTTGCTGTAAGTTGGGCCATGGCTTGTACTGGTATGCAATACAATCAATATTTTATTTTTTTTACTGGCCAGGATCTGGTCTTTTAACCCTGCCAGAAGAATTTCATCGTAATTGCATCCTTCCCCTTTACAATCAGGCCCTAAGGCTTCCCTGTTTTGATAGTTTTTTATGTGTACAGGCGGTTCTCCCCAGTTCGTGGTTCTCCAAATAACCTCCACATTATTCCGATATAAATAATTAGGGAGGACTTCATACGTGTTATCGTTTTTTCTATATTCTAAAATGCTCCTCACACCTGCTGTAGTGTAGGTAGCATTGGAGGTAGCATTAAAATGAAATAGGTTAGGTATTTTAGAAAGTAGTGGATTTGTGTTTTTTTGGTAGCCATATAAAGAGAAATTTTTGCTTCTTGCTGATTCTCCTATGACTAAGACCATTACAGATTTAGTGGAATCCTTTATTGTTGCATTGGGTAATAAAAGTTCCTTTTTGTTTTTTTTATGTTGATGGACGTAATAAAGAGAGGTATTCACGGAGTACGACCAAGGCATTGTTAGCGCCCCCAATGTTTTAGAGTTTTTATCAATCCACAGCCAGTTGCTGGCATTAGCAAATACGAGGGTGAAAATAAATAGAAGTGTTAGAGAAGATGTGATTAAAAACTTCTTCAGTGTCACATTGATAATTTTAACTTTTAGGATATAAAAGCCCGGGATAACGCCAAGTACAATTACATACAACACTAATTTGAATGAAAAAAAACTGCTGGATTCCTGGTAATTGGTATTAAGTACATTGCCAATCATACTTTCGTCTATTATAACGCCATAGGTATCTATAAAATAGAGAGCAATTGCATTAATGATAAAGGATATAACCAATAAAATTTTTCCGGCTAAGCGCATTAGAAAATAAATCAGGTAAAAAACAAAAGCGTTTACGGCAATCATCAGGATCATTAAACTAACAATAAGAATAATGCCATTTAAACTTGTATAATCAGCGTGATTAAAGACAAATGTGTAAAATGGCAGATGGAAGAGTAATAAATTTAAAAAACTTATCGTTAAAGCAAATCGGGCTATATTTAAATCATGTTTTAACATAAGTGGTGTTTTATAAAAGTATCAGACCCTTTAAAGACAATTCAATTTTACTTTGATGCTGATCCCTAAGTCTATACTTTCGTTCGTTATACAGGTAGGAAGCTATTATAACATGTGCCAGCGCAAATTTGGCCAAGCCGTCATTAAGTTGTTGCGGTGTAAACAGGGTGTCATCGTTTACATGGAAACTGGAGCGGCAATTTATTAGGCTGCATAATATTTAGGAATCTCAATTTTTGCATCGTGATTGTGATTTGTTAGGTTTGATTTTTGTAAGCAGGAGGTTTGAAGAAATACGATCAGTATTCTCTCCTTCCAGTATTATTTTATCTTTTGACTGACCCGGAGTTCTGTATGACCCGTTAAAATGAAATGATATCACCTGGTTAGGAAAATCAATGGAGAAATTATTTTTTACAGGTTCATCATCTGTGTAGTCCCCGATATTGGTACTCCAAACACCATTGCAGGTAACTTCATTAAAGGTGGCTGTTACTGTATTGTCGTATTTAAATTTCAGCAAACAATCACTGATGCTGCATTTTTTTTGTGTTCCATTTTTAGTGATTTCTGAAACGCTCCATACACCGGATGTGAGGCTTTCGGTATCTACCTTATCATTACAAGAATATAATATCGTAAGTATAAATAACATGGCTGCATAAAATGTGTGCTTCATAATTGCGCAATTAAAATGTTTTGATGAAGCTTAGGCCAACATGGTTGCCATCATAGATGGGCATGATAAAAGAAGTGGATTTCTTTGCCTCTTTGTTTCCAAACAATGTTCTTTTAATAAGCGGGTTCATCCAGTAGGCTGCTTTAGTGCTTAAAATACCTATGCCGGCTCCTGCTACAATATCGGTAACCCAGTGCCTGTTATTGTAAACCCTGAACATGCCGGTGCCGGTAGCTACAGCATACCCTGCAATACCAATCCATATGGACTTGTCTTTATATTCCTGGAATAGAAATTCTGCACCGGCAAAAGCGGTAGCGGTATGCCCGGAAGGGAAAGAATTTTTGGAGCTTCCATCAGGCCTTTCAACCTTGGTAATATTCTTTAGTGAAAATACTGTTGCGGACATCAGTACATAGGATGTAAGTATAATAGTAGACTGGTCCCGTAAGTTATTTTTACCTTTTACTCCAAATGCATCCAGTGCAAAAACAGAGGCTGCCGGAGCCCACTGGCTAAAGTCGTCTATTGAAGTCTGGTTATCAATATCTTCCTTAACTTCATCACGCATTTGCAGGTTCCAGCTTTTTAGCTGGTCGCTCTCAAGTCCAATAATGCCGTAGCCAATAAGTACTGACGGTATGATAAGTTGTTTGTAATTAAACCGGATGTTCTTAACCGTGTCATGGGCAATAGTATCCTGAACGACAGTTTGGGCATTTGATGTTAAAGACCAAAAAAGAGATAAGTACAATAAAACAGCTATCTTTTTCATAGAAACAGATGTTAGGGGTTAGCGTAGTTTTATTGCATAGTAATGGTAGGAATTATTATCAGGAGTAAATCTCGCCTGCAAATCTGAATATATTCTGAACTGCACGCTTGTAACAGAAAATATTTTAAAATTGTTTGCCAAAGTAAAGCCCGTACACGACTGACTGCATTTTGGGCATCAGTATGATATTGTCAGTCTTTTTAAAAGGCATGGTTTCGTAACTTTAAAAATTGTTTAATTGGCAGGTATTAAAACCCTGAGGCTTTTCTCATGTACAGATACTTCCAGCACATTTGTTTTAAGGTTAAGGCTTTCACCATCTATTTGAGCATTGGTAAAAATAGTATCAGGAAGCTCAATCGTTATGCTTTTGATACGGTGGTGTTCGGCCTTCCTGAATTTATGTATAGCATTGGTAATCACATAATATCCCAGGGATAGTTTTTCCGGAAAGGAAAGCTTTGGTACAATAACCAAATCTAAAAAGCCATCGTTAAGGCTTGCTTTGGGGGTAAGGCTCATGTTGTAACCCATTTCGTTGGAGTTGGAAATAAAAAGTAAAAACGGATCTACCGTTTTAGTTTGTCCGTTAAAAGTAAGCAAGGCTTTGACCGGCCTAAAATCAAAGCTTGACGAGAGAGACGCTCTTATATAGGCCGGCAGCGTTCTTTTGCCCGATTCTTCATATTTTTTAATAATCATGGCATCAATACCAAAACCCGTGTTGCTGAAAAAATAATTATTATTGACTTTACCGGCATCTATATACGATGTTTTTCCGTTCTTAATAATGCTGATAGCCGTGATTATATCACGTGGGATTTGTAGGTTTGACGCCAGGCCATTACCGGAACCCACCGGTATAATACCCAATATACTGTTAGTGCCTATAAGGCAGGATGCAACTTCATTAATGGTACCATCCCCTCCACAGGCGACAACGAAATCAGCTTTAAGCGACACGGCTAACCTTGCTAATTCCTTTGCATGTCCACGGTACTCGGTGTAGTCGGTTTCGATCAGATACCTGTCAGTAGGAAAATGCTTTTTTAAAAACGATTCGGTAAGATCGTGCTTTCCATTTCCCGAAATTGGGTTGATAATAAAATGAATGTATATCATTACTTCAGCATTTTATTTGTAAACAGGTAGTCTGCCGTCTGGTACCATGATACGGCTTCGTTTAAAAACGGCCTGTCCATGGGTAGCGGACTAAGGCTGTTGTCTTTTTTATCCCAGGTATAAAAAGACTGTTTTTTCTGGTCACTCAGGATCATTACCTTATCCTGCTTCATCAGTACCAGCTTGCGGTAGGTACCTAAAAGCGAACGCTCTTCGAAATCTGGACCCAGCACATTTTTACCAAAGAAGTCCGACTCATAATTCCAGTGGAACAGTGAGAACAGTGTAGGGAGCAAATCAATTTGCGAACACTGCTTTGTTATCTTATGGTTTTCAGATTCCGGAAGGTTTACAATAAAGGCGGGAATATGATAGTTGGCCACATCAATTTCATCTTTCCCAGCGCTGCTTGCGCAATGGTCGGCAATAATTACAAATACCGTATTTTTAAACCACGGCTTAGTTTTGGCTTTGGCAAACATTTGGCGCAATGCAAAATCGGTATATTTTACTGCGCCCTGCCTACTTGTACCTGGTGGTATATCTATTTTACCCGATGGATAGGTATACGGCCTATGGTTAGAGGTGGTCATTACAAAATTAAAGAACGGCTGTTTGGCAGCATACTGCTTATCGGCAACAGATAGCATCTTGTTAAAAATGTCCTCGTCGCAAATGCCCCAGGCATTCTCAAAAGTAACCTCGTTGTTCGCAATGTTGTTTCGCGTAACTTTTATGTTGTCGCTCAGTACGCTGCCGCGGCCACGGTCGTAAATGGTAAAACCATTACCACCAAAGTAAGCGTTCATATTATCAAAATAACCATCACCCCCGTAAAAAAAATTGCTGTCGTAGCCTTTAGATTTGAACACACTGTTAATTGTATACAAATTAGCATTTTCAGGCCTTTTCACAATGCTTTGTCCCGGTGTAGGCGGTATGCATAGCGTAACGGCTTCCATGCCACGAACGGTACGTGTACCTGTAGCATAAAGGTTTTCGAAGAAGACGCTTTTTTGAGCCAGGCTGTCTAAAAAAGGAGTGATATGTTCGGTATCGCCAAACTCCTGCATAAAACTGCCGCTAAGGCTTTCCACCAGTATAAATACCACATTCTTTTTTTCGATTGATGGCAGGCTATCGGTAATGTTGCGGTGTATACAAAAGCCTTTGCCTGTAAAATTTGCATTGGCACCACCTAATTTATTTTTTACAATGGCGAAAGCTTTAGTATTATCTATAGATGTATAAAACGTATCATACTGCATCTGGTTGTTCCTGAAGGCCGCAAAGAATGAGTAGATACCCGATTTTGATATTTCTGAATTGTAACGGTTATTGCTCCATTCAGCCTGGTTATTGGTTACAAATCCTGTAAATAAAAGCAATATGCCTATTGTAACGCCTAACAATACAAGTCTTGGCTTTGCACCAACTTTATGGCTAAAGGTATTTGTAAATGCCCTGCGTTTGTAAAACAGGAACAGTACGCCTGCCGTTATCAGAAGCACCCCGCCAATCAATAACGGCAGCGGATAGGACTGTTCTATATTAGCCACTACCTCGTGCGTGTAGATTAAATAATCTACCGCGATGAAGTTGAAGCGGGTTTTAAACTCATCCCAAAAAGTAAGCTCGGCAAAAAAAGTAAATACCAGTATAAAAACGGTTAATGCTGTAAAAAACCATACAAGGGTTTTGTCTGCCTTGCTGCCTATCCAACGGTTGGGGAATACTGCATAATAGATCACCGCCGTTACACTAATGAAAGTAATGGTGCCAAGGTCAAAGAACAGGCCGGTTAGCAATGTCCTGAAAAGGCTGATGATGTTCCAGGAAACCTCATCATACTGCCAAACAAAAAAACTTATCCTGAGCAGCTGCGATACTACTAAAAACCAAACTACAAAATTGTAAAGCAATGAGAACCTTTCCGGTATCCTGAAATTTTTAAACATGGGTGTGCAATTAAGTCCCGCAAGTTTCAAACCCAATTTTGAATTAAATTAGAATTTCTAATCTTGCCGCTAAAATTTATAGCTATAGCCAAAACGCACCACCTGTGTTTCATTATAATCCTTACTGGTGTAGCTAAAGCCATCGCCCTGTATGGTACGTTTTACCACCAGCGTGTTAAAAATATCGGTCGCATTAAGGTATATTTCGCCCTTGCCGTCCTGCACTGTTTTTTTGATGCCCAGATCGGTAGAAAAACTTGAACCCACTTTACCCTGCGGAATGATATCGGGTGCAAGGTATGATGCCATAACCTGCCCGCTTAGTGTTTTAGAAAAAGTAAAAGTATTGTTGAATTTCACATTGCCCGAAGTGATCTGGTCTTTACCTGCTGTAAAAACCGTAGTTACCGGGTATAATATGGAGACTGAAAATGCATTGATAGTATTGTGGTAGGCATTGGCATTAATGCTAAAAGCATACCAGGGTGCAGTCTTATTTGAGAAAACCATTTCAACACCCGTCATGTTGCTTTTACCTGCGTTTTCAAACACATTATAAATCAGGGTGCTGCCCGGGGCGGTAGTGGCAATACGGGTTATGGTGCCGTCTATAAACTTGCTGTACAGCGAGGCAAAAAAGTAACCTTTGTTTACGTTAGCCTTGTAGCCCAGCTCTACCGAATTTGTAAACTGCGGGCGCAGGCCGGGATTACCCACTTTAATAATCTCGGCATCGTCATATTTAGGGAATACACGGATGTCTACCTCGCTTGGCCTGTCAATCCTGCGGTTATAAAATAATGACAATTTGTTGTTATCATTGATCTTATAGGCCAGCCTTACCGTAGGGAAAGGCTGAAAGTAACTATACCCATCGCTCCTGTAGGTGGGGTGATCGGCATTTACCTCATATTCGAGGTCGAGGTATTCAACCCGTAAGCCTACTTCGGCTTCAAGTTTGTTGCTTTCATAAATGTAATTGCCATAAACGGCCGGTATGGCCTCTTCGTAAGCAGCGTATCCTCCTGCACTAACGTCTAATGGCGAATTAAGCCCCGGATAAAACTTCATGTTGGTAGGTATTACCCTGTTCCTGAATTTAAACCCCGTTTCGAGCCTACCGTATTTGAGTGGCTTTATATAATCTACATTTACATCAAATACGCTTTCGTCTGATAGCAATTTGAAGGCATCATGGCCTGTGTATTCGGGCAGTATATTATCAAAAAAGTACTTTTCGTCTTCTCGGTGAAAGGTGTAGTTAACACCCGCATTCAGTACATGGCCAGCCTCTTTAAACTTATGCTGATAGGTAGCCGATGCCATTATGGTGGTCTTTAGCTCATCTTCCAAAAACTGCCACAGCCGTAGCCTTTGCGAATAATCCCGGTTAAAGAAAGGTTCATCCCCATGATCTAATATCTTTTCGCTGCCAAAAAGCGCTGAAAATGAAAAGGTATTACGGCTGTTATATTCCCAGTCCAGCCCGGTTTTAAAGGTGGTAAAATGGGTATTGCGGTTACGCTTTGTTTGTTGGTTGATGATGGTACCGTCATTATACGTTCGGGTAACAAATTCATTTTTATTAAGCGTTTCGGTATACAGGTAATCGCCCTGAAAAAAGGCATTGATTTTCTTCTTTCTGTAATTAAGCGATAGTGATGGGTTTATTTTTGGCGTAAGTTGGTACTGCGGCCTGACACCCGGCAAGTTTGCTTTGCGCTGCCATAATGCCCCATAGCCCGAGCCTATGCCAACCTTTCCGTTAAAACCCTCATCCTTATTTTTTTTGTAAATAATATTGATGATACCTGCATTGCCGTTAGCATCGTATTTAGCCGATGGGTTATTGATAATCTCAATCCTTTCTATTGCAGAGGCTGGTATGTTATCCAGCCCATACTGCCCGTTAAAGCCCGTCATGGCGGTTTGCTTGCCATCTACCAGTATCATAACCCTGTCATTGCCCCGCAACTGTACTTTACCATCTTGTGTAGTAATGCCCGGCAGGTTTTGCATGGCCTGCAATACAGATCCGCCAATTTGGGTAATATTATCGCTTAGGGCATAACTCTTCTTATCCATGCGGTCGTTAATGCCATCGCGGGTACCTTCAACAACTACTTCCTGCAAGGTTTGCGTATCTTCAATAAGGTAGATATTGCCAGTATCCAAAAATTCGGATAGCGAACCCACATAAAAATCCTGCTTATAACTCATATAGCCAAGCAAGCTTGCCTCTAGTATATAATTACCTGAAGGTACGGCGGCAAGTGTAAATAAACCTTCTTCGTTACTTATCGCACCGGCAATTGGCGTATTGTCTTTAGCCGACCTTATTATTACATTAGCATAAGGCAGGGCGGTTTTAGTGGTTCCGTCTTTTACGTTGCCCGAAATGGTTACTGACTTGCTCTGGGCAACAATAGCCAGCGAAAAAAGCAGAGAGGCAAATAGTAGTAGTGCTTTAGATTTAAACATTAGAGCCTTATTTTAATTTATAAGGCGAATTTCTAAACCGATTTAGGAGGAAAACTGAATTTTAAAATTTTATGGTAAAATTGTGCAGGTTATTTTCAAAACTATAATCAATATTCCAGCCGTTTAGTTCGGCTATCTTCTTTACAATGGCAAGCCCAAGTCCGTTACCCTGCGCCGATGGGTCAGACTTTGAGAAGCGGTTAAACAGCTTTTCGCTGTTTAAAGGGTTTGTAGTACCCGTATTGGAAAAAGTTATCGTATTTTTTGTTGTAGTAATGATTATCCGCCCGTTTTCAACATTGTGCCTTATGGCATTTAAAAACAGGTTGTTTATAAGCACCTCTGCAAGTACAGAATTGGAGAGTATCGTAGCGGGTTCGTCAAAATTTGTTACGATGGTAATATCTTTAGACGC
>Ga0247814_10002385_pt1 | contig 10418 bp, 8 predicted proteins | sample UWRJL179409R1_FD_179947 | JGI IMG/M metagenome (GOLD analysis project Ga0247814, IMG submission 179947) | Plant litter microbial communities from Arlington Agricultural Research Station in Wisconsin, United States - UWRJ-L179-409R-1 | ecosystem: Environmental > Terrestrial > Plant litter >... | reverse complement strand
CTGTGTTTACCGGTTAGCATTGGACCTCCCGATACCACGATGGTAGGAATATCAACGCTACAAGCCCACATTACAAGCGCCGGAGTTGTTTTATCACAGCCACATAAAAGCACTACCCCATCAAGTGGATTTGCCCGTATCGATTCTTCGACATCCATACTAACCAGATTCCTGAAAAGCATGGCGGTAGGCTTCATTAATGTTTCACCAAGAGACATGACTGGGAATTCAACAGGGAAACCACCGGCCTCGTAGATCCCATTCTTTACAGACTCGGCGATTTCCCTGAAATGTGCATTGCATGGGGTGAGTTCAGACCAGGTATTACAGATGCCAATTACAGGTTTGCCCTGTAGCTGATGGGAAGGAATACCCTGATTTTTCATCCAGGCCCGATAGATAAAACCATCTTTACCTTTCTTGCCAAACCAGCCCTGGCTTCTCATTTGTTCCTGATCCATAATTATTATACTTGGTTAACTGACCTAATTTAAAAATATTACCGTTAAATCCGAATGCCTACTGCTACCGTGAAGGTTAAGATATTGGTGTTTGGATTGTTGTTGATCCTGTTGCTGCCCTGGAAGATTGGACGCAGCGTACGAGTTCCCCTTAAATCAAGATACCCCCCTAGCCGCTTGTCAGAATTTTCTCCAACCTGAAAGCCAAAAAGTACGTTGTTATTAAATAAACGAACATTGCTGAGGGTTCCATTCTCATTCGCGGCCCTGTAACCATCTCCATCAACGCCCTTTGCATATCGCAATTGTGTTTTGTTATAAATAGACATGGTGGGCGCTAGTCCAACATAGCCTACCAGTCTGATATTGGAAGAGGGATCTTTGAAGTTGTAATTGATGGTAACGGGTATCTCGAGGTAATCGATACTATACGTGTATCGGTTGGAAGCGGTATTTTCACCATCTTCGTTCAGGATAACCACATAATTGTTTTCCTCCTTGTAAGCCATCCCTCTGGAGCTGAATAAGAATTCGGTTCCCAGAGAAAACCCTTTAGTCAGCATGAATTCTGCCGTGATGCCCGCCATACCGGAAATCCTGGCATCACGATCAAAATACTCGAAGCGCGTACCGGCCTTTCGATCGAAAGGCGCGACTGATCGTGTAAATAGAGAAAAGTTAGCGCCAACCTTCGCGCCAATCTTGATGGACTTTTCTTGTGCCTGAGCGCAAAGTCCCGACAGCGCAAGCGCTGCCACAAGGATTAATTTTTTCATGTGAGTTTATATTTAGTTTCAATTGTGTGATATAAATATAATTAAAAAAGAAACTTATTTCTTCCAGGTCTTAAAATCATTTATGTCTCTTTTTTGTTATCATAAATAATGAAACCAAAAACCGCATCTAAAAAATCGATATATAGCGCCCTTCTCGCCAATCTTTTAATTGCCATTACAAAGTTTGCCGCTGGAATATTGAGTAGCAGTGCTGCAATGATCTCCGAAGGAATCCATTCCTTGGTAGACACCGTAAATCAGTTGTTGCTATTGTTCGGCATACGCCAAAGCAAAAAGCCCGCAGACGCCTCAAGGCCATTTGGCTACGGAAAAGAGCTCTATTTCTGGTCGTTCATTGTCTCTATACTAATCTTTGGCTTGGGTGGAGGGCTCTCCATATACCAGGGAATTACCCACATCATACACCCCGACGAACTCAGGGATCCAACCTGGAACTACGTAGTTCTGGGATTGTCTTTGATTTTTGAGGGGATCTCGCTGTATATCGCCTGGAAAGAATTCAACACGGTACGTGGTACTGACTCCTGGTGGTCGGCCATCATAAAAAGTAAAAACCCCGCTAACTTTCTGGTTTTATTTGAAGATGGTGGAGCTGTTTTAGGTCTGAGTATTGTGGCGGTATGTTTGTTTGTTGGACATGAATATAACTTGCCATGGATGGATGGATTGGCCTCTCTGCTAGTGGGATTGCTACTTGTTGCCATTTCGATGATCCTTGCGAGAGAAAGCAGGAGTTTATTGATGGGTGAAGGTATTGCTCCTGAGACCCAACAAAAGATAATTGGATTGGCCCAAAAGGATCCTACTGTGTTACAAGCAAGGCACATTTTGTCCACTTACCAATCCCCTGAGGAAGTAGTGTTGATGCTAATCATAGCTTTTAAGCCAGACTTAGCAACGGAAGACATCAACGAAGCGATTGTCAGGATCAGAACAGCTATAAAAAAGGCCTATCCATTCGTCAGTTTCATTATCATCCAGCCCGAGGCGGTCAGAGCGTTATCGTAAAAACTGTGAAATCTTTTTCCAGTGTTTTCAGAGAAAAAGAGTAGCCGTGGTTCGTCAGGATTTCTCTGACTAGTGTTAGTCCTATTCCCTGACCATCCTTCTTCGTGCTAAAGAAGGGGCTAAACAGCTTCTCCACATCTTCAGGGGCAATTCCTTTTCCATTATCTTGCACGCTCAACTTCCGACTCTGCGGATCCAATGTCACTCTAATGAATCCATTGCCCTCTATTGCTTCCATGGCATTTTTCACAATATTGATTAGCACCTGCTCCATTTGTAACGCATCTGCGTGGATCATAAAAGGAGCCTCGGGAACTGCCAGTTCAATAGCAATTCCTTGCTGACTAGCTTTGATCCTTAGCAAGTCAACCATTGATGACAGCAGCGAACACAGCTCGATAGCACTTCTATTTACAGGGGAAAGCTTCACCAAATCAGCAAAATTCCTCATAAAAAGATTCAGGTTTTGATTGCGATCTATAGCGACATTGATTGCGTTCTTTAGTGGAAACTGTCGCTCATTTAGCCATAGATCTGAGCTTTCCAGTGCGACGTTGAGAATTGAATTCACAGGACCTATGGTATTGTTTACTTCATGGGCCATCATTCTGATTACTTTTCCATACGCGCTTTTTTCTGCTTTGAAAATTTCAGCAGTCATCTCTTCAATCATAATAAACACCCTGGCAAAACCACCGTCAATGAAATTGCTTTTCTGAACCTTATAGGTATTTATGGTGCCGATCTTCATCGTTTTCGAGTCACCCGTGTTCATGGTACTCATTTCAGTTAGAAAAAGCTTAGTATTCTCGGCTACAATCTCGCTGGCCTTCGGATTGATCTGCTTGATCTCGCCTTCATAATCCAATACAATGATACCTGTAGGTGAAGTATGTATCAATTTTTCCAGGAAAAAGTGCTGTTCCTCTTGTCTGGTCCTTTCTTCCCTTAAGGCATCCATCATCAGGTTATATACTTCGATCAGTTCATCCGTTTCCCGTTTTCCGGTGGACAAAAACCTAACGTTAAAATCCCTGTCCTTTATGGCATTGATGCCCTCTTTCAGATAAGATAATGGCTTAATAAGTTGTTGATAAAGGTGAATAGATACCACTATTGATAGGATAATGAGCACTTCTGAGATGATAAAAACTACTTTATTCTGTTTTAAAATCATATAACTCAGTCCTAGAAAAGCTAAGTGAAGTATCGAGATGAACAGGATGTATTTAATCTTCAGTGTCATTGAAAGGAATTTGATATTTCTCCAGCCTGCGGTACAATGAATTCCGGGTGATTCCAAGCGAGGCCGCAGCTTTGGAGATCTTGTTCTTATGATAATTCATTGCCTTCTTCACCATCTCGATTTCTATCTGCTCTAAGGTCAGGGTTCCTACACCTGGAAGTTCGGCCTTCATCCTTTTGGAACTGCCTGTTTCAATATGAATTTTAAAATCATCGATTCCCAGTTCATTATTTTTGCTCACTAAGATAGAACGCTCCACCAGATTCTTCAATTGCCTGATGTTTCCCGGAAGTTCCAACTGTTGCAGCCACTTCATAGCGGCTGGACTGACCGATAAGCCTGGTCGGTTGTAAATCTCTTTTAGGTTAGTAATAAAAAAGTTGACCAATAAGGGGATATCACCTTTTCGCTCCCGCAGAGGAGGAAGCCTGATGGTGATCAGGTTAATTCTATACAAGAGATCTTCTCTGAAAGTATCCATTGCTACCATATCAAAAAGATCTTTATTGGTAGCACAAACCACTCGTATATCGACCTTCTTGCTCTTACTGCTACCCAATATCTCGTAGGTTCTGTCTTGTAGTACCCTGAGTAGTTTCACTTGACTGCCGCTTTCCAATTCGCCAATCTCATCTAGAAATATAGTCCCCTTATCAGCCATTTCAAACCTACCTGTCCGATCAAAACGGGCATCAGTAAAGGCGCCACGCACATGTCCGAACATTTCACTTTCGAAAAGAGAAGTCGATACACCACCTAGGTTAACCTTCACAAAAGGCTTATTTCTTCTTAGGCTATTCTCGTGTATGGCCTCAGCAATGAGCTCCTTTCCTGTTCCACTTTCACCAAGGATCAGGACAGAAGCATCTGTAGCTGCAACCTGCGCAATAGTTTCCAATATGCTAAGCATCTTCGCATCTTCAGCAATGATCTGATGGAATGCAAAGTCAGCATCTAGCTGGCCGCGTGTAGCATGCTTGACTGTTGGAGATTGCAGCCCGAGAAGTGTGCTTACAGACTGCAACACATGCTGGTTATCCCAAGGCTTATTTATGAAATCATTAGCACCAAGCTTCATCCCCCTCACTGCAAGTTCGATACTCGCCCATCCAGTAATCAGGATGACTGGAACTTTAGCATCAATTGCCCTGATCTCTCTCAACAGTTGCATCCCCTCATTGCCGGAAGTATCAATAGAGAAGTTCAGGTCAAGAATAATGAGCTGTGGAACTTGTTGACCAAAAATTGATAAGGCATCTGCGGGGTTATCAGCTGTAAACACAGTGTTACCCGCCCCCGTTAACAAAAGTTCCAAAGACGTCCTTACCGCGATATCGTCATCAACAATCAAAATCATATTCAAAGTTAAGATAGTTATTATTCTTCATGCAGTGCAATTGCCGGATGAATAGCTGCTGCTTGTCGTCCGGGATACAAAGAACAGGCAAGCACTAACAGATAGATGAACGCCACGGAAAGCAAAATTGCAGTGATATAGACACTGGAAGGAATGTCGAATACATTGAGGAGGGGAAACTGAATAGCGAAAAAACAGCCAAGCGCTAGCGAAATGGTGGCTAAAATTAGTGCTTCAGCAACAAGCTGGTAGGATACCGAGGCTCCGCTTGCCCCGATTGCACGTCTTAATCCAATCTCAGACTTACGCTTACTGATGTTATACCACAAAACTCCAAATAAACCCAGTGCCACATTGATGATTAAAAAGGCAGCAATAATGGAGAAAATGATCATTGGAATATAGGTTCGCTCATTTCTTGCATCCCGCATTTCATCTACATGCCTGATCTCTACTGCACTTTTCATTGAGGTTGCCATGAACTTATACAGATTACCTTCAAAAGTTGCATCCGCTGTTTCTGCAACTTTCAATAAGATTGTATGGTTATCGCTCAAACCATTGCTGTCAAGTTGTGAGAACATCGCATTGGAAACAGGTGAAAAATCTCCATCTGCCTTGATATCTTGCATCACCCCAATAACTTTCAACTTGTTCGCACCTTCAAAATCGCCGATTAATTTGCCTGTAGCTTGTGCATTACCGAAAATTGCTTTCTTAAGCGTCTCATTGATAATCACGTGTCTGTTTTTACTGATAGCATCTTCAGGAAGAAACCACCGACCTTCAGTTAATGAAACATTCCATACGTTCTTATAATCGGCACCAACAAAATAATTACTTACACGATCGAATTTCTGACCATTCTGCGTCAGGCCAGTGCTCATAAAACTATCCGCATAAGGATAATTACCACTCGAATAAGAAACTTCTTCTATCTGTGGCATTGACTTCAGGGATTTGTAAAGCAGATCATAGAACATCACCAATGAATCGCGATTCTTGGTAAGTTCGCCGTTACCATATTCTATGGCCCAAACCCGTTTATAATCGAAGCCTATTGGTTGACGGTAGTTTTGGTAGTAATAGGTGAGGTAGGAAAAAACCGCGAAGATGACGAGGAAAGAGATCAGAATCTCAGATAGGAAAAGGAAATTCTGATTTCTCTTATTCCATATTAACTTAAATAAATGTTTAAACATGATGGTGTTTTTATGGGTAAGTATTAACCTTTAAGTGCTTTTACTACGTTGAGTCTAGACATGATCCACGCAGGATATACGCCTGAAATCAAACCAAAGAACAAACAGGCAATCAGACTATAAAACAATACAGTAAGGTTGATACTAAGATGCATGTTGGAAATTAGATTTGCTTTATTGATCAGTTTGATAGTCACTGCTGAGAGCACAACTCCGATAAAGGCACCCAAAAAAGTTAATATCATATTCTCTACAAGGAATTGATACACTAAAGTTTTCGAGGAAGCACCAAATGCCTTCCTCACGCCTATCTCTGAAGAGCGTACTAAGATCCTGGTGATGTTAATGTTAACCAGGTTAATTGTTGGCAACAGCAAAAAAAGCAAGACTAGGAGCGCACAAAGCGATACGACTTTTGCCACTGCAGCGTCTGTGGCACTACCCTTAATACTTCTGGTAAGTCGACTCATATAAGTGTCTGCATTGCAATATAACCTGTCAAACTCCTTACTGGGTAAAGGAACTTTCTTGATCATCTGATCAAATTCAGCTTGCATTGCGGGAACATCCGCTTTACTCTTGGCTAACAGGATGGCAGTGAAAGAGCCCATCAGGTTGGTGCCGGAAACTTCCCGGGACAAGGTGTATGGCAGGTACATGTCACCAGCGATATCCCCAAGTATTTGGGACACATTATCTACTACGCCGATCACACGGTAGTTAATGTTATCTGCAGAAATATACTTTCCGACTACCGATTTTTCGTCACCGAAATAAGCGTCTTTCGTTTCCTTGGAAATTACCGCTACAAGCTCCGCGTTATCAATCTCCTTCTTTGAGAAAGGCTTACCCTCCAGAAAATTATATTCTAAAACGTTCCAGAAATCAGCGTTGATATACTTGTACTCTATAACAATTTTTTTATTTCTAACGTAGGCATTCGAAGATTTGGGCGATGTCGAAATGGCCATTTTATCGACCTGCTTCAGCTTAGAAACGTAGTGATCCAGAAAGTAGTAGGAAACATTACTATTATTCATCCAACCTTCTTTACTGTTCTGAAATTCCATTCTCCTGATGTATAGAGACCGATCCCTTTTGTAATCTGGATAATCCGGACTTAGAATATTATCAACGAAAGCTGTAGCAACCATTAAAATTGTAAGGGTCAAACTAATTCCGAATAAGCTGATGAAAGTGAAGAACTTTCTTCGTTTCAATACAGCTATGGCTATTTTAAAGTAATTCTTTAGCATAATTATTGAACTTGAGATCCATCAAATAACCTAACCAAACGATCTGTCTTGTGCGCCATTTGCTCATCATGGGTGACCATCACTATCGTTGTACCTTCTTTCTTGTTTAAGTTGATCAGGATGTCCATAATCTCATTGCCCATCACACTATCGAGATTTCCTGTCGGTTCATCTGCCAGGATAATCTGTGGTCTGCCGACAATGGCTCTTGCGATAGCGACACGTTGTCGCTGACCACCGCTCAATTGATTAGGAAAGTGTTTTAAACGGTTACTAAGACCTACTTTCTCCAGTGCTTCTGTTGCCAGCTGTCTTCTTTCCTTTGCCGAAGAATCCCTGTATAAAAGTGGCAACTCTACATTATCCAATACCTGCAGGTCGTTGATCAGGTGATAGCTCTGAAAGATAAAACCCAGCTTTTGGTTTCGGAACCTGGCCATTTGCTGGTCGCCAAACCTGCTGGTATCCTGTTCGTCGATTTGGATCAACCCTTTTGAAGGTTCATCCAGTAAGCCGATGATGTTCAATAATGTACTTTTACCGCAGCCAGAGGGCCCCATAATAGAGAGAAACTCCCCTCGCGCAATGTCAAGACTAATCCCATTGATGGCAAGGGTTTCAACGGTATCGGTTCGGTATACCTTTTCAATGTTTTTTAAACGTATCATATCTTGTTATTTTTAGTATTTAATCTTCTGGTTTGTTTCAAAGTCGTACAGAGATAAGAATCTCAATTGATAGTAAGCCCCCCAGAAGTCGCGCAATGCCGCTACAAAATCGCGTTTCGCACGATCGTTTTCTTGAAAAGCAATACTTAAATCTGTAATACTTAAGTTCCCGAGCACATAGCGCTCGCTGGCAATCTGATACTTCTCTGAAGCAATCTTATCTGCCCTTACGGTTAAGTCCATTTGCTCCTGCATCATATCAAACAGGGTAACCTGAGTGATGATTTCTTGCTTGAAGGTTTGTTTATCCTGTTCTACTTCATACACAGCAAATTGCTCGTTTGCTTGTGCAGTCTTCGTTCGGGATTTGGATCTTCCCCAGTCCAACACAGGAATGGAAAGCTGTAGCTCTACGGATTGCTGACTTTTAGGTGAACGGTAGACATCAAATATTCTATTGGCAGCATTAGAAAAGCCCAGATTTGCGCGCAAGGTAGCTACCAATCCGTTTTCTCCTCTGGCTTTTGCCACCTCTCTTCGCGCTTCCGCTAGCCGACGAATAAACGCGATTGCATCAGATCTGTTTTCAAAAGCTTCTGCCAATACTTTCTCAGTCGCTACTTTAAACTGTCCCACAGGGTCCGGCATCGCCAGGCTCAATCGCTCATCTCCCTCAATGCCACTGTAGCTCTTCAGGTTCAAGGCAGCAATTTCGAAATCACGCTTCGCGGTGCCAACTGATTTCTGTGCGTTCAATACTTCCAGTTGCAGCTGAAGGATCTCGTTCTTAGAAATCTTTCCCAGCTCGAACTTGGTGTTGGCAACGTTCAAAATTTTACCTGTATTTGCGAAGTTTGTTTCCGCGAGCCTCAGGTTTACCTGAGCCAGCAAAAGGTCGAAAAAATACGTTGTAACCCGGATGGAGATCTGCTCCTGTGATTCTATGTACGCTTGTTTGCTTTCGCTGAATTTAAGCGGCTCAATTTTCTTATCCCACTTCAGTGCATTGTATTGCAACAATGGTTGCGTGTACCCCAATCCATAAGGAGTACCATTGTATAAGACCGTCTTCCTGTCGAAATCACTGAAGCGTTGCAATTCTGTAGTTCCGTAAATGGTTCCACCTGTAGCCGCAATACTTTGCTTAAAATCGAGAGTTAATGAAGAATTGTCATTGTGTATCGGCTGAAACAAGATCGTCCCATTTGGCTGCAATACCTGTGCATAGGTTTTATTATAGCCGGGTAAGATTCCACTCAGTGCCAACTGGGGCTGATAATTGGACTTGAAGGTGCGCCATTCCCAGTATTTTGTTTCTTTAACTGTTACCGCTTGTTTTGCTGCTATGGAATTTGCTTTTGCGCGCTCCACTACCTCTTTCAAGGTCAGTTTCAAGGTGTCAGCGGTAGCAGGAAACTTCAATTCTCCCCCAAAGCTACTCTCCATCAGTCCGAATAAAAAAACTATCGCAATCCATGGTGTTTTCATCTCCGTTCTAATCTTTGATGGTGATTTGTTTGGCGAACTCAAAGCTCTTCATATCCGAAGTGATTACTTCCTCACCCCGTTTGAGCCCACTGATGACTTCCACGAAATCAAAATTGCTCAAGCCAAGCTTCACTACCCTCCGTTCAGCTTTACCATTCTTTAACACAAAAACGGACTGCTCATTTGACCCCTTGAATGCAGGACCATTAGGTAGTCGCAGCACCTTATTTCTGGTCGCCGTTATTAAAAAGATATCCACCTTCAAGTTAGGTCTAAGGAGCTTACTGTTCTTTTCGTCCAGACTGACATCGAATGAAACAATAGAATTATTAATTGCGGGAGAAATGTTGGTAATGCTGCCGCGTAGTTGCGTGTCATTGATCCTTATGATTGCAGCCATATTGTTTCTGAGATCTTCCAGCTGCGTATCGGATATGCTTCCAGCCACTTTGTATCCGCTTAGGTTAGCAATTCTTGCCAACGATTCTCCCTCTTTTACGCTGGCACCAATGTTTTTATTAACCCAGGTGATCACTCCATCTCTAGTCGCAATAATATCTGCAAGTTTGAGCTTTCGGGTCAATGCAGCTTGATCATTTCGTTGAATGGCCAAGGAGATTTCTGCTTCCCGGATTTCGATTTTCATCGTTTGCTGTTTGTTTTTAATCTCGTTCTCCAGCTGCTGCTTTTCAAGTTCAGCTACTTTTAGGCTTAGTTCAGCCTGGTCGATATCCTCTTTAGTACCTCCACCAGCTTTGAAGAGGCGTTGCGCATTAGCTACCGCATCCTTAAAATTGCTGATCCGGAGTTGTTTGATGCTATTGTTAGATTTGATGTCGTAAAAGCTTTTCTCCAAGTCCAACTTGAGCTTCCGGATCTCATTTTCTTTCGACTCTATCTGAAAACCCATTTTATTGTACTCGGTTTGAGCGGTA
>Ga0247814_10002383_pt1 | contig 10420 bp, 11 predicted proteins | sample UWRJL179409R1_FD_179947 | JGI IMG/M metagenome (GOLD analysis project Ga0247814, IMG submission 179947) | Plant litter microbial communities from Arlington Agricultural Research Station in Wisconsin, United States - UWRJ-L179-409R-1 | ecosystem: Environmental > Terrestrial > Plant litter >... | reverse complement strand
CGGTGCCGGTGACCCCGCCGCTCGAGAGCCCGAACAGCCCCTGCACCAGCTGATAGCTGCCGCCGTTGCCCTCGTAGTTCTCGGTGGTGAAGGGATCGAGCCACGCGTTAACGCGACCGCCGACGTAGGTGAGCAGTCGGCTGGCGGCGAAGGCGCCGCCGAGGAAGAGGCCGAGGCCGAGCAGGATCCAGCTGGAGCGCCCGGTCGCCACGTAGAGCATCACAAGGAACAGCCCGAAGTAGAGCAGCGCCGTACCCAGGTCTTTCTGGAACACGAGCACGCCCATCGACGCGGCGAAAACGACAAGCAGTGGACCCAGATCACGCGCTCGGGGAAAAGTGATGAACAGCACCTTTCGGCCGATCATCGAGAGCGAGTCTCGGGCGGTGACAAGAAACCCGGCGAAGAAGATCGCCAGCGCGATCTTTCCGATCTCGCCGGGTTGGAACGAGAACGGCCCGAGCTGCACCCAGATGTTCGCGCCGTTGACCGGCCTAAAGAACACCGGCAACACGAGCAGCACGATGCCGGCCAGGGCGAAGGTGAGCCGAAAACGGTAGAGCACCCGGTGATTGCGCAGCAGCACGATAACCACGATCGCGAGGGTCATGGCGATCGAGGTCCAGGCGATCTGGCGAACGGCAGCCATGCCCCAGCCCTCGTGATCCTTGGCGAGGTCGAGGCGGTAGATCATGGCGATGCCGAGGCCGTTGAGCAGGGTGGCGATGGGCAGAATGAAGGGGTCGGCATCCGTCGCGACGAAGCGCAGGGCGATGTGCATGGCAAGCACGAGCACCGAGAGGCCGATGCCGAGACCGGCGAGATTCCAGTCGAGGTGGCCAAGGGCTCCCAGCTGCACGAGCAGGATCGCACCCGCGTTGATGCCGCAGGCGATGAGCAGCAGAAGCAACTCAAGGTTGCGCATGCGGGCGGGCACACGCAGCCGCAGCCGGATGCTGCCGGTGAACGTCGGCAGCGGGCCCGCCTCGAGGGGCGTGCTACTCGGCGCTGTCATCGGCGAGTTGGCTCACTATGCGCTCAGCGTCGGCAAGGCTGTCGGCGCTGATGGTGGCTTCGATGCGCTGCTGGTTGATCGGGGTGAGGCCGCTAACCGAGGTCTCGGTCTCGCGGTAGACCGACGAGAGGCTGATCGGTCCGAGGTCCTGTTGGATGCCGCGATAGATGGCGACCTTGTTGTCGGAGGATGACACGAAGTAGTGGGTCTGAGTCCACTGGTAGCCAACGACCGCTGCGCTGACCACGAGGGCGACGAGCAGGGCGATGACGACGATCGCGGTAATGCGCCGGCGCTTGGCTCGCTTGGCATCTTCGATGATCAGCTCGTCGAGAAACTCCTGCGACTCCGGCTCGAAGTGGCTGTCGTCGGGTTTCGTCGCCTTGAGGGGATGCAGCAGAAGCGTCGGAATGCGCAGCGGCTTGCGAGCGACCTCGCCCTCAAACGCGAGCGGCCCGGCCGCGGAACCAACGGTCACCGCGGGGTGGTGGGCCGACTCGCCGCTGCCGTCGATGTCGACGATGACGACGGTGACGTTGTCGGGCGCACCCTGATCGAGGCTCTCTTTGATGAGGCGGTTGGCCACCTCTTCCGCATCGCCGTCGCTGTCGAGGGCCGCGGTGATGCGCTCCTCGGCGACGTAGCTGCTGAGTCCGTCGGAGCAGAGCAGCCAGCGGTCGCCCGGCTCGGCCTTCTCAACCATGGTGTCGATCTCAGGCGTGGCGTCAACGTCACCGAGCACCCGCATGAGCACCGATCGCCGCGGGTGCACCGCGGCCTCTTCGAGAGTGATGCGGCCGCTGTCGACGAGGCGCTGCACGAAGGTGTGGTCGCTGGTGATCTGGGTGAGTTCGCCGCCGCGCAGCCGGTAGATGCGGGAGTCGCCGATGTGGGCGATGGCCAGTTCGGTGCCGACGAGCACGAAGCCGCTGACGGTGGTTCCCATGCCGGTCAGCTCGCTGTGGTCAAAGACGGTCTCGGCGAGCACGGCGTTGGCGCTGATGAGGGCGCCGTGCAGCGCAACCTCGGCCTCGGAGGCAGAGCTGAACGGGCGGTCGACCCCGGTGACGTTCTTGATGGCGAGGGCGCTCGCGACGTCGCCGCCGGCGTGACCGCCCATGCCATCCGCGACGATGAAGAGGTGTGCGCCCGCGTAGCCGCTGTCTTGGTTGTTGCTGCGGATCTTGCCGACGTGAGAGACGGCCGCGCTCTTTGCCCTAGTGGCCATTCACCTACCGCCGAAGTTCAAAAGTGGTGGTGCCGATTGTGATCGGGGTGTTGAGGGGCACCTGGGTTGGCGTTACGACGCGTGTTCCGTCGAGCAGCGTTCCGTTAGTTGAGTCTAGGTCTTCGAGAATCCAGCCCTTTTCGGTGCGCAGCAGACGAGCATGGTTGGTCGAGGTGTAGTCATCACGAATGACAAGACCCGAATCGCTCGAGCGGCCGATCGAGAGGAACTCCTCGGGAAGGTCGATCTGCAGACCCTCCTTCGCACCGCCGGTGATGACGAGGCGACTGGCGGCAACCGAAGGCTGCTGCGCCGCAGCGGCAGGGCGTTGCGGCTGCGGCGAGGGGAGGGGCGCGGATGCCACGGCCGGTAGCCGCCGAACTCGCTGACCGAAGAGATCACTGCGCAACGCGAACACGACGATGAAGACGAACACCCACAGCACGGCGAGGAACACCAGCCGAAGAATGAAGAGGGTGAGATCCATCTAGTCGTTCCCGCCATCCACGCGCAGGTCGGCGAACTGGTCGACGGCGGCGGCCTGGGCGAGCACGCGGAACACAATCGTGGTGCGGCCAATGCTGATCACCGAGTCAGCGGGCAGCGGTGCCTTGGCGACCTGCACTCCGTCAAGCAACGAGCCATTCGTCGAGCCGAGGTCGTTGACCTGGGCGCGGGTGCCGTCCCACAGCACCTCAACGTGCTTGCGCGAGATCGAGGTGTCTTCGACGGTGATGTCGGCATCGGTGCCGCGGCCGATGACGGTGCGCGAGCGGGTGATCGGGTAGCGCTTGCCGTTGATGTCGAGCACTGGGCTCCAGGCGACGGTGCCCTTGACGTTGATCGACGAGATCTCGAGGGTGCCCTCGCCGAGGGTTGCCGACTTCTGCAGTTCGATCGCGATGCCGCCGGCGAAGCTGTAGCGCTGTGCCGCCGCGTGCGATTGCACCAGGCTCGTGAGTTCGTCGATGAGGGCATCGCCTAGTCCGGTCATCCGCTCGAAATCGGTTGGCGAGAGCTTCACCGTGAAGCGGTTGGGCACGAGGATGCGGTCGCGCGAGACCACCGCAGCCTTGGTGTCGAGCTCGCGCCGCAGAGCGCTGGTGATCTCGACCGGCTGCAGACCACTCTTGAAGGTCTTGGCGAATGCGCCGTTAACGGCGCGCTCGAGACCTTTCTCAAAGTTGTCCAGCAGGCCCACGGGTCTCCTCGCTTGCTCGGCGGTGGTGAAAACGATGTTAGCCGGTGGTGTCGGGCGACAGCTTCGTCTGCCGGGTTTATACGCCGCAAGTATGAGTGCTATTCTCGCTTGTTGGCGTTTCGACGCCGATTGCTACGCGCGAGTGGCGGAATTGGTAGACGCGCACGGTTCAGGTCCGTGTGTTCGTAAGGACGTGGGGGTTCAAGTCCCCCCTCGCGCACAGTGTGTTTATTTGAATGCGGCTCCCACGGGAGCCGCATTCGTCGTTAGGAGAGATTTCATGAGTTACAACGACCGCATCATCGACGAGTTTCGCGCGAACGGCGGCGTGGTCTCGAACTTCGGCTCGAGCCTCGTGCTGCTGCACACGGTGGGGGCGCGGTCGGGGGAGCCGAGAGTGAGCCCCGTGCTCGGTATCGCTGATGAGGGTGGATGGCTCGTGATCGCATCCGCCGCAGGCAACCCCAAGAGCCCCGCCTGGTACTTCAACATCGTGGCGCAGCCGGCGATCACGATCGAGACGCCCGCGGGCACGGTTGATGTCATTGCCTCAGAACTCGAAGGTGCGGAGTGGGATGCGGCCTGGGCCGCCTTCACCACGCGCTCGCCGGCTTTCGAACAGTACGTCGAGCGAGCCGAGGGCCGGCGTTTTCCGATCCTGCGCCTGAGCCCGCGCTGACTCTCTTCGCCGTGAGTCGGGTCAATTCACTGAATTGCCGACGACGGGATGGTCATATGGCCCGACTCAAGGCAGCGTTGAGGCCATGACGCATGTGGTGGTGATCGGCGACGCGCTCATCGACGAGCTGCGCGACGAGAGCGGATCGGTCGATGCCCCGGGCGGCAGCGCCCTCAACGTGGCGGTCGGGCTCTCGATTCTCGGGGTGCCCGCGCAGCTGGTGGCGATGTACTCCGACGATGCGGATGGGCGGTTTCTGTCTGCGCACCTCGCGCGGTTCGGGGTGGCCGAGTTCGCATCCGTGGCGCCGCTCGGCACAGGCCGCGCGATCTCAGACCGCTCCGACGGCGAACCCCGATACAGCTTCTCGGATGCCGCCAAGGCCCGACAGATCACCTTCACCCCAGAGATGAGGGCCGCCATCGCGAGCGCCCAACTCGTGGCAATCAGCGGCTTCCCTTTCGACGACCAAGCGCAGGTCGACCAGCTCACCGAAGCGGTGGACGGCGCAACCGTGCTGCTCGACCCCAACCCGCGGCTCGGCTTTCTGCGCGACCGCGAGCTGTTCGCGGCGAATCTCGAGCGTTTCTCGACGCGACTGATCAAGCTCGGCGAGGAGGATGCCCGCCTGCTCTACGACGCCCCGCTCGAGAAGGTGGTGGCCCGCTTCACCCCGCACACCACGGTGCTCGCGACCGCGGGACCCGACGGCGCGAGCGTGCACGATCACGGCACGGTGGTGAGCCGACCGATTGCGACGGCACGTGGTCCGGTGATCGACACTCTCGGCGCAGGCGATGCCACCTTCGCATCGGTGATTGCGTCACTCGCTGCTGGCGAGACCGACTGGGGTGTGATGCTCGACCGCGCGATGCAGATCGCGGCGGCGACGGTGCGCACGCCCGGCGGCGTGCTGCAGACGCCGCGCTGACTACCGGCTCGCGGCAGCGAGCAGCGCGGTGAGTTCGTCGCGCACGCGCTCCAACTGCTCGACGGGAACCCCGAGACGCTCGACGATCGTGCCCGGCACGGCGAGGGCTCGCGATCGCAGCTGTTCTCCGGCGGGGGTGAGTTCTATTGAGAGGGCGCGTTCGTCATCCGCGCTTCTGCGTCTGTTGAGCAGGCCGGCCGATTCGAGCCGCTTGAGCAGGGGCGACAATGTGGCGGGCTCGAGGTAGAGCGCGTCGGCGACGTCGGTGAGGGTGCGCGGGCTGCGCTCCCAGAGGGCGAGCATGACGAGGTACTGAGGGTGGGTCAGGCCGAGTGGGGTGAGCACCGGCCGGTAGAGGCCGATCACTGAGCGGGATGCGGCGGCCAATGCGAAGCAGACCTGGCGGTCGAGGGCGAGCGGATCCATGCCGTCAGACTAGCGCTTGCCCTAATAGTTAGTACACTAACTAAATGAGCAAGACGCGAGTGCCGTGGTGGGATCGACTGAACTTCGCCCTCTACCCGTACCTCGGCCCGCCGAAGCTCGGCCCCTACGACCAGGCGCCGCTGCCCGATGCGCGGCTCAAGCCCTGCCCGCTGTGCGGCGTCGCGATGAGCGAGCACGACCTGGATCGCGGCGAAGGCCGCCCGACCTACTTGCGGTGCCCGAGCAGCAGCTCGTGAAGCTCGGCGGCGGTGTCGGCGACGCCGACCGTGCCGACCTGCTCTGCGGGTGAGCCGTAGCCCCAGGTGACGAAAATGGTGGGTACGCCGTGCGCGGCAGCACCCTCGACGTCGTAGTGGCGGTCGCCGATCATGACGGGGCGCGAGGTGTCGGCGCCGAGAGCGCGAAGGCGAATGAGGGCCTCCTCGACGACGTCGGCCTTGGCGCTGCGCACCTCATCTTCTGAGGCGCCGGTGAGTACATCGAGGTACTGGATCACGTCGAGCGATGTCAGCGCGATGCGGGCAAGAGACTCCGGCTTCGACGTCGCCAGCGAGAGCGCGAGCGGCGACTCGTGAATCGCCTTGAGCAGGTCCGCCAGCCCGGGGTAGATCGTGACATTGCCAACGCCGTGGGCGAGGTACCGCTCGCGGTAGACGGCAAGCGCCTGATGCGCCTCGACCTCGGTCATGCCGGCGAGCTGCTCAAACGAATCGAGAATGGGCGGGCCGACGTACTCGAGTAGCTTCGCTGGCGGCGGCACAGGGCGGCCAACCTTCTCGAGTGTGTAGGCGAGTGTGGCGGTGATGCCCGGCGCGGAGTCCACGATGGTGCCATCGAGATCGAACAGCACGCAGGTGTATGCAGATGTCATTGCTTCCAGCCTAGAAGCCCGGGGCGCTAGCCTAGGGCGTACGCCCCCGAACGGGGGGCGCGAACGGAGCCCACGAATGACGGACACCACCTCGCCTCCCACGGACCGCCTGCACACCGTGACCGTGGTGTTTGCCTCCCTGGTGGTCGCGCTGCCACTGCTGGTCGGGCAGGTCATCGAGGCCGGATTCGATGCGGTCAACCCCGCGCATGTCGACCCGAGCCAAGACCTCGCCTACCTTCGCGAGCTGCTGGGCTTCAGCGTCGGATTCCTGGGGCTGCTGCTGCTCACGGTCGTCGCGCTCATCGTGACGCTGTTCCGTCGGGAGCGCCGGCTGGCCGCGATCGCCCTGCCGCTGACGATCCTTGCAGTGCAACTCATCGTCGGCCTGCTGGCCCTCATCATGACCGGCGTCGTCGATGCCGTCGAGGACAGCTATGTCAACACCCTTTCGCAGCTGCGGTAACCCGCGCTAGCATTCCATCGTGGGAGCGCTCCCACACCGCACAAAGGAGTGGGATGTCTCGGGTCGTTGGTGTGCTGATACTCAGTGCCGCACTGCTGGTTCCCACCGCCGCGGTTGCCGCCGAGCCCGAGCTGCTGCCGAACGGCGAGTTCGACGCCGGCCATGCTCCGTGGTGGACGACGCCCGACATGGTCGCCGACACGAGCACCGGCGCGCTCTGCGTCGCTGTGCCGGGCGGCACACCGAGTGCATGGAGCTCCATCGTCGGTGTAGACAAGATTCCGATCGTCGCGGGGGAGGACTACGACTTCTCGTTCACCGCCACGGGCGAGACGCCGCTGCCTGTAGTCATCCGTGCCCTTGTTCAGCAGGGCGTCGCACCGTGGAACGCGACCTACGAGGCCAACCCGTCCATCGGCGGCACAGAGACCGAGTTTCACTTTCAGTTCAACTCGTCGCTCGACCTGCCAGAGGCACAGGTGGTCTTTCAGATCGGCGGTGCCGACGCGCCGTGGACCTTCTGCCTCGATGACGTGCACCTCGCTGCCGGCGAGCCCGCGGCCGGCTACGTGCCAGAGACCGGCTCGCCCGTGCGGGTCAACCAGCTTGGCTACCTCGCGAGTGGCCCGAAGTTCGCGACCCTCATGAGCGACGCGACCGAACCGGTCGAATGGGAGTTGCTCTCGGCCGACGGCGCGAGCGTTGCCACGGGCACGAGCGACCCCCGTGGCGATGACACCAGCGCGGGATCCGCCGTGCACGTCATCGACTTCACCGACGTGAGCGAGACCGGCGACGGCTTCACCCTTGAGGCCGAAGGTGAGGCGAGCTATCCGTTCAGCATCGCCGACGACCTCTATGGCAACCTGCGGTACGACGCCCTCAACTACTTCGGCCTGGTGCGCAGCGGCATCGAGATCACCGAGCCCGGCTATGAGCGCGCGGCTGGCCACATTGGCGTCGCGCCCAACCTCGGGGACACCGCGGTCAGCTGCCAAGACCCGGTCGGCTACCTGCAGGGCTGGACCTGCGACTACGAGCTCGACGTAACCGGCGGTTGGTACGACGCCGGCGACCACGGCAAGTACGTGGTCAACGGCGGCATCGCGGTCTACCAGCTGATGAGCCTCTACGAGCGCACGCTGACCGCACCGACCGCCACGCCGGGGGCGCTCGAGGACGGCACGCTGAGCATCCCCGAGTCGGGCAACGGCGTGCCCGACGTGCTCGACGAGGCCCGCTGGGAACTCGAGTGGATGCTCAAGATGCAGGTGCCGGCCGGTGAGCAGTATGCCGGCATGGTGCACCACAAAGTGCAGGACGACGGATGGACGGGCCTGCCGCTGCTGCCCGCCGACGACCCGAAAGAGCGCGAGCTTCACCGCCCGTCGACCGCAGCTACCCTCAACCTCGCGGCGGTCGCGGCGCAGGGCTCGCGGCTCTTCGCGGAGTACGACCCTGCCTTCAGCGAGCAGCTGCTCGATGCCGCACGCTCGACCTATGCCGCCGCCCTCGCGACCCCCGACCTCTATGCACCGGTTTCCGACGGCAACGATGGCGGCGGTCCGTATGACGATGACGACGTCAGCGACGAGTTCTACTGGGCTGCCGCCGAGCTCTACCTGACCACCGGCGAGAGCGAGTTCGAGACGGCACTGCGAGCGAGCGAGTGGCACACCGGCGACCTGTTCAGCTTCAACGGCTTCAGCTGGGGCACTGTTGCCGCGCTCGGCCGGCTAGACCTCGCAACGGTGCCGAGTGAGCTCGATGACCGTGACGCGGTGCGCGACTCGATCGTCGCGCTCGCCGATCGCTATCTCGAGAACCAGCGCAGCACGAACTTCGGGCAGGCCTTCGACCCGATCTCCGGCTACGACTGGGGGTCGAACAGCTCGATCCTCAACAACCAGGTCGTCATTGCCACCGCCTTCGACGTCACCGGCGCGGGGGAGTACTCCGCCGCGGTGCTCGAGTCGATGGACTACCTGCTCGGCCGAAACGCGATGAACAACTCGTACATCACCGGTTACGGCACCGCCTACTCGCAGAACCAGCACAGCCGCTGGTTCGCCCACTCGCTCGACGCGTCGCTGCCCGCACCCCCACCGGGAACCATCTCGGGAGGACCGAACTCGGCGTTCTCGGATCCGGTGGCGATTCAGACCTTCAACGCCGGGTGCGCGCCGCAGCAGTGCTATCTCGACGACATCCAGTCGTATTCAACGAACGAGATGACGGTCAACTGGAACTCCGCGCTCGCGTGGGTTGCCTCGTTCGTCGACGACCAGCGCGGCCTCGAGCAGGCGCAGTCGACGAGCGGACCGACGACGGATGCGACCCTGCCCATCGTGATCGGCTCGGCTGCCGCGCTGGTCGCGGTCGGCTCCGGGCTCGTGGTCTGGCGTCGCCGCCGCAAGCGCAGCTAAAAGAGCCGGTGGTCGCTGTCGTCGAGGCCGCGCATCTCGTCGTAGTCGAGCAGAAGGCAGCGGATGCCGCGATCGGTCGCCAGCGTGCGCGCCTGCGGCTTGATCTCTTGGGCGGCGAACACGCCCGTGACCGGAGCGAGCAACGGATCGCGGTTCATCAGCTCGAGGTAGCGGGTGAGTTGCTCAACGCCGTCGATGTCGCCGCGACGCTTGATCTCGACGGCGACGCTCGCGCCGTTCACGTCGCGGGCGAGAATGTCGACCGGCCCGATTGCGGTCATGTACTCGCGGCGCACGAGGGTGTGGCCCTCGCCGAGCCGCTCGATCTGCTCGGCGAGCAGTTTCTGCAGGTCGGCCTCGACGCCATCCTTCTGCAGCCCGGGGTCGATGCCGAGGTCATGCGAGGTGTCGTGCAGAATCTCGTGGATGCTGATCACCAGCAGGTCGGCGGTCTTCGCCTGCGCGACGCGCCAGATCTCAGTCACGCCGTGCTCGGCTTGGGTCTCGTCGGGCTCCATGACGGTGAGCGTGCACGGCGGGCTCATCCAGTTGAGCGGCTTGTAGCTCAGCGAATCGGTGTGCACGAGCACGCTGCCGTCTGCCTTGACGACGAGCAGGCGGGTGCCCAGCGGAAGGTGCGCGCTGAGCCGGCCCGCGTAGTCAACGGAGCATTTGGCGATGACGAGTCTCACGGCGTCGAGTCTATGAGGCGGGCAGGCGCGACTGGATGCCGCGCAGCTCGTCGGGGCTGAGCCCGATCCACGGTCCGGCCGGGTTGATCACCAGGCCGCCGAACGGCTCTTCAAGAGCGTCGGCAATCACGCTGGCAACGTCGCGCACCGACCAGCCGTCCTCGGGGTTGCGCACCGCGATCTCGGCCCCGGAGGTGAATGCGAGCAGCACGGCTCCGCGATCGGGGTCAACCGAGGTGCGCAGAAAGTGATCCTCTCCCTCCGTGCGCACACCCACGACCAGGGTGCCGCCGAGGGCGAGGGCGTCGATCACGGCTGCTCGCAGCTGATCGGGGTCATCGATGGTGAGGGCCTGCCGCACGGCGTCGTTGCGGTGCTCCGGAGCGAGGCCCATGGCATCCTCGAGGTTGATTCCGCAGGTCGGGCCGGCGGGGTCGATGTAGAGCCAGGCATAGCCCTGACTG
>Ga0247814_10002382_pt1 | contig 10422 bp, 13 predicted proteins | sample UWRJL179409R1_FD_179947 | JGI IMG/M metagenome (GOLD analysis project Ga0247814, IMG submission 179947) | Plant litter microbial communities from Arlington Agricultural Research Station in Wisconsin, United States - UWRJ-L179-409R-1 | ecosystem: Environmental > Terrestrial > Plant litter >... | reverse complement strand
GGCGATCACGCTGAACGGCGCCGAGGCGGCGGAAGTGCTGGTATTCGATTTGCCGGCGCAGTAATTCGACAGTAGCCGTCACTGGTGACGGTATCGACTGCGGGCGTGGCCTTCCACGACCCCAGTCGAAATCCGTTACACTTGAGCCTAGAGAAACAGTCCGAGAAGCCCGTCATGCCCGCCACACCCAACGATGTCACCGCCACCACGCCCATCGACCAGCTGGTCGACTACGTCACCTCGTGCGCCTTGCCGACCCCGTGGGCGCAGTTCACGCTGCACGCGTTCGTCGAGCATGCCACCGGCAAGGAACACCTGGCGATGGTGCTGGGCGACATTGGCGACGGTGAACCGGTGCTGGCGCGCGTGCACTCCGAGTGCCTGACCGGCGACGTGCTGTTTTCGCAGCGCTGCGACTGCGGCGCCCAGCTCGAAGGCGCGCTGCAAAAAATCGCTGCCGAAGGCCGGGGCGTGCTGCTGTACCTGCGCCAGGAGGGCCGCGGCATCGGCCTGGTCAACAAGATCCGCGCCTATCGCCTGCAGGAAGCCGGCGCCGACACGGTCGAAGCCAATTTGCAGCTGGGTTTCCATGCCGATGCGCGCAACTACGAGCTGTGCAAACCGATGCTGGCCCAGTTCGGCATCGACCGGCTGCGCCTGATGACCAACAACCCGCGCAAGATCGACGCGATGACCCGCCTGGGCATTACCGTCACCGAGCGCGTGCCGCTGCTGGTCAACCGCAACGCGTTCAATACCGGCTACCTGGACACCAAGCAAGCCAAGCTCGGCCACATGATGACCCCGCCAGCTTTGGCGGTCGCCGAGGACGGCGAATTATGAGTATCAAACAAAAGTGGAAACCTACTTTTGTTTGGAACTTCAGCAGCTAAAAATGACTGGCGGAGCCAGATCATTTTTTGAAGGAAGGGCGACGCAAGGGCGGTCGGTTTGGGGCGCGTGGGAAACTAGAGCCGACGAAACGGCGTGCATTTTGAAGTAGTGGCAAGATAGTTACTCTCCCCTCTTCCGATCGCCTGCATGAAGCGCGTACTGACTGCGGTATTGCTATCTTGCCTTCTCGGCCGCGGCGCCATGGCCGCCGCACCGCCTGTACCTGCTGCACGCACTGCAGCGCCGCTGACCGCAGCGCCTGCCATTCCGCCCACTGCAACGAATGACACCGAGGACCAGGCCGCGTTGCCGGCGCCGTCGTCGACTGCCCAGCAACTGTATGCTTCCGCGCGCGGCGACCTGCTGCAGATCCGCATGTTGCTTAAAAACGGGCGCAGCCAGTCGAGCGTCGGGTCGGGCTTCATGATCGGCACCAGCGACCTGGTCCTGACCAACTACCACGTGGTGTCGCAGATGGCGCTCGATCCCGCCATCTATGCGGGCGAATATATCGATACCGACGGCAAGACCGGGCCGGTGACGCTGCTGGCGGTCGACGTGCTGCACGACCTGGCCGTGGTGCGGGTCGACCGCAAGGGCACCGGTTATTTCAAGTTGCCCGACAAGCCGCAAAAGCTGACCCAGGGCCAGTACCTGTATTCGCTGGGCAATCCGCTCGACCTGGGCTTCGCCATTTCCGAGGGCGCCTATAACGGCATCATCACGCGCAGCTTTTACGAGCAGCTGATGTTCACCGGTCCCATCAATTCCGGCATGAGCGGCGGACCCAGCGTGACGATGGGCGGCATGGTGGCGGGGGTGAACGTGTCAAAGCGGCGCGATGGCGAACTGGTCAGCTTCCTGGTGCCGATCAAGTTCGGCCAGGAACTGCTGCGGCGGGTAGCGGCGCAGACGTCGATTCCCGTCGACTTCAATCCGCTCATCGCCCAGCAACTGCTGGCGCACCAGCGCGGCATGGTCGACCGTCTGCTGGACAAGCCGCTGTCGATGAAGAGCATGGGACCGTACCAGGTGCCGGTGCGCGACTCGGAACAGGTGCGCTGCTGGGGCCGCTCGAACGTCAAGGCCGAGGCCAGTTTCATGGCCGACTCGATCAGCTGCGCGATGGAATCGGCGATTTTTGTGTCGGACACCCAGCAGACCGGCCATGTCGCCATGTCGCACCAGTACCTGCGCGCGCCGGCCATGCCGCCGCTGCGTTTTGCCGCGCTGGCCAGCAGCCAGTTCCGGGTGCACCGGATCGGCGGGCGGCGCGACTTGCGCCTGACCCGTCCCACCTGCACCGAGCAGTTCGTGCGCACCGCCAGCCTGCCGGTACGCGCCGTGACCTGCGTGCGCGCGTTTCGTAAATTTCCCGGCCTCTACAATTTCACCTTGCTCACCGCCAGCACCGACGATGCCCAGGCCAGCCTGCAAAGCCGGATCGACGTTGCCGGCGTGTCTTACGACAATGGCCTGCGCGTCACGCGCGCCTTCCTCGCGGCCCTGGGGCGGCGCCCTTCGCCCAACGGGGCGGCGCGATGAGCGGGCCGTGGTTCATTGAAACCCTGGCCAGGAACGGCGACGTGCTGCATCGGCAGCGCGTGAGCGTTTTGCCAATCCGCATCGGGCGCGCCTACGACAACGATTGCATCCTCGACGACGACTACGTCGCGCCGCGCCATGCGCTGGTTGACTTCGAGCACGGCAAGCTGATGCTGCACGACCTGGGATCCGTCAATGGCGTGGTGAAACAGGGCAAGCGCCTGCCCAGCCTGGCGTTGACGGGCGACACGGTCGTGCGCATCGGCCACACCAGCCTGCGCGTGCGGGCGGCCGACTTTCCGGTCCCGCCAGAAATGCTGGACCGCACCATGCATGGCTGGGAAGGCGCGTTGCCCGGCCTGGCCGGCATGCTGCTCGCTGCCATCGTCGCGCTGGGCGGCACGTGGCTGTTCGACACACGCCACTTCCAGCCCACGCTGTACCTGCAGGCGCTGGCGATTGGCGTCGGTGGCGCCGTGGCGTGGGGCGGCGCCTGGGCATTTGCAAACCGCCTGTTCGGGCGCCATGCGCGGCTGGGGCGCCATATTTTCATCATCGGCAGTGGCGCCGCGGCGCTGGCGGCGTGGGAGCTGGCGTCGAACGGCGCCGCCTATGCGTTCGGCCTCGAAGCCCTGACGCGCTACGGCTCGCACGGTGTCATCGCGCTGGCGGCCGGCATCGTGTATTTTCACCTCGCGACCGTGAAGCCCCAGCTGCGCCTGCGCTTGCGCTGGCTGGGCCTGCTGTTGGCCGTAGTCGGTTCCGGCCTGATGCTCGTTGCAAACGTCCAGCGCAGCGGCCGTGCCGCCGACGAGTTGTACATGGGCGTGGTGCTGCCGCCGTCGATGCGCGCCAGCCCCGACCATGGCGTGGACGCCTACATCGATCAGGTCGAGGCCATGAAAGAACAGGTGGACCGCGAACGCGCCACCAATCACGAGAACGATTGAACAAATAAAAAGGCCGCCAGCGGCGGCCTCGAATTACTTCACTTGCTCAACTACCTGCGTTACGTACGGGGAGCGCCTGGGCGCGCGCCTGGCTGCGGCGTCCCGGTGGTATTGGGACGGGGCGTATCGGAACCGTCATGCTGGCTCGAACCTGGCGCACCGCTTTGCAGCGTGGCGCTGCTGCTGCCACTGCCGTTACCGCGCGGTGCAATCTGCGACTCCTTGCCGCCGCCGTTGCGGCTGCTGGTGCTGAACGGATCCGAAAACTGGCGCAGGTTCTCTTCCTGCTTGCGCATCCCACGCTCGGTTTCTTCGGTGGCCACGCGCGCCACTTCATCTGCCAGGGCGCGCGCCGTTTGCGAGGTTTTCTGCACGTGTTCTTCAGTGACACGGGTCAGGTCGACCTGGGCATCGGCCGCAACGCGGGAAATGTGCTGCTGGTAGGCGCGCAGCTTGTCGGTGGCAGGCTGGGCACGCGACGCGGCAGCGCCGATCGCATCGGTCTGGCGCTCGGAAGTCAGCATCTGATGGCTGGCGGTGGTGGTTTCTTCGAGCAGGGTCTGGGCCAGTTGCATGTTCAGTTCCATCACCTGCTGGAAAGAACGGAACAGCGACTTGGAGACATCGTTGAGGAACGACGTCTGGGCTTCCAGGTGGGTGCGGACGGCGGGGGTAACGGCTTGGGAGTAGGGATACATGTATGTGCCTCGATCAAGAAGTCGTGCATTGAATTGGGTCGATGCAAGCCATCGCAGGGGCGGCGCCGCCGCCTGCCTGGTTCAGCATCGCTGGAGATCCAGACACCAGCCTGTCCGGCGCGGGCCGGTGACTAGTGCTCGGAACGAGTTAGTAGGCTAGTGCACTGCACCATGACAGGCTTGATCTGCGTCAATCGTGCAGTCTTGCTAATGCTCAAACAATAATTTGAACTAAAACAATTACTTGGACGAACCAACCAGGGCTGCCCCACAATCCTTGCAAAACTTCGCCCCGCTCGCGTGTCCCGCACTGCCGCACGACGGGCAGGCGTCCGCCCCTGCTTCCTCTCCTGCATCTTCGTGCTCCTTGCGCTCCGCCTCCATGCGCCGCGTGAAGCGCTGCGACGTCATCTCGGCGGTCACAATCCCGGTTGGCACCGCCAGGATGCCCCAGCCCAGCAGCATCATGAACGACGCCAGCAGCTTGCCCAGGTTGGTCCCGGGCGTGATGTCGCCATAGCCGACCGTGGTCATCGTTACCACTGCCCAGTACATCGCCATCGGAATGCTGGTGTACCCATGCTTCGGTCCTTCCACCACATACATCGCCGTGCCCAGGATCAGCACGGCCATCAGTACCACCGAGAGGAACACCAGGATCTTGCGCCCGCTGGCCTTGAGCGCCTCGCCCAGGCGCGTGTACTCCTCGATGTACAGGGCGAGCTTGAAAATGCGGAAGACGCGCAGCAGGCGCAGGATCCGGATATTCAGGAAACCGGCCGCGCCCGGAATAAACAGCGACAAATAAGTCGGCAACACCGACAGCAGGTCGATGACCCCGAAAAAGCCGGTGGCATACCGTGCCGGCCGCGCCACGCAAAGCAGGCGCGCCAGGTATTCCAGTGTAAACAGGATGGTAAATGCCCACTCGAGCACATGCGTGGTGGTTTCGTACTCGCCGCGGATGGTGGGCACGCTGTCGAGGATGACCACGATGATGCTCATGATGATCAGGATGACCAGCAGGATGTCGAACCGGCGTCCGGCCTTGGTATCCGATTCGAACACGATGTGATAAATGTGGCGGCGCAATCCCGGGGGCGGTTCGCCATACGACGATGGCGCCTGCGGCGTGTAGGGTCGGGCATCCGCTTTGGCGGTGGGGGCTGAGGCCTGGGCGGCGCTTTTTTTCATGGCGTGGAATGTAGCACAGCACGCCCGCTGACGGGGCACTGCACGGGCGCCAGGGCCGCGCGCAGCATTTGTCCCGTCAGGTTCAATCTGCGTTGCGTTCGACCCAGGTGGCAAAGGCGTCGATGAACTGCTGCAAGAAGGCGCGGGTGCCGTCGTTGGTCAGGGTGTCGCCATCGTAGAGCTTGTCGACGCCGCTGATATACACCTCGGGCTGCGCCAGGCATGGCATGTTGAGGAATACCAGGCACTGGCGCAGGTGGTGGTTGGCGCCAAAGCCGCCGCTGGCGCCTGGCGAGGCACTGATCACCGCGCACGGCAGGCCGTTCCACGCGCTGGCGCCGTAGGGGCGCGAGCCGACATCGAGGGCGTTTTTCAAGGAGCCGGGCACCGAACGATTGTATTCCGGCGTGGCAAACAGGACGCCGTCGAATTCCTTGATCTTGTTGCGGAACTCGATGTAGTTGGCCGGCGGATTGGCTTCCTCGTCCTGGTTGAAGAGCGACAGTTGTCCGATCTCGACGAATTCCATTTCCAGCGTCGGCGGCGCCAGCAGCATCAGGGTTTTGCAGAGTTTGCGGTTAAAGGATTCCTTGCGCAGGCTCCCCACGATCACTGCGATTTTTCTTGCTGCCATGTCGGCTCCTTGCATGTTGAACGAAGTTCAAGTGTACCCAGTTTGCGCCGCCTTGCGCCACACCCTATACGAAGGTACAGGATCAGATGCGGCCGCGCCGGAACGCCAGCAGGAAGCGCTTTGCCGCCGCCGCGCTGAGGACCTGCACCGGGTCGCCATGCCACGCGTACAGGAAATGCGGCCCGCCCAGGCGGTCGGTGAGCTTGGCGTTGAGCAGGAAGCGCGTGCCGGGCGGGTAATCGTCGCGCAGCTTGCGTCCGCATTGCACCGGCATGGTGGGCGCAAAGGCTTGCCCGGCCATCGGACGGATGCCGACGTTGCCGCGCCGGTCGACATACGATTCGACCGCCACCTCCCTATACGCCCAGGTGTCACGGGTCATGCCGGCACCATCCGCACCACATGCGCCTCGCGGATCGGCAGGTTGACCAGCGCCGCGGCCAGGGCCAGCACGATGTCGGCGTACCACATCCAGTTGTAGTCCCCAAAATGGACGACCGACAAGCCGCCCAGCCATGCGCCAAAGAATCCGCCGACCTGGTGCGACAGCAGCGTCAGGCCGAACAGCGTCGACAGGTAGCGCATGCCGAACAATTTCCCTACCAAGCCGGCCGTCGGCGGCACGGTGGCCAGCCACGTCAGGCCAAGTGCGGCGGCGAAGATATAAAACGTCCACGCCGTCTTCGGGGCGACCAGGTACAGCCCGATGATGACGGCGCGGCTGGCGTACATGACCGCCAGGATCGACTTCATGCGGTAGCGCGTGCCGAGCGCCCCGGCGGACAGGCTGCCGACGATATTGAACAGGCCGATCAACCCGAGTGCCGTGCCCGATACCGCAGGAGACAAATTGCACAGCGCGACCTCGCCGGGCAAGTGCGTGACCAGGAACGCGATGTGAAAACCACACGTGAAAAAGCCGGCGTGCAGGTACAGATAGCTGGGATTGCGCAGCGCCGCCCTGACCTGCGCACCCATCCCTGCTTCAGGCGCTGCGCTGGGTGCAACCGGCTTGGGCACGCCGCCGCGCAGTTGCCACGCCAGCGGGATGGTCAGCAAGGTGGTGGCCGCGAGCGTGAACATGGCAACGATCCAGCCGGCGCTGGCGATCATGAACTGCATCAACGGCGCGAATACGAACTGGCCGAACGAGCCGCCGGCGTTGATGAAGCCGGCAGCGAACGGCCGGCGCGCGGCCGGCAGGCGCTGGGTGGTGGCGCCGATCAGAATCGAAAAACTGCCGGCGCCCGCTCCTGCAGCCGACAGGATGCCCATGGTGGCAATCAGGCCCCACTGGCTGGTGACGTATGGCGTCAGGGCCAGGCCACCGGCCAGCAACACCGCGCCCAGCACGATCACCCTGGCCGAGCCGAACTTGTCCGCCACGGCGCCGAACACTGGCTGCGCGACGCCCCACATGAACTGGCCGATCGCCAGCGCAAAGCTGATCGACGCAATGCCCAGCCCGGTCGACGTGTTGATCGGCGACATGAACAGGCCCGTGGTCAGGCGCGCGCCCATGGTGATCATCAGGATGGCGCTGGCGGCAAGGATCAGCAGCCAGGAGGCCCGTGGAGACATGTCAGTGTGGATCGGCATGGCGCTTGCATGCCCGGGCGGGATCTGTGGCACGCCGGCCTCAGCCGGCTTTGATCAGCATCGCCACCGACTCCGCCGCCATGCCCTCTTCCCGGCCCAGGTAGCCGAGCTTCTCGTTGGTCTTGGCCTTGATGTTGACCTGCTGCGGCGACACGCCCAGGTCTTCGGCAATGCGCGAGACCATGTGCGGGATGTGCGGCGCCATCTTCGGTTGCTGCGCGATGATGGTCGCATCGATATTGCCGATGGTGTAGCCGGTGGCGACGACGCGGTGCGCCACTTCGCGCAGCAGCGTGCGCGAGTCGGCGCCGGCGAACATGGGGTCGGTGTCGGGGAAGTGCTTGCCGATGTCGCCCAGCGCCGCTGCGCCGAGGAGCGAGTCGATGATCGCGTGCAGCAGCACGTCGGCGTCCGAATGGCCGAGCAGGCCCAGGCGGTGCGGGATGGTGACGCCGCCGACAATCAGTTTGCGGCCTTCGACCAGTGCGTGGCAGTCATAGCCCATGCCGATGCGAAAGGGAGGAGCCGGGTTGTACGATGCAAGTGCCATGGTGGTGTCGGATCGATCAGGTTGATTGGTTTAAGTTGATTGCTTCAAGTACAGTTCGGCGATGCGCACATCGTCGGGACGCGTGACTTTCAGGTTGCACGGGTGGCCTTCGACCAGCAACGGCGCCAGGCCCAGCGCTTCGACGGCGCTCGCGTCGTCGGTGATGGCGGCGGGGTCGGTGACGGCGGCCAGGGCATTGTGCAATAAACGGTAGCGAAACATTTGCGGCGTCTGCGCCAGCCACAGGCCATCGCGCGCGATGGTGTCGACCTGCCCTGCCACATCGCGTTTCACGGTATCGACCACCGGCAAGGCCAATAGGCCGCCGACGGGATGGTCGCCGGTGCGCGTGATCAGGCGTTCGATCAGCCCGGCGTTCAGGCCGGGCCGGGCCGCATCGTGCACCAGGATCCAGTCCGCCTCACCCACGATGCCGTGCAGATGCGCCAGGCCATTCCGGACCGATTCCATGCGCGTGGCGCCGCCGCAGCGCAGCACCGTGACACGCTCGTGCGCGGGCAGGACCGCATCGATCTGGGGATCGTCGGCGCTGACCACGACATACGTGTGCGCGACGAGCGGGCTGGCGACAAAAGCGTCGACAGTGTGCCGCAGCATGGGCTTGGCGCCCAGTGCGAGGTACTGTTTCGGGCCATTGGCCGCCATGCGCGCGCCGACGCCGGCGGCGGGAATCAGGGCGATGTAGCGGGGAGACGGTGAATGCATGATTGCGGTTCCAGGTGAAATTCAAACGCGCTTTTTACGCGCTGCACCAAGCAGTGACTGTACCTCACCACGGCAAACTTTGCCGAGGCGCGCATATTCCTGCGGTGAGTCGATCCGTGCCTGGACGATTTCAACTTGCGCCATTTCGGCTTTGATATAGGGCATCCACTGTGTATCGATTTCCCGCTGGAGCAGTGCGCGCGCCTGTCCGCCCGGCGCATACAGCGGCTTGTTGCCAAACCGGCGCGCCAGCGCGGCGCGTACCTTCCCTTCCACTTTCGGCAGGTGGTCCTGGTAGGCCGTGAGGTGGCGCAGTTCGTGCGCCAGCACCTCGCGGTACGCACACGAACCGGCCGGGATCTCGCTGCCGATGTAGATGATGATGGGAAGGTAGTGGACATCGACATCGATGCGGGGCGCCACGCATTCGAAGCCGCTGGCTTTGTCGAACAACATCGGCCCGCCCACGCCGATCGATACCCGCGACTCGGTGCGCGTCAGTCCCAGCACGACGCTGCCGCGCGCGCCGGCCTTCATTTGCGACAGCGTGCGGTACGAGCGCGTATGGTCGATGCGGTAGCCATTTTGCTGGGACGACAGGACCGATACGGTCTTGCTGATGGTATCTTCGCAGCGCACCTGGAACGGCGTGCGGGCCTGCGCGGCGCCCGCTGCCAGCAGCAGCGCCGCGGCCAACAACGTGCGCAAGGTCAGGCCGGCTTCCAGTCGCCGGCGATGATTTTCTCGAGCCAGAAGGTGCCGATCACCGTTTTAACGTCCGTGATGGCGCCGCTTTTGACTTGCTCGAGCAACTCGGGCACGGTGGCCTTGTAGGTTTCGAGGAATTCGCCGGCGTCGAGCTGGGCCGGACCGGCCGTCAGGTTGCGCGCCAGGTAAATATCGAGCAATTCATCCGAATACGCGATTGCATTGTGGATCGTGCACAGGAACGTCCACTCGGTCGCCGTGTAGCCGGTCTCTTCCTGCAATTCGCGCTTGGCACACGCAAGATGGTCTTCGCCGGCGTCGATTTTTCCAGCCGGGAATTCGATGAACACGCGGTCGAGCGGATAGCGATACTGGCGCTCGAGCAGGACGGTGTTGTCCTCGAACAGCGCCAGGACGACCACGGCGCCCGGATGGCGGATGTATTCGCGTTTGGTGATTTTTCCGTCCGGCAGCGTGACGCGGTCGCGCGACACTTTCAGGAAGCCGCCGTCATACACGGTCTCGCCATCGATGCGGGTTTCTTTCAGGTGCGAATCCATAGCTTCCTCAGTTCCGTTGCTTGCGCAGGTAGCGCATGACAAAACCCGGAAACGCCAGCACCAGGAACAGGCAAGCGCTGATGGCGTAAAACTCCCAGGTCTGCATGAAGACATTGCCGATGCGCGCCTCGAACAGGTACGCGATGGCGCCGACGACAAAGTATAGAACGATCAGCTCCACCAGGCGCACGAAGAACGGCTTGCGGGGGCGCGGATACGGGATGAAGCCGAACACCAATTCATTGACAAACGGCAGGTTGGCGAACGCCAGTGCAAAAGCGATCACCAGCCAGCTTGCGGTTGCAACATCCACCGATTACGTTCCCAGCGTCTGGGTCATGGCGTTCATGCAAAGCGTCAACAG
>Ga0247814_10002379_pt1 | contig 10426 bp, 5 predicted proteins | sample UWRJL179409R1_FD_179947 | JGI IMG/M metagenome (GOLD analysis project Ga0247814, IMG submission 179947) | Plant litter microbial communities from Arlington Agricultural Research Station in Wisconsin, United States - UWRJ-L179-409R-1 | ecosystem: Environmental > Terrestrial > Plant litter >... | reverse complement strand
AGGTCCACACCTACCCAATTGCTGGATTGAATGCGATTTCCCCTCTGAATGTCACAATACACGGTTGGAGCGCCTCAGAGCCATGCGTAAAGCAGTCGAGCTATCTAAGGATCACTTGCATTTCAACTCGCAGGAATCGGAAGCGCAACAGGAAACTGCGGAAATCGAAGCGCAGATTGAAAACATGCTGGACGATAGCTCTCCAATCAAACCCCTTCTTGCACCTTCGAATCCCCAAAAGGAAGCTCTAGAGATGGGACGGTGTGGCTCTCACAGTGATGCTGATCATGTAAATGTTAGCGACACTAACCTCGATGATACGGACCTCGAAGACGAAATGGGTCCAAAGGAAGTAGAGTTTGTACAGAAGAAGCGAAAAAAAAGCATTCAAAAGATCAGACAATTGACCGGTTTGTCATTAGGAACTGAAACCTATGCTATGGAAATTGAAGCAAGCCCACCGAGCCCTTTGAAGATGCAGTTTGCGGCCGAGGACATGGAAGATGTTGACGTAAAGGAAGAGGGAGTTAGCAAGATAGATCCACAACTGGAAGAGCTTCTTAGAACTCGAAACGACTATTTAAGGTTGCTGAATACTGTAGATAAGGACGAGGAGCTCTTTGGGAATGAGGAAATTGTCAAAGATTAAGGTGACATAAGACAGCTACAGATATTTACATGTGAGTTTGAAGTGCCAATGCTGGAACATTCAATTGTAACCCTTCGATGTTTAGTTGGGACCAAGAGTGATGTGAACTTGGCATGCACCAGCACTACTACAACATTCTTTTCCATCAGGATACACCACGTGATCACACCTCAATATCAAGGATGTTCGGAGAAGAAAAGAGGTTGTTCCTTTGTAGAGGATATCAATTTCTTAGTTAACGTTTTGACTCCCTTCAAAGGTCTCTAACATATTTATGTAGTTTTCTTTCACTCTGTGCCTGCTTTAACTGCTCGTCAACCTCTCGTATTTCAAAATACAGCTAGTGTAATTTGTACACTACATACTCGACAGTCAAACCACAATACCTATTCAAGCCTTATTTGGCCAAAACTTGGCTTCTGACCTAACAGATGCAATGTAATTATTAGATACCGTGAGAAGTTACCGATTGGCTTCAATAAACCCAATGCGTCGTTCCTTTTCTATGATTTTCCGTTACAGGCTCAGCTGAAGAACGTCATGTAATAGTTGCATTTGCCTGCAACTACTAGATAAAAGCTCAACTCTGGATTTTCTCAATAGCAATATGGATAATCGTATTGGTTACATCGTCTCATTTCATGTAGGTCTATAACCATCTTCTTGCATTGACCTGAACTCACACCTTCCCTAGTTTGCTCCACCCAGTAAAAGCCTTTGGCTGCGACTTAACTTGTGTGACCGCTGTCATTGGCGAGAGAAATAAATATCTACCACGTGAAAGCCATATAGGTTCGTGCCGGGCCTCTTCGTGTGCTACCAGCTTGCAGGGCGAAGATGTGGAAGACGTTATAGATGCCGGGACGAGGTGAAAGAGCATATGTGACGGAATCCTATAATTCCGGGACAGGCTAGACATTAACACATATTGCAAGCCTCAACACGTGTATATCTGTTACTCAGGGTCGTCTTCAACTTGCCGGCATTGATCTTATAATTGTGCATTATCATGTTCCGTCGCTGAGTACGGCTAAGATGCGCCTCAGCGTAATTAGACGGAAAAACCATGTACAATATCTACTCATTGATGATAGCTGTGAAGTTTCAATATTATCTTACTATAATTATGGCATTTCAATAGAATGAACCCAACTTCGGTATGTAATACCCCCCCTCCCCCCCTCCAGCTTGACTAGACTGAATTCTAGAGGATGACATAGAATACCAAGATCAAATGGCAAGAACTATTGGCAAGTATTAGGTGAGACATTCATTGTACTGTACAGAGTACAAGGGACTTTGTTCATATGAAATTAGCGGTCAGCTAGCGGAGTATGGCTGCAAATTGCAACATGATATCAGCTTACGCCGTTAGCGCAATCTAACGTATTGTGATAGCAGTCATCCTTTGTGTTATGATGACGTTCTTTATTATCATATGCAAGATGGATATTGGCCCTGGCGAGTTGCCTCGAAGTGAATAGCCCTAACATCCCAAGGCCACCCTATAGAATTTAAGATATCAATAAAACCCCTCTTAGGTCATTAAGTCAATAGCAAAATACTTATTCTCCCTTCTAATAAATTAGCTGAGATCATCACAGCTATTACATACCTAGGCGGATTTGACTATAATAATATGACGTTGCACACCGCCGTGATATAGTGTACATTCCGATATTATCTGGGGTTCCATAGAATACGCCATTATACCAATCTATACTAGGTACGTTGATTCCTCCACAGACCCAGGATGTTGGAAACCTTTCCCATATTTCGCAGCATTATAGTCATCTCCCATGACAATCTTTTCGAGTATTGTTTCATACTTTTGCCTCCTGTCCGAAACTTGATGAGTCGATTCCCAGTTTAAATAGATAAAAAGCTTTTTTAACCCGTGTAAGACACTCATAGGTTGTATAAAAGTCTTGTACGTTTGGAGCATACGATCTTCGTATTCTGGGTCGGCTATTATATCAGAGAATGCATTTCCTTCCAATTGTTTCCAGGAAAAGAGCTCTTCCTGGATGTCAATCTCAAGTGTAAGAGCTCTAAGATTCGCTTCTCGAGATAAGATATAAATTGTGTCGAGCCAGTATTTCCATCCACTGTGGCTTGGGAGGAAACATTCTAGCTTGTCAAGCCACGGGACTTCAAGTCGCAATTCCGTCAGGAATTTGATTGATGACCGAGGAAATCTCGCGAGCCTTGAGATGAATGAAGGACCGGCTGAATTAGTTTCATCTGTTATATTCTCGTCCAGCAAAGGAAAACGAGATTGAGAATATATAGACTTATCTGTATTGGGTCCTGTTATGCATAGCACAAATTTGTTTTTGCTGAAGAAGACCTGCTTGGCCGCACTTGCGAACTCTCGACTGACAGAGAAGAAGGGTGACGGAAAGTTGTTGTCCCTGCAATTGCAGCGCAGGTAGAAAGCGGAGTGGGCATAGCTGCAGAAACACTGTAGCAGTGGCCTGGAATCTACGCAATAGTTCTCAACGACATTCTTGCTAACCCTTCCTCTTTCCTTACATCTTCTTCCATAATTAAAGCCATATTGATGAAAACTAACAGTTGAATTACAAAGGGCTGTGTCCTTGAGAATTCGAAATTTTATTTCCTCTGGAAGATCCAGAAACCGGAAAGGTTTAGCAACAGGTTGTGAGGTACGTGTAAGTGACAACACGGCATCTCTCGCCAACACTGATATCTCTTCATTGTACTGAATAGCAAGTCGAATCCCGCAGTCTCGAAGAGTCGGCAGTAAAGATAGTGACTCACTGACTACTCGGGCAGTCTCTGCATTAGCACAGTCGCAAATGACATATAGTGCAAGGTTGCCTGGCTGAAGAGCCCTCGTAAGCTGTACGCAGATGCGCTGCCATTGAGAAATGAGAACTTCCCCTGAATTCGTCGAAAGATCGAGAGGGACATCATGGCTTTTCGGGTTTCGGCACTCATACCCCGCATTGTCACAGACACAAGTTCGACCTCCACAACACCAGTTCTCACAAGATGAGACATTGAAACGGATAGTAAGGAACGTCATTGCTCGAAGAGTTGAATCGCTCATGTTTTCAAGCGCACGCAAAGCCCGCGCCATTTTATTTGCGATGACAAACCGATTTTCTCCGTACATTGCAGCCCGGACTTCGTCATGTACAGACCGGCATACAGCCAACAAATTTACAGGCAGTGGTGCAGAGCGTTCTTCTTGGGCAATTCTAGATGGATCCCATCTATCAGGATGATAATTAGTTTCCCAGAGTCGACGGTCATCAAATCTCCGTTTAGATGGTCTCCAATTATTGAGATGAATAATCTGTCTGGTTTGGAGACCCGCTTCATAGTAGATCTGAAGTCGGATCTTTGGTTGCAGAGCGAGAAAACGACATTCGGCATCAGATATATTTGAACCTTTCTTTATCGAGACGCGCGGAAAGAAATAGTCAATTCTCTGTTGGCTCATATTTGAAGATTAAAGGACAGCGAACAAGCACTCAAACAAGACTTGAAATAATTGCCTAGAGATGTTGTTGTTGGTTGCGAGGACTACAGTAGCGAGAATCCCCACCCTCTAGAGAAATTGACGTGAAAGGAAAACAAGCTGCCAAATAATAATGAGAATACCCGCAAATGCTCGTTATGTGAGACTAAAGAGTCAGTACTCAGAAAAGATGATTAATGACCCGTTAACCACTCACTTGATACCTTCAACGAGTCACGTGCTCCACTGGCGCCGTTGAACTGTACAAGGGCAATGATTCGCTTAATTAGCGCTACCCCTGAAACCTTAAAACACTTGCAAGGTTCCCAAAACGCCAGGAGTATCGCAAAGTGTTTGAAACAAAGCCCAAGGAACATGTTGTCTGCTCACCTTTCCCGCATTCATGAAACATTGTTTTAAGGTTCAATAGAATTGAAGATCTATCAACGGTGTGCAATGGTAGCGGGGTTATGTTGAGTTGTCCAACAGGTTCACGCTCGCTGTATAAATGTGCAAGTTGACACAGAATTTAGTGCTTAGGTCAAATGTCTCGGGACTTTTTGCGCTGGCTCTACTGTGAGATTCTAGGGACCAAGGCGACTGACAAGAGAAGCACTGGCCCAATCCATGGGTGGCCCCGAGATCAAATTTCATCTTATTTTTTAGATAGTAACGGTTATTCTTAAAACGGTTAGATCCTCGCCGCAGCAATAGGCGGCCGGAAGCTCGGTCACCTGGTGTAGCCATAAACGAGCGGTACGCCGTATTCTCCGCTGATGATTGGATCGACTTTGGATTTAAATTATACAGTACGATAGCTCTGCTTTATTTGGTAGTTTAAGTTGGCGTGTCAGATCTAAACGCCTGCTTGGTTGCCGACACCCGTGGCATGATCCCAACAGAATGTCTTTCCACTCGACTCGCTGACCAGGGATTGGTTTCCCCTTCTGGTTTCAAGTTATCACAGTAAGTTAGAAATCACGAAACATCTCCGCACCCGAGAGCTAATGGACGACTTATATAGTTCTGTTTCCGTCCTGTTCTGTATCAACAATTCACTCAAACCAACTCATCTTTCAAACAAGTCATCCTTTGTAAAACAACCTCAAATCCTTCTCCCATCAAATCTCAGTATCCAATCACTACTTCAAGATGCAATACTCTACCTTCTTCCTTGCTGCCCTTCCCGTCGTCTTGGCACAGTATGGAGATTCGTCAAGCGGAGGTTCAAGCTCGTCAGCAGGCGCATCTCCCGCATCCACAGCCTCTGCGATGAAGGGAGTTCAAACCGTCCTAGTCGGCTCACCTGAAGTCCTTTCGATCACACCCAACAACATTAAGGCCGAGGTTGGAACCGTGGTTGAATTTGTCTTCTACCCCAAAACCCACAGCGTCGCCCAGTCTTCCTTTGCTGAGCCCTGCGCCCCGATGGCCAACGGCACCGGTTTCTTCAGTGGACCACAAACTACAGCCTCTGGCAAAAACGCAAATGTGTTTGCTATTACCATCAATGACACCAAGCCTATCTGGTTCTACTGTGCATTCCCTGGCCATTGCGAAAATGGAATGGTGGGAGTAATCAACGCCCCGTAAGTATCTTCATTTGACACAATTTGGAGTATATTCTAACTTCTCATAGTGCTGATGGATCCAAGACTGTGGAGCAATATATCTCCGCCGCAGCCAAGGTTGAGAAGACAGTAGCACCAGCCAAAGCTCAGGGTGGATTCCTTGGAGCCGCTGAAGCAGTGGTTGTGCCAACCGCGAACGCGAACGCCAAAAATGCTGCTGCTGCTTCCTCGGTGCAATGGGGTCTTAGCATCTCTGGTTTATTGGCTGTCGCCGTTGCTAGCTTGATAATATAAGCCCTTTCTAATTGTCTAATGTATGAAAGACGAGGAACTAGTTGGGTGGAATGGGTTACATTGCAGAGTATTGATTGCTCGCTCTGGCCAGATAGTTATAGCATTCTTGGCGTTTGGGTTGAAAGCGATTGTACAGATAACCTGTAACAATATTATAACAATATTAAGAGTACTGGGACATTATGACCAATGAAATAAAAGAATTACGAATATGTATCGTTGAGTTTCTTCTTCTGCTTGGCATTCTAGCATCTTGAGTGTGACTGTTGAGCTCTCCGTATCCCAAAGCACACTTCTTTCTCCAAACTCGCAGTTATCGGAAGAGTATATCACCCAATATACACTGGGAGTTGACTGCCATAGAATTGTGAAGGGACACGCTCACCTGGCACAAAGCAATGAACAGCTCCCCAACAGCAGGCACGGAACAACATAACGACCCACGTATCGAATAGCTTTTTCTGAAACTCTGAATCACGAGCACCGTCCGCAATCGAAATGTCTTGCTTCAGATCTTCAAGAATTTTAGGCCATGCGAAAAAATATGCATTGACATCCCGTTCATGTTCTAGATTCTTGGAAGCATGAATTTCAGTTTCTCCTCCTTCGCGGAAGATCGCATGTCGAATATGGGCTCCAAGGATAGTTCGATATACATGTGGATTGTTACGTGTGATCCAATCTGTAGCAAGGTCGTATTGTTCATGTACGGCATCTGCGAAGAATGTATTGATTTTGTGCGGGAGTGCATCACCAAACCCCGAGGTCTGCGATACATTTTTCCTCTCCCATTCTTTCCATTCATTGCGTAGATTTTGACATGTGGCCAGAATTGATTGAGTCTGGGTCCCAGAAGCGCCCGGGTTCTCCTCGATGTATTTGGCTAAGCAAGCACGGAATGCGCTACGTCCGCGAGTGCTGGTGGTAAAACCATGCATATTCTCACTAGGGGCCGGTATTTGAATCTGAGATCTTCCTCGAAGCCGAGCCATTACCATGGTCATAGCTACCAGATCACCCGTGCGCAAATGATAACCTGGGTCTGCCATGTACAAAGATCGCAATGTGGCAGCAGATGTACCCGACTCATCCAACATCCCAAGAGCAGCAACTACATCTGCTTGTGTTCCAAGAGTGAAGTCAGGAATGAGAATCTGCCAACAGCCACGAATTATTCCAAACCCTAGACAATCAGCTGCGCTGGTCGGCATATAAATTTCCTCTCTCTCCTTCATGAATGTCAGACCTTTTACCATTCCAAAACTATAGGACTGCCTCCAGTCCTCTTTCCATGAGTAAGTATATTGCATGACTATTCCGAGCGAGCGGACGGTGGTTGATGTCATCACTTGGAAATGGCCTTCAGCTTTCAAACTGCCGTCAAAAGGCCGAAAGTCCTTCCACCTCATGCCTAGCCTACGAGCAATAACAGCAATATCCGAAACGGAGCACATGGCCAACGGTAGCGCAATATCAGGAAGTTGAAAATCCCAAGATCTTTCACGAAATATGAGAGCAGGAAGGCTAATTCCCGAGGTATCCGAAAACCCCAATCGCTCGGTACAGATATGTATCTGATGAAGAAACGATATCCAGCACACTGTTTCATGGCTATATTTTGAATATCCAGGCCCAGGAACCATAGTGTTAGTTCTTGACTCAGGCCCACCAGCAATAAATATTTGATCTTGTCTATCTGGCATGGTTGAAGTCATGAAAATCTCTGGTATCGTGTACAGGGTTTCAAACCTGAATTCCCTCCACCGCCATCTCAATCGTGTCTTTGTGGCCCATTCTCCCATTACAGATCTTTGACATCTTCGGAAGCCGTCAGCTGTGGCGAAGTATTGTTGGAGAAGCTGTCCAAATGCTGTGATGAAGGCGACGAGAGCTATGGCGAGTGCCGCTCCGGCTAGTTTTGCTTCAAGCTCACTCATTCTTGGTGATCATTGACACGGATCTCGTTCAAGTCTTAGCTTGGAAGCGTCAATTATTCGTAATCTTAAACCAATCTGACTCCACGGCCAAATGTACTGTGTTTTAGGTAACCATTTAGTCAAATTTTCAGTTTGCGTAGGTTTAAATGAGTGGCTTAATTGCGGTATGGGCATCTATAAATTAGATGATACAGTGTGATATGTAGCGAGTCGTGCTTTCGCTCGCAGCTGTATTGCACCTGTACTTCAACCAGAAGAAATTAACTCAAACGGTCTGGAGTTCAGGTGAAGCCTTTCTTTCAGTCATAACAAGTGCTATATACGTTCTGGAGAGACTCCTGGGATCTGTAAGTGGGGCCAGGAGCCTGTGCCACAATATTGCTTGTAGGAGCCCCCTGGCGGCAGAAAAATGTTTCCTATTGGTGGCTCGCAAGACAGACTCGTATTCTTGACTTCGGTGGTGACTACTCCTATGACAAAACCTTGCAATGTACTCCTACTGTATGATATTCAGATATTACTTGTGGAGTTTTGGGCAACTAACTTTGAAGTTTTCTGATGTCTATAGCCATAATTTCTGGACACGATACGAATTACTTAACAATTGTAAAAAGGAAGCATAGTAGTTTGTAAGCCTAGGTTAGACCCTTGCCGAATACATTCTATGATATAGACATGATTCGAGCCAATACATACTATACAATGAACTCCCAATACAAAAGCAGAAATCCACATCTCAAAGCAGAGTTGAGCAGTACAGAGTAATTCGCCTGAAATAATGCTTCTGGCGAACGGTTACTAGCTGGAGCAAAGCCATACAAAACACCGCAATAAGCAAACCGTCTAATATCAAGTTATTGCCATGACTGATCCATATCCCAATGTGAAAATCCGAAATCAAAATCTTGAAAATCAATCGTGCCCCCAATCTAGCTGTGTTAGTGGAATATCTCAACAAGACTTGAATCTTGAACATACCATATTAGAGTTTCCAAAAACGGGGGGAAATCCTCCGTACTGCGCTGCTTGGATGGCTGTCGGAGTAGGGAGTGATTCTGGCGTCCAATATGCTTGGCCACCTTGATCTGGTGGCACGTGCTACGAATAAGTTAGAATTTTTCGGGGATACTGTGAAAAATAATGGGACCTACTAAGGTGTTTGGTACTGATATTGGAGGTATTGAACCAGGCAATATATTCTTGCACGCCTGCATGACTCTATCCGCAGCCATAACCATCAGGTCCCTCATGCCCTCCATTGTCCCATCAGACCTAACTGACTGAAGCACCACGCTCAGTGGCAATATTTCCTTTAAATCACTTCCAAACTCACCAAGTCTATCAATCAGACTCTTGAGCGTATTGTCTACGATTCGAGTCAGACTATGGTTGGTCCATGGAACCTCTTCACGATTATGTTTATTCTCCAGTGTGGCAATGTTGTAACGTCGAATTTCAAAGCATAAGTTGAGAGCTGCTTGAATGATATCGTTTTTGCAAAGCACTTGGAAAAGATTCAGGAGATTTCTATCTTTTATGGTGTTGAGATCTGCGACAGTTGGATCCAAGGCATCGAGGTGAGAGAGAATGGCGATGGAGGATTCGACAGCGGCTTTGCCAGCTGCAGGGTAACTGGCTGCATAAGGAGAAAATGCAATGGTGCGATAAAGAGCAACAGAAGGGCGGCGAATATAGACATCTAGCATTATTTTTGTGAATAGTTTGCTAGATGATATGTCACTATTGCCCACAGATATTGAGGCCGATCGAATAGAATCTGGCAGATTGAGGTATTGTTCTAAAGATTTCGCTCGCATCAAGATGCCGGCAGCATCATTTTCTAGATCGATAGTGCCGCCCAAAATATCTACCGCTTCGAGTCGTTCCTTGAGTGAATATCCGAGAATAATTTGGCCCGTTGAAGAAGTATACTCCTGAGCATTCTTGTCTGCTGGATAGACCTTCATGTCTTCTTTCAAGTCTGCATCATCTACATTTTTCAACGGCCTCATATCAATATCAGAGGCTCTCACGGCAGTAGGCATACCTGCGGCCAGCGAAGATCGAATATCAATTTCCACGATTGTTCTCCACAATTTGCGTCGCTGTTCTTTTTCAAAAAGGGTCAGGTTGCCACAGTCCTCTGGATCAATATGTAAACCCATGATCATTGCGCTGCGTACCAGCTTTCCAGATTCTTCCCAAAGCTCAGATTCGGATACTAAATTGCATTCATATACCAAAACAAGCATGGTATGTGTACGCAAACTTTCCAAAGTGAGCCTTTCCTTACTATTCATACCACAAACCCATCTCTGTATTGAGCTTGTCCACATGAGAATTGATTCTTCTGCGGACTTTCCTGTGGTCCCAGCAATATTCTTTACCATCCGGGTAGACAGAGCCATTGTGGCAAGAAGTTGAGGTACAACAGACTCTCTTACACCATTTGGCAGGGTTGAAATTGGTGGTCTACATTCTCGCA
>Ga0247814_10002378_pt1 | contig 10426 bp, 9 predicted proteins | sample UWRJL179409R1_FD_179947 | JGI IMG/M metagenome (GOLD analysis project Ga0247814, IMG submission 179947) | Plant litter microbial communities from Arlington Agricultural Research Station in Wisconsin, United States - UWRJ-L179-409R-1 | ecosystem: Environmental > Terrestrial > Plant litter >... | reverse complement strand
TCTTGCAAGAATTCTAAAATCAAAATGCAATGAACATTGAAGACCTTGTAGGCAACTTTCAAATTATAGGAAGCAATCAGGATGCTGAGGAAAACAATTATAAAGGAACGCTCTCTTTAACGTTGGATCCCAACAACAGAATTAAAGCAAAATGGATTATCAATAACGAACAACTCCAACTGGGCAGTGGTTTTTTTAGAGATAATATTCTTGTGATTAATTTTAATTACGAAGGCGAAGATGCTCAAATCTATAAAGGTGTGGCAGTTTACCGTTGCTTGTCTAAGGATTTGTTGGATGGTTTTTGGTCTGAAAAACACGGGAACCCATTGTATTTAGGTAAAGAACGTTGTTTTAGGATTATGGAAGCAATGAATTAGATTTTTTGTAGTGATTTATTTATATATTAGCAAGAGAATAAAAGCTGATGTTTATCAGACAAAGCGACCCGATTTAAGGGTGATAAGTCTGATTTTGTCAGACCTATATACAAGTTACCAGCTATTGTGACAAGAAATACCCAAATGTAATCTTATGAAAATTAAATTTCGACTTTTATTTTATACTATTGTATTGACAATTTACATATTCTTGCCAGGTATAGTTCAGCAAATTTTCATGCGTTTTGACGAGTATTACTTTTACATATTGATAGGAATTCTATTTCCTTTAAATATCTTTTTGGCAAACTTGTTGTTAAAAAAAACATTTTTAGTTTCTTTATTTATTGGACTGATAGTTACTGCAATGGAAACCTTAATTGGATTTACAATTTCATCAATGCGTTTTGGATTTGCAGGAATAGAAATATCAATTTTTTCATATTCAATTATATCGATAATTGCTTGGGAAAGTATTTATCAAATCAAAAATTATAACAGCTGGTAACAGCTACTACAACGGATTTGGGCATTTGGCTTAATGGAAAAAAGGTCTTGTATTTGGGATGATTTGGCAAATCCGAAAAATGGGCTTAATTTAATCCCAAACCCGCTGTAGTGGCAGAACGTTAGCCGTCAGTTTGGCGGAACTAAAAATTGACAGAAATAAAACTTGAAAGTTATGAATAATAAAACGTTAGCCAATTTCCATACAGATTTAAATTTCGCAATGTTCATTGAAAATAATTTCAAAAAAACACGAAAAAAATTCTCTTTCTCCGAAACTTATAATCAAAGGAAAGCTCCTGAATCATTCTTAAAAGATTTTCCAGAATCTGAAATAAAAAATATTAAAGAAAGAGAACTAATTCGTGATAATATTTTTATCGATTATAAATTTGATATTTTTGAATTTCCTATTGTGGCTTTTTATGAGAATAGTAAATCCAAAGTATTAAAACCATTTAAAAAGTTCGATGATGCGAACAACTTCTCGAAACAACTTCTTCAAAAAGATATTTATTCATTACTAATTTTAATAATGAACCATAATATTGAATGTAAATTATTTTCAAACTAAAAACAATTTAAAAAAAGATGATATGAGTTTATTAAAAACAAAACCAAAAGCATTAATAGATAAAGCAAGGAGAAATCCAAACGGTATTAAATTTGAAGAATACGGTAAATCAAAAGAAATTTATGATTATTCTGAAAATGAAATTTCAGAAATGCTTTTTGGGGTATATACTCATAAAGGAATGTTATTAGTTGATGGAGATTATTTCATCGATATGAATAATGTTTTTCAAGTAGTTTGTGAATTAGAGAATGTGACTTATGATAAAAAACCTAGTTTAGAGGATTTGAAAACTAACAGTCATAATACAATAGACAACATCAAAACTTTTTATTTAAAAAACTATTATTTGATAACTAAAGATAAATTTGGGGGAGAAACTAAACATAGAATAACTAGATTTTTATGCAAAATTGGCGTTATTCGACAAGGGAGAAATAATTTTAGAGGTCTTTATAGTATTGGAAATTCATATAAAACAGTCCAAGCTTACAATGGAAAAAAGTATCCAAAGGATTTATTTCATCCAATAAAGTTTTATATAAATGGTTTATTTTTTGTTGACCAATATAAAATTACAGATTTTATAGTTAAAAGCGAAATTCGAATTGAAAATACTAACTTAAATTAAAAAACCGAATGGCTGACAGCTACTACAACGGATTTGGGCAATAAACTTAATTTAAAATGGTTTTGTATTTGGAAAATTATGCATAATGAAAAAATGCGAATCTTTAATCCCAAACCTCGTGTAGCGCCAGAATATTAGCAGTGAATAAAACAAAAAATCCCTGTCGTGGCCTACGACAGGGATTTAGACAAACAAAACAATATTAAACTAACTTTTATATTTCATTCCCATATCCTCGATAGAGAATTTATCGGTTAATAAATGTAATAATCGATCTCTAAGTTCAATATATTCGGGCATTTTTACAATTTCTATTTTGTTTCTTGGTCTTGGCAAATGCACTTCAACAATTTCTCTGATGGTAGACGATGGACCATTATTCAAAACAATAATTCGATCTGAAAGGAATAAGGCTTCTTCAATATCATGCGTAATCATTACAATGGTTTTTTCACGATTGTCCAGATTCCATAATTTTAATACTTCTAATTGCATTGATCCTTTTGTTAAAGCATCTAGTGCTCCAAAAGGCTCATCCATTAACAAAACTCCAGGATTGATCGCAAAAGCGCGGGCAATAGCTACTCTTTGTTTCATTCCCCCCGAAAGCTGCCCTGGCAATTTATCTTTGTGTTCGAATAAATTAACCATTTTAAGGTTCTTCGCTACAATTTCGTGTTTTTCTAAAGCCGTTCCTTTCACTACTGAATCGACTACCTGCAATATATTTTGGTACACCGTTAACCAAGGCAGCAGCGAATAATTTTGGAAAACAATTCCTCTGTCTGGTCCTGGTCCTTTGATGTTTTGATTGTTTAACACTACTGAACCTGCCGAAGGGGTTAACATTCCTGCAATAGCATTTAAAATGGTTGATTTTCCACAACCTGAATGCCCGATGATTGATATGATTTCGCCTTTTTCGATTGATAAATTAATATCTCTTACGGCTGTATATTTTCCTTTTGGTGTTGGAAATGAAATTTCCAAATCTTTGATTTCTAAATAACTCATGATAGTTTTTTTAAAGTTTGTAAGTTTCTGAGATTCTAAGTGTCTAAGCTTTTTTGGTTACTGAGTTACTAAAAACTTAGCAACTCAGTACCTTAGTATCTTGCGGTTAAGCTTTATAAGCCACTTTGCTTTCTATATAAGTAAATAATGTATCGAAAAGTAATCCTACTACTCCAATGATAATGATTGCTGATATTACTTTTTCCAGACTTAATGCATTCCAGCTGTCCCAAACAAAAAATCCAATTCCTGCTCCACCAGATAACATTTCACCTGCTACAATTACCAGCCAGGCCACACTAATACTCAACTTTAAACCTGTAATAATATGTGGTAAACTAAACGGAATTAAAATTTTAGTCAAATATCTTGTCTTAGAAAATCCGAATGCCTTGGCTACATTTTTATGATCTTGTGGTAAAGATGCGATACCAAAAGAAGTATTGATTAGCGTAGACCATAATGAGGTTATAAACACAATAAAAATAGTGGCTAAACCGGTGTCTTTAAAAACTACTAACCCAATTGGAAACCAAGCCAATGGTGAAACTGGTTTTAAAAGTTGTACGATAGGGTAAAAAATTTGTTTGCAAATGGTACTTGCTCCCATCAATATTCCTATAGGAATGGCTACTAACGAACCTAAACAGAAACCTAATAATACGGTTTTGATAGAGTTGAATAATTGCAATCCAATTCCTTTGTCGTTAGGGCCGTAATCATAAAATGGATCACTTAGCATTTCAAATAAAACCGTTAATGTGGCTATGGGACCAGGCAAAGCATCTTTAGTAACACTGCTTAATAATTCCCAAAGACCTCCAACGATGAATAATCCCAATGCTGCAAAAAACAATGATTTTGTTTTTTCTCCTGCTTTTTCAGCCAATGAGTTTAGTTTCTCATTCCTGATTATTTCTTTTTCAGAGGCTGTAACTGAAGCCGTTTTTACTTCCTCAAAAGTTCCTATTGTTAGTGTTTCTCTATCTGACATAATTCAATCTATTTTAGTTTAACTTCCTTGTAATGTTTGTTTTAATTGTTTTGTTTATTCTGGGTAAGCTTTTTCAAATTTCCCTCCCTTTCGAGAGGGATTATTTGCTGTTTTATTTTATTATTTTCTAACTACTTTTAAGTAAGCTGCTGGATTCGCAGGGTTAAAAACCGTTTTATCCATAGTAAGTGCGAATGGTTTCATATCATCAGCAGGTACTTTTATTTTCATACTTGCCGCTACTTCTTTATACAAATCTTGTAGAATTAACTTATCGGCTATTGCTTTATAATTTGGAGCTTCTTTTAAATATCCGAATCTTACAAACTGTGCCATTGCCCAGATAGCGTGCGATTTACGAGGAAAATTAACTGTTCCGCCTTTGTAAAAAGCCATTTGGTCTCCCTTATAGATCTTTTGTCCTAGTTTGCAACCCAAGTTGTATTCTCCATTCAAACGATCCTGAATCACATCATTATTTGCATTTACATAAGGAGCTCTTCCGATAATATCAGCTGTTTTTTTACGATTTGCAGGAACATCAAGCCAGATACAAGCTTCCATTACCGCTTTCATAACTTTTTTAAGATCTTCTCTTCTTTTAACACTAAAATCTTTGTTTACTACCAATGCTTTTTCAGGATGATCTTTCCAGATGTCTTGCGAAGCAATTTGTGTAAAACCAATTCCCTGCATAGCAGCAACTCCTCCCCAAGGCTCTCCTACACAAAATCCGTCCATGTTTCCCACTTTCATATTAGCTACCATTTGCGGAGGCGGAATAGTGATAATTTTAACCGCTTTTTGGTTTAAACCTGCAACTGCCATCCAGTTTCTCAACCACAAATCATGTGTTCCACCAGGAAAAGTCATTGCAAAAGTCACTTCTTTCTCTGCTTTTAATTTGGCAGCCACTACCGGAGTTACTTTAGCCATATCTTTAAAACCTACTTTTCCACAAAAATCATTCGATAATGTAACTGCTTGTCCGTTTACATTCAGCATCATGGCGATTTTCATTTCTGAACCCGCTTTTCCTCCTACTCCTGTGTATACTGAGAAAGGCATAGAATACAAACAGTGCGCTCCATCTAGTTCTCCAGTTAAAATTTTATCTCTTACATTAGCCCATGAAGATTCTTTTGTTACAACCACATTCACACCGTATTTTTTGAATAAGCCTAATTCTTTAGCCATTACTATTGGTGAACAATCTGTTAAAGGAATAAATCCTAATTTTATTGGTTCGCCTGCCTGTGCATTTGTTTTTATAGCCGTTAAAGAAAACACCGTTACGATAGCTCCTAGAAGTACTTTAGAAAAGAACTTTGCTGTTTTTTGAGTTGATTTTTTCATTTCCATGATTTTAATGTTTATGTTTTGTATGAAGCAAATTTACGTAAGTAGTAATACGTAAAAACCATCTAAAACCCAATCCAAAACAGCTTTTTAACACCAGAAATGCAACAACAATAATCCTATTAAATCTTGCGAAAACGCAGTAAAAAAGAAAAAACCTAGTAAATACAAGGGTTTACTAAAATTAAGTACCTTGTATAAAAACTTCAATTGGTACTTAGAAAAGATTAAATACTTACTTAATTACAAAAAAAGAGCCGAACAATTTGTCCGGCTCTCTACTTTTAAAACAATAAATTTGTTATTTCCAACCTCCACCAAGGTCTTTATATACATTAACCACGGCATTCAATTGGTCTCTTTTGGTTTCAATCAATTCCAATTTCGTTTCTAAAGCGTCGCGCTGTGTGAGCAAGACTTCTAAATAATCGACTCGTGCCGATTTGAACAAATCATTAGAAACTGAAATCGATTGATCTAAAGCAGCTACTTGTTGTGATTTTAAATCATAGCTTTTTTCCAGATTATCAATCTTAGAAAGTTGGTTCGAAACTTCTAAATAAGCGTTCAAAACCGTTCTTTCATAATTGTACAATGCCTGAAGCTGTCTGGCATTAGCCGAATTAAATTCGGCTTTAATAGCATTTCTATTAATTAAAGGAGCGGCTAAATCGCCCACCAAATTATACAATAAAGATTCGGGCGTTCTAAACAAATACGAAGGTTTAAAAGCATTGAAACCTACTGCTGCCGAAATTTCTAAAGAAGGAAAAAATTCCGCTCTGGCCACTTTTACATCTATTTTGGCTGCAGCCAATTCCAATTCGGCTTGTTTGATATCCGGACGATTGTTCAACAATTGAGATGGAATACCAGCTGCAATTTTTTGAGGAACAATACTTAAAACAGAACCTTTATCTCTGGCAATTTCCTGTGGATAACGCCCTAACAAAAAGTTGATTCTGTTTTCAGTTTCCTTGATGTTTTGAAGGATATCAAATTCCAAACTTCTGGATTTTAAAACCTCAGCCTTGAATTTCTGAACCGCCAATTCCGTTTGTTTGGCTGCCTCTTTTTGCCATTGTACAATTTCTAAAGCATTCTTTTGAAGCGCAATATTTTGTTGTACAATTAGCAATTGACTGTCTAAAGCCTGCAACTCGTAATACGAATTGGCAACCTCAGCAACCAGATTAGTCAACACAAAGTTTTTCCCTTCAACCGTTGCTAAATAACGAGTTAAAGCCGCTTTTTTAGCATTGTGAAGTTTGTGCCAAATATCAACTTCCCAGTTTGCGTTGGCACTAATAATAAAATCACTTAGCGGATCAGGCATTTCTTTTCCTGGAGTAATTTCGGTAGAAGCATCACCAGCTCCCTGACTGGTATAACGTCCTACTTTTTCAATTCCAGAACCCGCACGCAAACCGACTGTTGGGAACAAAGCCGCTTTTTTAATTCGGGTTTCGTTCTTTGCAATTTCAATTTCCTGCAACGTAATCATCAGCTCCTGATTGTTTTGTAGCGCGGTATCAATTAAGCTTTGCAAATTTTTATCGGTAAAGAAATTTCGCCATTGTACCATTGCAGTATTAGTCGAATCTTTTCTTGAATTATACGCTTCTGGAACAGTTGTTTTAGCTGTAGTTTCCATTATGGCCGGCGTTTTACAGCTTGCTATTGTCAAACAAATAACAACAGCAGCAATACTATTTTTCTTTATGAACTTCATTGTTGTCAATTTCTTCGGTTAATGGATTTTCTTCTTCGTGTTTTACCAGTTTGTGTTTCTCTGCAATTTTAGCAAAAATGTAATACAAGCCCGGAATTACAAATACCCCACAAATGGTTCCTATAAGCATTCCTCCGGCAGCTGCGGTTCCAATGGTTCTGTTTCCAATTTTACCAGGACCCGTTGCAAAAGCAAGCGGTAATAATCCGGCAATAAATGCAAATGAAGTCATCAAAATAGGACGGAACCTTGCTTTTGCTCCTTCCATTGCTGATTCTAAAACCGATTTTCCTGCTGCGTGCCTTTGTATGGCAAACTCTACAATCAATACGGCATTTTTACCCAGTAAACCAATAAGCATTACCATGGCAACCTGCGCATAAATGTTATTTTCCAGTCCAGTTAATTTCAACAAAAGGAAAGCTCCAAAAATACCTGCCGGTAAAGAAAGAATTACAGATAATGGCAGAATAAAACTTTCATACTGTGCCGCCAAAACCAAATACACAAATCCTAAACAAATCAGGAATACCCAAATAGCCTGATTGCCCTGAGCCACCTCATCGGCTGAAATACCTGCCCAGTCAATATCATATCCTCTTGGTAGTTTTTTGGCAGCCACTTCCTGAATCACTTTAATTGCCGTTCCAGAACTGTATCCCGGAGCTGGACCACCACTAATTTCAGTAGAAGTGTACATATTGTGTCTGGTAATCTCAGATAATCCATATACTTTTTCCAATCGCATAAAGGCAGAAAAAGGCACCATTTCATCACGATCGTTTTTTACGTACAATTTTAAAATATCATCTGGTTGCGCACGATATTCTGGTGCAGCCTGAACGATTACTTTATAGTTGATTCCGTATTTAATAAAACTGATTTCGTAGTTACTTCCCACAAGCGTAGATAAGGTATTCATGGCATTTTCGATAGAAACTCCTTTTTGCTGCGCCAAATCGTTATCGACTTTCATCATATACTGAGGGAAACTCGCGCTAAAGAAACTAAAGACATTCGTTAATTCTGGACGTTTGTTTAACTCTTCGACAAACTCCTTATTCACTTCTTCTAGTTTTTTAAAATCACTAGTTCCTGTTTTGTCTAATAAACGAAGTTCAAATCCTCCTGCTGCTCCATATCCTGGAACGGCTGGCGGCTGGAAAAATTCGATATTCGCACCCGGAATATTTTTTGATTTTTCTTCCAGTTCAATCATAATTTCCTGTACAGAATGTTTACGATTGTTCCAGTCTTCTAAGTTAATCAAACAGGTTCCTGCATTGGCTCCGGTACCTTCCGTCAAAATTTCATAACCTGCCAAAGAGGAAACTGATTTTACACCTTCTACGCCTTCGGCTATTTTTTGCAGTTTTTCAGCAATATTATTCGTTCTTTCCAATGATGATCCCGGAGGTGTTTGGATAATCGCATAAAACATTCCCTGATCCTCATTTGGAATAAATCCCGAAGGAACCGTACTACTAATCAACCAGGTTCCGGCACAAAATATAAGAAGTGAAACAATAGTAACGGCTCTTCTGTTTACAATTTTAGCCAGTACATTTTGGTATTTGCCTTGAGCAAGATTAAACTTGTTGTTGAATCCGTCAATAAATCGGTTTACTGGTGTTTTCTTTTTTGGTTGACCATGATTATTTTTCAACATCATCGCACAAAGTGCCGGTGTTAAAGTCAAGGCTACAATTCCCGAAAGAATAATTGCAGTTGCCATAGTAATCGAAAACTGTCTGTAAAACACTCCCACAGGACCTGACATAAATGCAACCGGAATAAATACCGCCGCCATTAAGAAAGTTATCGCAATAATTGCTCCCGCAATTTCGTGCATCGCTTTTTTAGTTGCTTTGTATGCCGAAAGATGTTCTTCCTCCATCTTGGCGTGGACGGCTTCGATAACCACAATGGCATCATCGACAACGACTCCAATAGCCAAAACCAACGCAAACAACGTAATTAAATTCAGCGAAATATCGAAAAATGTCATGAAGACAAAAGTTCCCACCAGCGAAACGGGTACTGCAATTGCCGGAATAACCGTGGAACGCCAGTCGCCCAAGAAAAGGAAAACCACTAATCCCACCAAAATAAAAGCTTCCACTAAGGTGTGAATTACTTTTTCGATAGAAGCATCTAGGAATTTAGAAACGTCATACGAAATTTCATAATCCATTCCTTTTGGGAATTTTTTCTTGATGGTTTCCAGTTTGGCTTTTACATCTTCGATAACCTGATTTGCATTCGATCCAAAAGATTGTTTCAATACGATAGCCGCAGAAGGTTTTCCGTTTAAGTTCGAATAAATATCATACATCGAACTTCCAAATTCTACTTTTGCAATGTCTTTCAAACGCAACAGTTCTCCGTTGCTATTGGATCGCACTACAATATTCTCATATTGCTCTTTGGTTGTAAAACGTCCCGAATATTTCAATACATATTCAAATGCCTGCGAACGTTTCCCAGACGCTTCTCCTGTTTTCCCTGGCGAAGCTTCTAAACTCTGGCTCGATAAGGCTTCCATCACTTCATCGGCAGATATTTTGTACGCCAGCATTCGGTCTGGTTTTAACCAGATACGCATAGCATATTCACGTGTTCCTAAAATATCTCCAGATCCTACACCATTTACCCTTTTCAATTCAGAAAGTACGTTGATGTCGGCATAATTGTACAAAAACTTCATATCGGTGTTCTTGTCATTACTGTACAAATTGACATACATTAACATACTTGGCACCTCACGGGTAATCTTCACCCCTTCTCTTACCACTAATGGCGGTAATTTATTAACCACCGAAGCTACACGATTTTGTACGTTAATTGCCGCCTGATTGGGATCAGTACCTAAGTTAAAAACTACCTGAATACTGGCTTCCCCATCATTTCCGGCATCTGATGTCATGTATTTCATTCCCGGAACTCCGTTTAAGGCTCTTTCTAAAGGAATAACCACCGATTTGATCATCAATTCCCCATTCGATCCAGGATAATCGGCGGTAACATTTACCATCGGAGGAGAAATAGACGGAAATTGAGTAATAGGTAAATTGAGTACGGACAATATCCCTAAAAAGACAATGATTAGCGATATTACTATCGAAAGTACAGGTCTTTGTATAAATTTATTAAACATTTGTTTCTTTTTTAATGATTAAACTAAAATTTTAGTCCTTAGTTATTAGTCCTTAGCTTTTAGCGCTCAGTACTAAAG
>Ga0247814_10002374_pt1 | contig 10434 bp, 10 predicted proteins | sample UWRJL179409R1_FD_179947 | JGI IMG/M metagenome (GOLD analysis project Ga0247814, IMG submission 179947) | Plant litter microbial communities from Arlington Agricultural Research Station in Wisconsin, United States - UWRJ-L179-409R-1 | ecosystem: Environmental > Terrestrial > Plant litter >... | reverse complement strand
GGACACCTTGATGAGCGACGGGCAGCCAAAACTGGCGGCGCTGGAAATCGAGGCGACCTTAAAACAGGATCCGTCGAACCCTGCCGCGCTGAACAACCTGGCGCTGGCCTACCAGCAGGCGCAGGATCCGCGCGCACAAAAAACCGCAGAAGCCGCCGTCAAGCTGGCGCCCGACAACCCGATCATCCTCGATACGCTGGGCTGGATCCTGGTCGACCGCGGCGATCCGGCACAGGGTGTGGCGGTTTTGCGCCGTGCGTTCGCTAAAGCGCCGGATGCACGGGATATCCGGTATCACCTGGCGGCGGGCCTGAAAAAAACCGGCGACCTGGACGGCGCGCGCACCGAACTCGCGGCGCTGATGAAGGGCGACATGCAGTTTGCGCAGGCTGAGGAGGCGCGGGCGTTGCAGGTGAGTTTGCAGTAATGCTGGGTCAGGTGAGAGTTTGCTCCTGGGCTGTGCTGAGACAGCGCAAACAACCGCCAAAAAATCCCCTGTAAATCCAGCAACATTGCGCAACCGCTCTGGTATAATTTTCACCCAGTCGGGGCGTAGCGCAGCCTGGTAGCGTACTTGCATGGGGTGCAAGGGGTCGAGTGTTCGAATCACTCCGTCCCGACCAATAGAATCAAGGACTTACAGCACTTACCTGTATATACGAACAGCACTGTATATTATAGAGTCTATAAAATCGGTGGCCTAGGATTGTGACTCCTGTTGTCATGGGTTCTGGCCCGTGAGCTACTCCAAAGAATTCCAAAGATTCAAGGACTTAGGAATTGTTTTTAATTTCGTATTGTTAAATTTCTAACGATTTCGAGAATTTTCCTACGCATCGAATAAAAGCTACCACCAGGTGGCTTTTTTTCGTCGTAAGTTCGTTGAAAAACGGCGCTGAAGGCTAGGCGCCATGTCTCGCTATGCTGCTTTATTACTATTAATAACGGCCTCATGATCCAAATAACAGAAATAATTGGGCGCTCTGAACAGGGAGTGACTAGGCCGTTCATCTGTCGCGCCGAGGATGATGCACTCTACTTCGTCAAAGGACGGGGGGCTGGGCGCCGGAGCCTGATATGTGAGTGGATAGCAGGAAATCTCGCCGTTTGTCTGGGACTGCCTATTGCTCCATTTCATCAAGTGGATGTACCGGAAGCTCTGATCTCTCTTGGCTCTCGAGACGACTTAAACGAGCTTGGGGAAGGACCCGCCTTTGGATCAATGAGGCTTCAGGTTGCAGAGCTATCCTTGGCGCACCTTGACCAGATTCCTCAGCAAGTCCAGATTGACGTGCTCGCATTTGACTGGTGGATCAAGAACGGCGACCGGAATCTGAGTGAAGACGGGGGAAACCCGAACTTGTTCTGGGACATGCAGAGGGATGACCTCGTCGTTCTAGACCACAATCAGGCTTTCGATGAGGAATTTTCATCCGTAATGTTTGCTGAGCTACACGTCTTCCGCCATTACTGTCGAGCACTTTTTGAAGACTGGGTACTTCAAGGACAAATGTCAGACAGATTCGAGGCAGCTCTGGCACGCTGGGACGATATTTGCGATACTGTCCCTCCAGAGTGGTGGTTTGTTGACCCTGAAATGACCATTCCCGTTAAGTTCGACAGGAACGCGATACGAGACCAGCTTGTTAGCTGCCGCGGTCAAAAATTTTGGATTTTGAAATGAATGACATCCCTTGCCTTTATGCAATAGTACGCTTTTGTCCATTTGTTGAGACGGAAGAGTTCGCCAACGTAGGGGTCATACTAATCGCCCCTGGCGCTCGATTTTTCGGTTATCACTTGATGACTCGAAAGCATGCACGCGTAACCAATTTCTTTGAGCAGCTTGATGCTCCCCTGTTCCGCAATGTGATAAAAAACTTGAAGGAGGAGTTCGATCGTGTTGGGGGATTGTTTAAAAAGCATGGATTTGACAAGCGATATAAGAACAACGATGTCGACTACGCGAGAGCGCTTTTTGCTGAGATTGTCCGACCTCGTGAAACAGTTATTAAATTCAGCACCGTGCGCGCAGTGCTCACTGACGATCCAAAAGAAAAATTACTTAATTTATATAATCACTACATTGAACGTGATTTTGTCACCAAAGAATATCGCGAAGCAGTGCTTGAACGCACGATGCGCAAGTGGATATACAAAGCCGGCTTAAGCGACCGTTTCGATCGAAAAGAAGTCGGTAATGATGAATATCATGCCACATTCCCCTTTGTGGAAGAAGGGCCAAATAGCGTTCTGAAGGTAGTGAAGCCGCTGAATCTTGCGCACGACCAGCCAAGCAAAATACTGGATCATGGGGGACAATGGTTGTTCCGCATCCAAACATTGAAGCGACGCGATTTACTGCCAAGGAAAGTCCTCTTCGCGGTTGAGGGGCCTCAGGAACATGGCCCTCGACAACGCGCTTACGATGATATGGTTAATACACTTCGACACGCTGGAGCAACAGTCATAAATTATGATGACAAGAATCAAATTATGAATTTTGTAACAGAGGATTAAATAAAGTTTGCTATGCGCGCGCCGCGAGAACAGCAATAAAACAGCCACCGCGGTGGTTGTGTCGTTTCCGGCATAAGCTTGGGAAGCTGACCAAGAAATGGCCTAACGATGGGGGTTAGCTGGCATATGTCGCTCCACAATCGGACTTGCCAAACGGATTTTGGGGTCAGGTCTGTAAAACCGGCATTTCTGAACGATTGTGAAATTTTTTTGTTGTCGTCGCTGCAACTTTACCTGCTCTCCTTCCAACTCCTGATCACTTGAGCGTCAGCATCCACGGCTGCTATGTCTAACTCAACGTCACAGTCAACGTTGACTTCGCCACGAGATAATCAACATGATCGAATAATGCGACGCTCTGTGCCAGGCGAATCGCTGGCGGCTGCATGGCATGCCGCTCAAACAAGACCACCGCAAAAGCGTCATTCACACGCCGCGACATGTAGATAAAACCATCGATGTTCGCGGGATGTGCCACCAGGGATTTTGGGGTCACGTCTATAAAACCGGCATTTCTGAACTATTGTGAAAATTTTTTGTCGTCTTCGCTACAACTTTATCTTCTCGCCTTCCAATGCCTGATCACTTGAGAGTCAACGTCCACGGTTGCTACGCCTAGCTCAAGGTCACAGCCAACGCTGCCTTCGCCACGAGATAATCAACATGATCGAATAATGCGACGTTCTGTGCCAGACGAATCGATAGCGGCTGCCTGGCATCCCGCTCGAACAAGACCACCGCAAAAGCGTCATTCACACGCCGCGACATGTAGATAAAACCATCGATGTTCGCGGGATGTGCCACCAGCGCGCTGGCCCAGGCCTGGGGTACGGTGTAATCACCTGTGCCACTGATTTCACCGTTTCCGCCAAGCCTCAACAAAGCCGCACCGTATAGTCTGGCCAGCTTCAGGGGCCTCTAAAAACCAGTGCGAGCGGCAGCAATGGTGGTTGAGAAGCGCAGCTGTACAGGCGTACAGCGAGCATCGCAGACCGCCAGTGCAACGCGCAGCGGGTTTTTCGAGGTTCCCTTCAGGTCCTTTCCCGCGAAACGCAGTGCAAAGCACGCATCGATTTCTGTTCCAGGCACGGCAAACCCGTTCGCATCCGGCTCCTTGTTATGCAGAACCGATTCCGCGAACGCAACGGTCAAGTCGAAACCCAGGTAGCACGTGCCAAACTGCCTGGCTGCATCGTCGAACCTGCATGCGCCGGTGCGGCCAAAAAATGGTTCGCCGGTGTGATAGCGGGAGACACGCATCAACGCCTGGGGTGGCACTGAAACGATGTCCAGCACGCGATGATCGATGTCGGCAGGTGGGAGCCTGAGCGGAAGTGTTCCCGGCATGGTCTACCGGCCCACGACACTGGCAGCGGCAGCCAGTACCTCCGTTAACCTTCCCTTGCGCAGCGCGCCGAGGGGTGTATCCTGAAGAGCAGTGAATGGCTCGGTGAAAAAATAATACTTGGATGCGGCAGGCAGTTCCCCCAATGCCTTCGAGACCTTTTCAACGGCGCGCCGATCCAGCGTCGGGTCAGCATAAAACGCTGGGTAATAGTTCTCTCCGGATGGTCCGACAAACGCAAACAGGCGGCCTGCCTTCACGGCGGCGCTGAGGGCCTGCCGCTGGACATTGAGCTCACGCTGCAGTACGCCAGAGCCGATCAGTTCGCCTTTTTCCATACGGTCTTGAAGCGTGGCTGCCGCCGCCTGGACGACAGCAGCCCGCTCCTCGCCTCCCGCACGCATGGACTGCGACGTCGACATGACTTTGTGGCCGCGATGCATCGCCGCCTCCAGCGCTGCATCTGGATGCGCATCTTCACGCGCCGCGTGCGCCATTTCTTGCGGATCGAACTGCTCAGGTGAAGCGCCAGATGGGTCAGGCGTCACCAGTTGATCGATCTGGTCGACAACTTCCTGCGCAATCAAGCGCAGCGCTGCGACATCATCCTCTGAACCCGCAGCGTGAAATCGGCGTACGGATTTCTGGACTTCACTGGTCACCACCCTGAGCGAGGGCACCTGTGGCCGTGCGAGCAAGGCGCTGAGCTGATCGAACAATTCAGAGCCGGCACGATGCTGAACGTGCGGGCTTTCCTTAGCGATTGCAGACATGGCACTCTCCTGTTGAACATTGTCAGTGTAGGCACGTATGTCTCATATGTCAATCAAGTCATTCATGTCAATTCCTGCCACAAGTGTCTGGCTTCTTGCTCAAACTTCGCCTGCCGCAGCAGCCTGGCTCGCTCGTATCTGTGCACCCACCTGCACCAGCCAATCCGACGGCGGCCGCTGCAGCACGAACCAGATTACACCCAGGCTGGCAATGGAAATGACCGTACTCGCAGCGAAGCGCTTCGACCTGCTGTGCGCGAAATCGCCCAGCGAAAACGCTGCACCGAGGATGACGCCACTGATCAATCCACCCATGTGGCAGGCATTGTCGACACCGGGATTGATGAAGCCAAGCACCAGGTTCAGGCCAATCGTCTGCGCCAGCGGGCCGCGCATGGAAAGCGCTTCTTGCGATACGCCGCGCACATTCGACACCATCCAGTGGCCGACGAATGCACCTGAAATACCCATCAGGGCACCCGAGGCGCCTGCCGCCACCACCACCTGCATCTGGGCGCCGTGATACATGGCGCTGACCAGGCTGCCAAACAGGCCGGACCACAGGTAGATCAGCGTGAAGCGGGCGCTGCCAAACATGCGCTCCACGACCGGGCCAAAGGCGAACAGCATGTACATGTTGAACAGGATATGGATCAGGCCGATGTGCAGGAACATGCTGGAAAACAGGCGCCACGCGTCGCCGGTCAGGCTCAAAGCCGCCACGTTGGCGCCCCAGTCGACCATGTCGCCGGTGTCCGGACTCATCAGGCTGACGCCGCGCGACAGTTCAAAGATGAACAGCAAGACGTTGACGACAATGATGGTCAGGGAAACGCCAGGCAGGCGTGAAAACGGACGCGACAAATTCATTTGTTTCCTTTTCGTGGAGCCAAGGCGGTTCTCCGTTGCAATTTTTCGATCATACCATTCGACTTATCCCGTTCTTCATGCACACGCCAATGCCGCGCTGCCTGTGCGTTCAAATGGCTGGCGCTGCTGCCGCCGGATAAAAAAAAGCGCTGCCACATTGCTGTGGCAGCGCTTCACGCAACAACTAGCCGGTTCGCGGCAAGGCCGGCATTACTGCGGCAGGCGCGGCTTCAACCGGTCCGCCTCGGCGACCGGGAACGGTGCACCGAGCACGGTCGACTGGCCGCGCGTCTGGTTCTGTGCCTGGCATTTGTGCGTGCAGGCAGTGGCCGGTGGCGCCATTTCGGTGGCATCCTCGCCCATCACCTGGCCCATGCGACCGCCGCTTGCGACCGACCACTGCGACACTGCGCCGCAGTGCAGCACCCTGGCGATGCCGCCGGTGCGCGTCACGATGTTGTTTGTGCAGGCCGGCGCCGGGATGCGGTCGGCAAACTGCGCGCTGTCGCGGCCGACGAATTTACGCGAATAGTCGTTGCCGAAATTGACGCGCGGTGTCACGACCAGGGTCGTATCCTTGTAGGGCACGACGTCGCCCTCGCGGTTGCGGAAATTGCGGTTGTCGAAATAGAAGGCGCTGTCGGCCAGCGTGTGCGTGAAAACGGTTTTGGTGTCGTCGGCGCGCTCCACTTCCATCTGGAAGATGCCGCCGGTGGCGCAGTCCTTGGCCTGGATTTTCATGGTGACGCCGGGACCGCTGCGGGTCAAAACGACACCGCCTTCGCTCAGTTCGACATTCACGGCGCTATTCAGGAACAGGCCGCGGTGGTCCGGCATTTTGCTCTCGAACACAGGCGTCGACCGGCCGCCGGTCAGGTCCTTGGTGTTGGCGGCGCCGGTCATCACGAAGTTCAATACGCCGAACGATGCCGCATCGACGTCGAACTGCACGTACTTGCCCTGCACGCGAAACGTCGACGCGACGCTGCCGGGCGCCACGCTGACCGTGCGCGCGCCGCTGTTGCCAAGCGCGGTGAAGCCGCCCTTCTCACAGCCGGCCGAATCTGCCGCCATCGCGTGTTGCGCCGCAAAGGCCATACCCAGGCCGCAAGCCACCATCCATTTTTTCATTATTCTCTCCATTCAGGAATGACGCCGAAGGTCGACATGACCGGGGACGCATGACCCGTTAATGCGTGAAAACGCAGCGAAGGTTCAACGATTTGAAAAAAATAGTGCGGCGGTCAGAATCGCAGGCTGGCGCGTGCGCTCAGGGCGCGTGCCGGGCGGCCGGCGTCGAAGTAGGCGTGGGCCTTGACCTGCCAGCCCGCTTCGAGGCTGATGTCGCCGACGTTGGCGCCCAGCGCAATGCGGGCATCGCTGCCACCCGACGCACCGGGGTAGGCGCCGAAGGGATGCAGCAGGCCGGCGTGCAGCGCCAGGTGCAGGCGTTCGGTGAGCGGGTACGCGGCGTTCACATCGAGGTAAGCGGTGCGGCCCTCGCCATAATAGGCGGGCGAATAGAACAGGCGCACGGTGCCGCGCTGCAGCGCCAGGCCGGCGTGGAACTCGTGGTAGTTGGCTTCACCGCCATCGCGCGTAAAGGCGGTGCGGGTGAAGCCTGCGTCCCAGGACAGCGTCGACGTGAGCCGCTGCGCGCGGCCCGCATACGCAATCAGCTGCCCCTGCCTGCGCCCTTCGATCGTTACCGGCGACGCAAAGGCGCCAGCGTACCAGCCGGCGAAACGGGCGCTCTGCGCATCGTGCTCGACGCGCAACTGCAGCGCCGGATCGCTTCCCAGCGCCGCGCCGCGCGCAGCGTACTGCGAGACGACAGTCATGTCAAAACTGGTCTGGCCGCGCGCCGTCCCGGCCAGGGCAAGCAGCAGGAAAGGGGCTAACGCAAGGAGGTGGTGAGGTTGACGGCAGTCGAGGTACATAAGCACACGCAGGAATCAACCGCCCGTGCGAGGGCGGCGCATGCATCTATGGTACCAGCTACCGGTGCTGCGCCAGGTATGCTGACAGGGATGGTGGCCGGCTGCGCGGCCAGCGTGCGCCGCAGCGCCTGTGCATTGGCCCGCGGCTGCACTTCGGCCAGCAGCGCCAGCAGGCCGGTCACGTGCGCGGCCGCATACGACGAACCGGACACCATTCCCCAGCGCGCGCCCGGCATGCAGGACGGGATGTCGGTACCCGGTGCGTACAGCATTGCAGCCGACGGCGGATGCCGGTCGCCCGTGCGCGCCACACCGAATACGCCCGGATGCGATGCGGGAAAACCGCCATCGACGATGTGCGGATCGGCCGCGCCGACGACGATCACGCCGCGCGCCACGGCTGCATCGAGGAGCGCCTGCAGCAGGCGGTCGGGGGGACCGGCGAGGCTCATGTTGATAATGCGCGCATTGTTCTCGAGGGCGTAGTTGAGCGCCTTGCCAAGGGTAAGCGTATTGCAGCGCGCCGCCTGGCCGCCGGTTTCCCAGCACGCGCGCAAAGCGAGGACTTTGGCGCGCGGCGCCATGCCGGCGATACCGATGCCATTGCCGGTGCGCGCATTGATGATTCCGGCGACTGCGGTGCCGTGTTTTTCTGCGGGCTCCGGCGCACTGTCGACGAAGTTGCGCCACGCTTTCACCTGGCCCGCCAGGTCGGGATGGTCCGCGTCCACGCCGCTGTCGATCACGGCCACGGTCACATTGCGGCCCGTGCTGGCGCGGTGCAGGTCGGCCAGGCGCCATGCCTGCGCGGCTGGCTGGACCGGGTACAAGGGGTCGCTGTCAGCCAGGCCATGGTATTCCTCCAGCGCCTGGGCCCATGCCACGCGCCCATCGCGCGCCAGCGCGTCGAGCACGCGCGCCAGCGGCAGCGTGCCGGTATCTTCCATGATGAAGCAGTCGATGCCGATCGCCGGCATGGGCCAGCTGTCGCGCAGGCGCAGGCCGTGCGCCTGCGCGATGTCGGTGGCCACGCGGCGCCGCGCGGCCACGCCGGTGTCGTGCATGTAGTTGCCGCCGTAGCCGGCATCGGGACGGTAGTGCCGCGGCGGCAGGCGCAGCATGACCAGCAACTGGCGCTGCGCAGGATCGGCCGCCTGCGTGGCGACGGCCGCTTCCTGCGCGCGCGCATCCACCGGCGCCCATAGCATCAGTGCGATGACGGCCAGCAGGGCAAACAGGCGGTTCACGGCCGGCCTTCCGCACCGAACGGTTCGGCGAGCGTCACGGCCGGCTCCCTGCGCAGGCGCGCCATGACGGCTGCCGCCTCTTCGTCGGCGCCCAGCATCCAGGCACCCGTGGCGGTCGGGCCGCCGACGATGCGTGCGCCGCTGCCAAGAACGATGCGGCGTAATTCGTGCTCCGGGGTGGCCGGCTTGAACATCACGATCAGGCCATGCTGCACACCCGGCGCCGCGCCCAGCACGCGGTAGTCGCCGGCCTGCGCATCGGTACTGGTGGCCGGGCGCAGGAGCAGCACGGCCAGCACGGCGATGGCGCAGCATTGCATGGCGACGGCGGCGCGCAACCAGCTGCGGTCGTTGGCGGCAAGGCGCACGCGCCAGCTGCGCTGCACTGGCAGACTGTCGGGCTGCACTGGCAGCGCAGGTTCTTGCCCATCGAGTTGTGGCATGAGCCGGGACAGCGCCGCTTCCATGTCGAGGCCAGGCGCCGGGCCGGGGCCGGCCGCACGCAGCGTGTGCAGCAGCGCCAGCTCGGCGCGGCAGGTGGCGCAGCCATGCACGTGGGCTTGCACGCGTTCCAGTTCGGCGCCAGCCAGGCTGCCATTGGCAAGCCATGGCAGGGCGTCCTGGGCCTCCCCGTGCGCTGCGTTCGATTCGTGCTGATTCATTGCCGACCCTCCAGCTGGTCTTCCAACAGCAAAGCCAGGCGTTTGCGCGCATGAAACAGGCGCGTCTTGATGGTATTCACGGGGCACGCCATGATCTCTGCAATTTCTACATATGACATGTCGTGATAAAAAGTCAGCTGGAACGCAGTGCGCTGCGCCAGCGGCAGCGTGGCGATGGCCGCATCCACTGCGTGCGTCAGCTGCAGCTGCGCGAACTGCCATTCCGGCCGGTCGGTGGCAATCCCTTCGACGTCGTCGGGAACCGCATCGACCGGCTCGTCGAGCGCTTGCAGCGCCTTGCATGCGCGCCGGTAGGCAATGGCGAAGATCCAGGTCGAGACCTTGCTGCTGCCATTGAACGTGGCCGCTTTCCGCCATACCACCAGCAACGTGTCGTTGACGATTTCTTCGATCAGCGTGCTACTGCGTGTCATGCGCTGCAAAAAACGCCCCAGCCGCGGAAAATAGGCGCGGTACAGGGTGTCGAAAGCGATGCGGTCACCGGCGGCGATGCGCCCGACCAGGCACGCTTCGCCCTCCGGCGTGCGGGCCGTCATTCGGGTATCATCGGCTCGTTTGTCCACGCACTGCTTCTCCAGGTTTTCCGTATATACCCGTTTGACCCCAAAAGGTTCAACGCGGCGCCATATTTTATTGTCGCATGTGCTGGCCCCTCCTCCCAAGCCACCGAAAGGCCAGACTGTTCCTGATGCGTTTTCCACTTTTTCTTGTTGTGCTGTCCCTCTTCCTCCCCGCCTGCTCGGCGCGTTCCGACACAACCGAAGCCGCCAAAGCCCTGCTCGCCCAGGCCAGGCAAGCCACCGGCGGCGCCGCGTGGGACCAGGTCACCAGCATGCGCCGCGTGTATTCCAGCCAGATCGACGGCGGCGCGGCGGACCAGGGCACAGAATTGCTCGATGTGGAAACCGGCCGCTACGCCGCCAGCGTCGACACCGCCACCGGCCTGCCGCTGCGCTTTGGCTGGGACGGCCAGCGCTACTGGGAAAGCCAGTATGGCATCAGCACCTATCTCGACGCTTCGCGCGCCGACCTCGCCTTCATCAAATGCCTCGGCCA
>Ga0247814_10002373_pt1 | contig 10437 bp, 26 predicted proteins | sample UWRJL179409R1_FD_179947 | JGI IMG/M metagenome (GOLD analysis project Ga0247814, IMG submission 179947) | Plant litter microbial communities from Arlington Agricultural Research Station in Wisconsin, United States - UWRJ-L179-409R-1 | ecosystem: Environmental > Terrestrial > Plant litter >... | reverse complement strand
CAGACGGGACTCGAACCCGCGACCTAGTTTTGTTAAACCCGCTCTACCAACTGAGCTACCGTGTAAACCTTATCGAAACTCTAACTCCATAGTAGCTACGATCTACTTAAATTAAACGCTCTGGTGTAAAAGTGAGAAAAGTATTTGGCATCACAAAGTTTGTATCTGATATGTTACAAAAAGAAATATTTCCTATCTTTAGGACGAACTAAAAAAATATTATTATGTCAGAAGAACAAGAAGATCCGTCAGAAGAATTAAGGGGGCATGACAGGGACACTTGCGGAGGTGCACAAAGACCTACAACGCAGGGGGCTGGAAATGGGGCATGGCAATGCCGATCGGGAGTTTGGGTATGGGTTAGTGATATTGGAGGTGGATAGCCGTTCTCTTTTTACTGGGTTATTATTGATAGCTTTTGTTTGTAGTCACAATTTATACTTATACTGCATACAAGCTGATTTACTGGATGCTTTCGATAAAAAATCATGGTATAGTGCAGAATTATTGTTCTTCGCTATGCCATTAATATTTACGGGAAACCGTAATGGTAAATCAAATGCAGAGGTACAGTTAAGGAATATATTCGGGTTGTTTCTATGTCTTATTATGTCTTTAATTGCTTTTAATAATTTCAGATTTGCACCTTTTTTAATTAATGGCATAGTTTTGCAAGTAGTTCTACTTAATGGTATAACTTTTATTTATGCTATACTTTCACTTATTTTTTCAGATAAAAACGGAAACATCTAGCATGATAGGATATGTAGTAAAAGCATTGTACGTATTCTCTATCGAACTGCTTATAATGGCTTCTTTTTTTGTTGGCTTTGATAATGCCGATCTAGCTCAAATGTTAGCTTGTACCGTATCTATTGTATGCGGTTTCGGGTTGCGTATGGTAATGATGGCGGCGAGTGATATTGCCGTAACTAAAAAACTAATTACTATACATGGATTCGCAACAGTTTTTATTTCTTGGCTTGCATGGAATATCTGGCAAGAGGGCACGAAAAATGTAGTATTTTTTACTACGATAGGATTACAGCCGTATTTGATATTTTGTAGCTTTATGTCTGTTTCGCTAATTAAGACCTTAAACGGATTGCTAGAAAATATAAGTAATATTTCAGCTAAGATTAGCGCAGCCTCATTCAAAGCGTTTTTACTTAAATACTTCTTATCTGAAGACAAACCTAAAGACAAGGAGATTAAGCCATGATGGAACAATTCTTATTAATAGTATGCTCCGCTCTCACGATGATACTCCTGGTAATGTTAACTTGCGTATTAATGTACTTTACTTGCCGATTAAAGATGAAGTATCATTTAATTAAAATAATCATCCGTACGCTATTCTTTTGGGATTTCTGGTATATATGTTGGTTTTACAGATGGCTTGGCTTAAACAGGCTAGCTATATGGTCTGTACCCTCAATAATATGTTTAGTATTCCTTATATCTCAACTATCAGGTTTATTGTATAGTAAGGAAATATTGAAACGAACAACTGAGATTATTGTACTTACCCCTTTGCTTTGGGTGTCTCTTACAGGATTAATCTATCATTTGTTGAATAAAAGTTATAAATATATTGGTTAACTTGAACTAAAACAAAATCATATGCAGCTACCAGCTAAATATTCATGGCTATCTAAAGAGGGGGCGCCTAAAATGCTTGTCGAGGCATTACAGCATTATGGCACTTTAGAAATTGTTGGAAAAGGATCCAATGTAAACATATCTAAATGGGCTAAAGAGGTTGGCGTATCAGGATGGTACACTGATGATGATATTCCGTGGTGTGGTTTATTTGTTGGTGTGGTAGCTAAAAGATCTGGATATCCTTTCAGTGCCTCTAAACTATTAGCAGCTAGAGAATGGATTAATTGGGGTACGCCTGTTCCTAAAGGCAGAGAAATGCTTTGGGATGTCTTAGTATTTCAGCGATCAGGAGGCGGACACGTTGGCTTTTATGTTGGCGAAAACGAAAAGGCTTTTCTAGTTTACGGAGGCAATCAATCCAATGCTGTTAGTTTCGCTTGGATAGATAAATCAAGGCTATTGGGATCTCGTAGACCTACCTATAAAGTTGGAGAGCCTGATAACGTGAGAAAGATTATATTGACTGAAACAGGGGTACTATCGACGAACGAAGCCTAATGGATCTACCCGAATCATTTTGGCAATCAATCCGTCACCTGTCGAGCTTTAAAAACAAAGCAGAGTATGATAAATATTTACAAGAACAAATAGAGATATGGAATTCAAATGTATCGCCTGCCGTTACGTAATAAGCGAATGTGACCCATCCTTTAAACCAGAAAGCCCAGAAAAGGGGATGCATAGAAATGGGACTATAGAGAAAATACATATGGGTTATGGATCTAAGTTAGACGGCAACATGCACTTAATTGCAATATGCGACTACTGTATAGATAAGGCTATGTCTGATGGTGTAGCCACTTTTGAGGGAGATTATATGTGTGATCAGGTTAAAGAATATAAACCATTAAAAAAATAGAGATATGGAACAAAAAGCAATAGTCTCAACCCAATGGACTTTAAATTTACGGGATTTACTTAGAGGCGGGATAGTAGCGGCTATTTCTCCTGTGTTTACGGTATTGATCCAGTCATTGAACGCTGGTGATTTTACAATCAGCTGGAAGTCAATTTTGAACGTTGCTATTATTTCGTTCTTAACGTATCTTTCTAAGAATTTTGTAGAGCCTAGCAAGGTAATTGTTCCGACAACTACAGATAAAGCAGTAGACGTAGCTAAAACGATAAAAGAACAGTTATGAGGAGGCGCAGATCTTTAGAGCTACAAGACGACATTAAAGAAACGATAAAATCAGAAGTAAGGGGAATACTCGGTTTACTGATAAAAGCAATAATAGGCCGATTGGCTACGGCTCTATTTAATATGCTTAAAGATAAATGGACGGTTGAGGAATTGAAAGAGGATGAGTTAGGATTGTAGTTTAACCCACCCCGCTACAACCATTTCTTCTACTGACAATCCCATCCACGGTAAAGCGTAGCCCTTGGATTGTAAATATTGGAAAGCCATTAAAAAAAAGTCAGGTTCAAGTAGAAACATATTGTCTTTTAATTCAAACCATCCCTTTATGGCTTCGGCAGAAAGCAACATTTCACTTTGTCGTAATTCTGATAAATAAACCCTATCCTCATCGGTGATATAATGAAGTTGTGCGAGAAGTAAACTGCTGTCCTCTAGCCTTCTACCTACAGCTAAGTTATATATATACGTAACCTTTCCATGCCAATAAAGCAGCTCTTGGCTCCAATGTTGAGCGAAAAATTTCGCTTTGTTTTCTAGATTTATTTCTGTTTTCATCTTACAATTCCATTTAAATTTTTACCATTCCAGTCATTTACGGCCTTAACAGCCGTTTGTTTTATCGCCTCGGAAACTTTTAAGTCTCGGATTTTAAGGAGTGTAGTTCGTGTCATTTCTATATACATAAGATGTGGTTCCGCCTACCCTAGATATAATCTTTAAAGGCAAAGCTTCAAATTGATTCTTCCTTATTTTTACATCCCCAATGTAATACTCATAGTAAGTCCCTCTTACTATTTTGTTTCGCTTTACTTTCATGTATTCTTTCTTGAATACTACAGCTTCATTTTTGAGTAGTTCTAATATTTCGTTCGCTTTCATACATTCACATAATTATACATCCATACCGCAATACATACGAATGGGATTAGTAGGGTTAGGGATATTAGTAGGGGTTTCATGTTATAAGTTAGGTTTAATTGCTTTTTCAATCACATCTTTAGCTGTATGAGAAATATACTCATTTTGCAAACTAGCTTTATACTGTTTCATTATTGATTGGAAAGTCCAAGTATAACCCATCTTTTCTATATATGCGTTTACTTCAATCTCTAGCTTTTTAGCCTTTAGATCAGCATATACAGTAACAGTAGATATTTTATTCTTCTTAGCTGCCTTATCCACAAATTCGGTTGTAGAAAGTGTTGTTGCTAAATAATCATTATAGATATTATCTCTCCTAGATTTTATCAGTTTTTGTTTACGTGTTTCCTTCATAATTCAAAGTAACGGAAAAGTAACTTAAAAACCTAATTAAAAATTTAATTAAAATAAATTTGGTGGTTTCATTTCAACTCCGTATAATTGCCTAACGAAAAACTTAAAACATTATGTCAACAAAACACAAATCAATCAATCCCGATACTATCGACTTCGATAGCACATCACTGGCAAGTAACTATAGGGGCTGTAATTTAGATAATGCAGATTGTGTATTCGAAGATGATACAATCGAATGGTACTTCACTACAGGTGAACTAGCTGCCTCACTCCTAGTCTCAACAGTCCTTAAATGGATCGAAGCTAATAAACTACACGTTCCAGAGGATATGTTGCCTCACGAATGCGATTCGCTTAAATGGTTGGATGATAACTTTGAGTCGGCTACTAGGGATTATTTTATGGATGTTTACGCGGTGGAAAGTGAGGTGGGTAATGGATAAATTAATCCAACAACTTGACTTTGCTATTAAATGCCAACAGGAATTGCAAGCAGATTTATACAAAGAGCGCGATATACAAGGATACTTCTCAGTTCAGCAATTGGATGTACTGAAAAACTCATACATATCAGAAGCCGCTATGTGTTCCGCTCGATATGAATTAAAAATGTCACCTAAAAATCAGACAATGACAACTAAAGAAACCCTAAACGCTATCGACACAGAGATAGCTAACATGCAGTTAAGTACTATTAAAATAAGTAAGCTGACTAATGATCCAGAAGAAAAGCTAATGGCTTCATCAAGGGAAATCGCCTACCAAGAATGTAGAGAAATTATTTTAAAGGTGATGGGAGGGGTTGAGTCGTGAAATTAGAACTGAAACACCTTGCGCCTTATTTGCCTTATGGGTTGAAGTTATCTTATTGGGGTGACCGAAAAGATATAAGAAGTTTAGCTGTTATAGACTTATACCCTTCTTTAATCAAAATGTGGAATGACAGGAGCACTAAGCCTTTACTTAGACCTCTATCTGATTTAGCTTTGTCTAGTTCTCCATTGACTATTGTTGACTTAAACAGGATGAGAGGTGTCGCTATAAAAAATTCAGAATATGATGTGATAGTTGATGATGGTGAATGTATAATCTGTAAATGGGCTGGTATATATTCATTTTATTTAGAGAGACAAACTATGTCTTTTTATGATAATAGTACAAGTGGCATTAGTCCTCAATTCGATATGTTCCAAAAGTTATTTGAATATCACTTCGACGTATTCGGTTTAATACCCGCTGGACTAGCAATCGACATTAACACCTTGAAATCATGAAAAACGAAATAAAACAAGAACCTAAGCAAACGGTATGGCCTGTTGTTCAATGGTTCGTTCTTGGATTAGTATTTATGCTGGCTTTAATCGCTGCTGATTATTTAGGGTTGATTGAGGTTGTGAAATCAGGAGGGTATGAGTAACGACAATGTGACGTTTGATCCGTTGGATAATAGGTAAATTGCATCATGGATTTAGAAGCAGAAAAAATACGGTTTAAGATGGTTATAGGTTTAATCGACCAAATGCAAACTATACCATTTGAATCGGAGACCGGAAAATCATTACAGAGAAATATGAAGGAAGTTTATTCAGAAATAGTACGTCCTTTTATCGTAATTAAAATGAATGAATTAGTAAAAATAGAAAAATGAGTACTGAAATACAATTATCAGAAACCAAGATGCCGACTATACAGGAATTGTATACAAATCCTGAGTTAGCATTAAAACAAGATCAAGTAGCTCATTACTTGAATCAGCAACCGCCTGTTAAATGGGTCAAAGAACACCCCTATATTAAAGGCTATAAATATCTGCCTATTGAAAAGATTGAGTTCTTGCTTAAGAAAATATACAAGAAATACCGCATAGAGATCATGCGTGAGGGCACTTCTTTCAATGGGGTGTATGTTGTTGTCAGATTATGGTACCAAGACCTCATAAGCGGGGAAATGGAGTTTCAAGATGGCATAGGCGCTATTCAATTGCAAACAGCTAAAGGCACTTCCCCTGCTGATCTTGCTAACATTAATAACGGGGCCTTATCTATGGCTTTCCCTTTAGCTAAAACAATAGCGATCAAAGACGCTGCGGATTTGTTAGGTGATATATTCGGGGCTAATCTTAATCGAAAAGATGTGTTGGCTTTCCAAATGGACACTAAATTAACTGAGTTAGTTAGAACTAAAGAGGAAGAAAGGGTTATCCGCCTGATTGATAATTGCACAACTACAGAGGAATTAGAGAATTTAAAATCTCATTTAACCGAAAACATTCAACACTTTTACGAAGAAAAATGGAACGATCTGCAAGAGAAATAGCCAACGATTTCAGAATCCGTGGCAGTGCTACCATGGAAATAGTAGCTGGTGAAATCGGTTTATCTGAAAAACAAGCCGCCAAACTTAAGGAATACAAAGATCGTGAGAATGGTATAGGCAGGCCATTAACGGCTAACATGAAAGCTGAAATGATTGAACTTAAAATTCGAGAAGCTAATCCTGAACTTCCAGAAGGGGCAAAAACACATTGTAAAAAATGGCTTAAATCTTATTTGTATAAACGTAGGGAGGAACTTAAAAACAAGTACGTCAATAAAGGCAATGAGGGTGAGGAAGATGGATTTACTTTAATGGCATTGCAACTTAAGTTGGGTATGGTTTATAAAAACACTGAGCGCAAACGTAACGACTTTGCTGAGGGTGAATGTGACCTTAATCACAATCGGGTTATATTTGATAATAAATGTTCCTGGTCTTTAGATACATTCCCTATGTTTGAAACAACTATCCCAGATCCTAAATATTGGTGGCAACTACAGAATTATTCTACTCTTTGGGATGCTGATAAATTGTGCTTATGCTACACACTTATTAACTCAAGTTATGAAGCTGTTGAGCAAGCTATAAAGTGGGTAGAATCGCCAAATGAAAAGTACAAGATGGCGGAGAGAATGGTTTATACTCAATTTGAATTTGATGTGATAAAAGATCATTTCTTTTCTACTGCTGATAGGAATACATTTATTGAGATACCAGAAGATAAAAGGATAAAAGCGTTCTACTTCGATATTGATAAGGATGCTCAAAAAACCATTAAAGTAAGGTCTGAAATGTGTAGAGAATACATCTATTCACTTCTAATCGAGTCTGGATACAATTAACCCCCTTCGCGTTACGGGTGAAAGTAACGCATAACATCTACTGCGAAAAGGGGCGGGAATTCACTTGCCCCTTGTAGAAAACTAGAATATGGCAAACGGAGTTAATACAACCGATCATCAGAAACGTTTTATATACCAGCATTACCAGGAATATACAGCAGAACAAATGGCTTTGCATTTGGAATTGAGTAGAGAAACGATTTGGAAATACTTAAGGAAGAAAGAACTAAAATGTAAGCGTCTTTATATTAAACGCAAGCCTTTAGTTTTAGACAGGGCATTAGTAGCATCAGTATTAACCCAATTTGCTAACAACGGATATAGCATTAAATTAGCTGCATTATCGTGCTGTATAAGCTATCAAAAAGCATCATGGTATATAAAGCACTATTACACACGTAAAATGCTGTCAGAATCAACAGAAATGATAACTAAACAAAGTAAAGTATAAATGTACCCACCTTACCAAAACACAGGAACGCCAGTAGGATTAAACACGCTGAAAGCTGGAGATAAATACCGATGCGGAGGACATAGCAACGAGAATACTATTATGGCGGTGATGGAGACTTATATTAAAGTCAGGAGAAGCGATAACTGGATTATTAACCTATCACTAGAAAATCCGATGTATAAGCAGATAGTTTACATAGATAAGAAATAATATGAAAAAGAAAATAATATATATCGCTCACCCGATTGGTGGGGATGTTCAAGGTAACTTAGATAAGTTAAATTTGATCTACAATGAACTTTCTAAAGATGAAAGTATAGTGCCTTTTATCCCTTATTACGCTACTGTAATGGGGTTGGATGATAGCGATCCAGAAGCTAGACAAAAAGGCATGAGACATAATTACGAATTCTTTTATAGGAATGTAATTGATGAAGTATGGTTGTTTGGAGATAGGATTTCTAATGGTATGGGACAAGAAATAATGTGGGCAGACGAGAATTCTATACAAGTTATAAGTAAAACTGAGGGCACGAAAAGATGCTAACTATTACTAACGAGGATAACATGGCTTTGATGGCTAAGTATCCTGATAAACACTTTGATTTAGCAATTGTGGATCCGCCTTATGGGATTGGTATTGATGGTCAAAAGAAATCTATAAATAAAAACCAAAAACATAATAGAAAACTGCATGAGAAGAAATCCTGGGACAATGAAATACCATCTAAAGAATATTTTGATGAGTTATTTAGGGTTAGTAAAGACCAAATTGTTTTCGGAGGAAACTATTTTACAGAATACCTTTATCCTGTAAAGAGTTGGATATTTTGGTTTAAAGGCCAAACAGGTCTTACTATGAGTGATGGGGAATTAATTTGGACTTCACTTCCGATTGTAACAAGGCAGTTTACAGTAAATAGAGGGCAATTAAACTCACAAAACACTTTTCATCCAACTGAGACGCCTTATAAAATTTATAAGCATCTATTGCAGTCTTACGCTAAGCCTGCAGGTAAAATTCTCGACACGCATTTAGGTTCAGGATCAATTGCTATTGCATGCCATGACTACGGATTTGATCTTACTGCTTGTGAATAGAGATCCAGACTATTATTACTCTGCAATGAAACGTATCGAACAGCACACTTCCCAAACGAAGCTATTCTAATGACCGCTAACGAACTAGCATTCCACAACTGGCAAGATGGGTTAGATTGGGGTGAAGAAACGCTCTCAGAACAGAGAGAACGCTTAGTCAAACTCTGCTTATCACCTGAATCGTTAGCTAGGAGAGAACGAATGGAAAGTAACAGCATTTATACAAAAATTGTGGTGCAATTAACGTTGTTTGATGGGGAATGCGTATATTAGCAGAGTATTAGCTGATCGGGTTGCGCCATGAATTAGCAGAAATAAAAAATATTTGTAAAAGCCTTGTCGGCCTAGTAGGAAAGCGCAACTTCTGAACGGTCGGTAAGGCTTTTTTATTTAACAACAATTTATATGCAATTGACAGGTAAAGTCCATGAAATTGGCGAAAAACAACAAGTAAGCGAAAAGTTCGCTAAGCGTAATCTAATTATTGAATATGCAGAAAACCCTTCTTACCCTGAATACATTCAACTAGAAGCGCATCAAGATAAAACTGCATTACTTGACTTATTATTGGTAGGTAATGAGGTTGAAGTAGATTTCAACTTAAGAGGTAAGCCATGGACAGACAAAACAGGTAAGAAGTCATATTTCAATTCTTTAGTCATTTGGAAGTTGTCTGTTTTAAAATCAGAAACTAATGCAAGTTCAACAAGTAAATCACCGGGTGAAGAAGACGATCTTCCATTTTAATTATTAATCCTTAATGAGCGGGATAAATTTCTCGCTCTATATTAAGCTTACATTTTAACAAAAAATATGAATAAGCAAGAACAACAATATTACGACTACCTATTAAATTTAGGTTACACGCCAAAACACTTTCCAGAGAAACATTCTTTCTTGATACCAAACGTTTACTTAAAAGTATGCGATTTTCCTGTTTCAGACTTCATTAGACAACAAGCTAAAGAGGCATCTAAAAAAATGGTTATAATGCTATTGCATGGTAATCTTACTTTTGATTCTTACACTGTATTCCATGAAGGTGATGAATGCGCAGAAGGATTTTTAACTAAATCCAATAGCAAGTATTCTCCTATTTACTATGGTGAAATGGATGTGGAGTATTTCCCGGAAGAAGCTAAATGTATAGCAGATGTTATAATTAATGGTAAAAAGTTAGTTTGCCCACGATGTAAAAAAGTAAATAAGTTTATAGTAGGTAAGAATATTCATTATAAAGCCACATGTGTTTGTGGTACATGGATAACCAACATCTCATCTAATAAGCCGATTAAACTTCATTTTGGTAAGTATGCTGGCAGAGAAATTTCTTCTATGATACAAAAAGAAGAAGTTGATTATTTGAAGTGGGCACTATCAAATATGACTACCTTAAAGAAAAATGTGATTGATGCAATTAACTCACATTTAGGTATATGAAAACTGAACTAGGAAAGTGCAAGAAACTATTAGATAGTGGTCTTTCATTGGTTTGTGTTGGTGAAAATAAAATACCCAATTTCTCCTGGAAAATAAGACAAACAGTACCATATACAAAAGAAGAGTTTGAAAGGGATTATAATTATTCTGGTGGTATCTTTAAAAAAGATGGCCAAGAATTACTTCCTACAAACGGT
>Ga0247814_10002372_pt1 | contig 10438 bp, 9 predicted proteins | sample UWRJL179409R1_FD_179947 | JGI IMG/M metagenome (GOLD analysis project Ga0247814, IMG submission 179947) | Plant litter microbial communities from Arlington Agricultural Research Station in Wisconsin, United States - UWRJ-L179-409R-1 | ecosystem: Environmental > Terrestrial > Plant litter >... | reverse complement strand
CAGTTTTAAAAACTGAATCATACCCTACTTTAGATAAATTATCTTCAGTGTTACGTGAAAACGGTGGTAAAGCATCTGTAAAAGGATACGCTTCAAGCGAAGGTACTGCTGCATATAACATGAAATTATCTAAAGATAGAGCAAACTCTGTAAAAACTTACTTAGTTAACTCTGGAGTTAACGCTAGTCAAGTTTCTACAAAAGGTTTAGGTGAAGCAAATCCAATCGCTTCTAACGATACTGAAGAAGGTCGTATCCAAAACCGTCGTGTTGAAACTTCAAGAAACTAATCTTTCTTAAACAACATAAACAAAGGGCTCCGATTTATCGGGGCCTTTTTTTTGTGTTGTTTTTTAGCTATTGCAAATTGCCTGTACATGGATGACGCTTTATTTTATACATTTGTGTTATGTACTTTTTCAGGAAAAAAGATCCTAACAGACCAACGAGTATTGACATCAAAATCATGCATGTGATCAATGCGCTCGCTATTTCCATTTTTCTGATCGGAATAATCCTTAAACTCACTCACATTATTTAAATGAAGAAAATTATCAATACTACCGACGCGCCAGCGCCAATTGGCCCTTATAGCCAGGCTGTAGCTGCAAATGGATTTTTATACGTATCTGGCCAGGTTGCAATTAATCCTGTTACCGGAGAGATGATCCAGAACTCTATCAAAGAAGAAACCGAGCAAGTGATGCGTAACCTGAATGCAGTGCTGTTAGAAGCTGATTTTGGCTTTGCCCATATTCTGAAAACGACTATCTTTTTGTCCGACATGAACCTTTTTGCTGAGGTGAACGAAGTTTATGGATCGTATTTCGAATCTGAATTCCCTGCACGTGAAACCGTTGCTGTTAAAGGTTTACCAAAAGGGGCTAATGTAGAAATATCAGTAATCGCTTACAAAGGATAAGTTGAAGAATTCTACAGCACGGTATTTTCTGGCAGCGCTCGCTTCATTTGCGATTTGGGGATTTTTCTCTATACCATTGCGAAATATTAAAGCATTTCCGTCTACAGAAATCCTTTACTACCGTGTTTTTACATCACTGGTTTTTATCTGGATCGCGATCTTTACGTTTAGAAGAAAGCAGCTAAATGAAGATATAGCTATTGTAAGACTTATGCCAAAAAGTGCAAGGAATACGCTGTTTATCCAATTGGTGGTATCTACCATATTCCTTACACTGAATTGGTACAGCTTTATTTATGCGATCAATCATGTGAGCCTCACTTCAGCGGCATTTGCGTACATGGTTTGTCCGCTTCTTACAGCTTTTGGCGGTTTTATTATTCTTAAAGAGCAACTATCGAAGTTAAAGCTTATTTCACTCTTGGTCGCGCTCGTCAGTATTGTGTGTTTAGCTACAGGTTCTTTAATTGACGTGCTTTGGTCAATATTTATTGCCATTTTCTTTGCAGGGTATCTAATCATCCAGCGAAAGATGGTGGGCCTGGACAGGCTAAATATGCTGGCTGTCCAGATTGCTTTGGCAGTAATATTCATGTTGCCATTTTATTGCTTCCAATACCACGGGCTACCTGAAAGCCAGTCTTTCTGGATACATATTGTTATTATTGCCATTGTCTTTACCATCATCCCGCTATTCTTAAACCTGTATGCTTTAATAGGGATGCCATCTTCTACTTTAGGCATAATGATTTACATTAATCCGATTATATCATTTGCAATAGCGATCCTGTATTTTGATGAGGTTATAGACTTACACCAGCTATATGCCTACCTGCTATTATTATTTTCTGTTTTTTTGTTCAATTGGAAAGTGATAAAGGATATCTTTACAGTAAAGAGAAAAAACAATACTTAACATTTTGCTTGTTTCTGATTTAGATACCACCATAGAATTTCTGAAAGGAGTAGGGCCCAAGCGTGCCGAGATTTTACAAAAGGAGCTTGGTATCTATACCTATGCCCATCTGTTAAGTACTTATCCCTTCAGGTATATAGACCGCAACAGGTTCTATAAAATCAATGAGCTCAATCCGGATTTACCTTATGTACAAATTCTCGGTAGGATTACTGGCAAAGAAACAATTGGTGAAAAACACAAAAAGCGTATAGTAGCACGCTTAACAGACGAAACGGGTACAATCGAACTGGTCTGGTTTCAAAGTCTTAAATGGGTAGAGGAAAACGTAATGCGCGGTAAAGTTTACATTGCATTTGGTAAACCCGCTATATTTAATGGTTCCTATACGATTTCTCATCCCGAGCTGGAAAATTATCCGCGGCCTGCTACAGTAACAGGAAACCTAACCTTACAGCCTGTTTATAATTCTACCGAAAAGCTGAAGAAGTTTTCGCTGGATAGTAAAGGCATACAAAAGCTACAGGCACTGGTAATAGCGCAATGCCTGCCTGAAATTAAGGAGACTATTCCCGCTTATATTTTGGACAAATACCGTTTGATTAACCGTCGGGAGGCCTTACTTAATATTCATTTCCCTAAAGACAGCGTTACTCTGCAGCATGCGCAGCGAAGACTGAAATTTGAAGAGCTGTTTTTTATACAGTTGCAACTGTTAAGTAATAAACAATTCAGGGAGTTGAAGTTTAAAGGACACCTCTTTAGTACTGTAGGAGAAAAAGTAAATACTTTCTACAAGGATATTTTACCGTTTGAACTTACTAATGCACAGAAAAGAGTAATTAAAGAGATCCGGATAGATACACAGCGCGGCATTCAAATGAACAGATTGGTACAGGGTGATGTAGGGAGTGGAAAAACTGTTGTTGCTTTAATGAGTATGCTGCTGGCTAATGACAATGGATTTCAGGCCTGTATGATGGCACCTACAGAAATCCTTGCGCGCCAGCATTACCATTCCATAGCCTCCCTGCTGGATGGAAAACTAATCAAGGTAGATATACTTACGGGGAACAGCACAAAGAAGCAGCGTACGTTATTACATCAGCAACTGGAATCTGGTGAAATAGATATCCTGATTGGTACACATGCGCTGATTGAAGATAAGGTAAAGTTTAAAAACCTTGGATTGGTGGTAATTGATGAGCAACATCGCTTTGGTGTAGAGCAGCGGGCAAAGCTGTGGCGTAAAAACGTGATTCCCCCGCACATATTGGTTATGACCGCTACACCTATCCCCAGAACGCTTGCGATGACGCTGTACGGAGATTTAGACGTTTCTATGATTGATGAGCTTCCTGCGGGCAGAAAACCTATAGAAACAAAGCATTTGTATGAAAGCCAGCGGTTACGGATGTTTGGTTTTATGAAAACCGAAATTTCTAAAGGGAGGCAGGTGTATGTAGTTTATCCGCTGATTAAAGAAAGTGAGAAGCTTGACTTACTGCATTTGGAAGCCGGGATTGAGCAAATGCGTTATCAGTTTCCGCTGCCCGATTATCAAATCAGTATTGTGCATGGACAGATGCCAAATGCAGATAAACAGTTTGAAATGCAGCGTTTTATTGATGGAAAAACCCAGATTATGGTAGCCACTACTGTGATTGAGGTAGGCGTTAATGTACCCAACGCATCAGTGATGATTATTGAGAACGCAGAACGTTTTGGCTTATCACAGCTACACCAGTTACGTGGACGGGTGGGAAGGGGTGCCGAACAATCCTATTGTATCCTGATGTCTGGTCTAAAATTAAGCAAAGAAGGGCGACGGAGGTTAGAAACGATGGTAATGACCAATAACGGGTTTGAGATATCAGAGATTGATTTGGAATTACGCGGCCCGGGCGATCTGTCTGGTACCATGCAGAGCGGGGTGTTGGATCTTAAGCTGGCCGATTTGGTAAAAGACCAGCAGATTCTTGCCGAGGCAAGGAATACGGTTATTGAGATCTTTCAGGAAGATCCGCTGCTTTCTTTACCTGAGAATGCTTTGTTAAAGCGCTTCGTTGATAAAAAAAGCAGGGGAATAGCCCTTGATAAAATATCCTGATATTTTTTTAATCTTCGTCGCTGCCTGGCATAGAACCAGTACCTGTATAAGCACCTTTTCTAATTACTGGCACGCCAAGATGCCTGTACAGTTCATCCAGGTGCATTAAACTTCCGTTAGTTAGATTGCCCAGGAAAACTATTACAATATTTTTTTGGATGTCCCGCACATAAATATGGCGGAAACCATGCCACCAGCCAGTATGGTAAACTACCTTTCGTCCATTCTCCCCGTCAAACATCCTCCATCCATAACCATAGTTAAAGTGACCATTGATTGCCTTGTTATGTCCCGTATAAGCAGAATCCAAACTTGCTTTTTTCAATAAGCGGCCTTTTTTCAATGCATTGTCGTATAAAACAAGATCATGTACAGTACTGTAGATCCCTTTATCACCCACTGGTCCGTCAAGAAAATTCTGCACCACAGAATACCTCCAGGTACGATCGTGCCCAACCACGTCCACGGGAATTTTTGGATAAACCGTAGTAGAATAAACATGAGTATTTTTCATTCCTGATGGCTTAAACACATGTTCCATCATGTAATCTGCGTAAGTTTTACCAGTAACCTTTTCTATGATCGCAGCCAAAACCATAAAGTTGGAATTATTATAATGAAACCTTGTATCGGGAGCAGCATAACGTGCTGGCTTATGTTCAGCAATCAGGTTCATTACGTCCGTATTGCTCATCGGTTTTTTCTTTTCTTTCCAGATACCATCTGTAAAGTAAACATAGTTCATCATGCCGCTTCTGTGTGTAAGCAGCAGTTTAACATTTATACCCTCATATGGGAAGTTTGGATAGAACTTTTTTACATCATCTGTAAGTTTAATTTTACCCGCTTCAACAAGTTGTAAGACGGCAACACCGGTAAACGTTTTAGTAATGGATGCCAGTTCAAATTCTGATCCTATCTTCAGGCTGTCGCGGTGCAGGTAATCTGCCCAGCCAATTGCTTTTTCGTACAGGATTTTTCCATCCTTTGCTACAAGCATATTACCATTAAATCCATATTTTTTATGGAGGTTTTGCACAAATCCGGCAATCCATTTATCCCCTTTAGCAGGGTTATAGACCAATAATAGGCTGTCAGCTTTGTCGTCATTTACTGTCCGGACTTTTGGATCAGCAGTTTTTTTTTCAGCGTGGGAACAGGCGTTAAATAGAAAAGTGGCCAGAAAAGCCACTGGTAGAATGGTACGATAGGTCATGTATTGGTATTTCTTTTTTGAAGCCCGAAAAATAAACAATAATAACCCTTTAAACGTAAAAGAGTTTTAAACATTATGATAATGGTTACAATCTATTATCAGATAAATCTTATTTTTGATGCTATTAGTGTAAGAATATAACTGATAAAGCAGTAAGACATATTATACAGGCAAGATTACCGTTACAAACAGTATAAAAACCATAAAACAAAATGACTTTTAGAACCGAACACGATACCATGGGCGAGGTGCAGGTCCCAGCAGATAAATATTGGGGTGCGCAAACTGAACGTTCACGAAATAATTTTAAAATTGGTCCAGAGGCATCTATGCCAAAGGAAATTATTCATGCATTTGGCTATTTGAAAAAAGCTGCTGCCTTGGCAAACAATGAACTGGGCGTGCTAGCTGCTGAAAAAGCTGAATGGATTTCAAAAGCGTGTGATGAAGTAATTGACGGACAGTTAGATGATCAGTTCCCTTTGGTAATTTGGCAAACCGGATCCGGTACACAAAGTAATATGAATGCAAACGAGGTGATTGCCTACCGTGCACATGTGTTAAATGGCGGCGGACTGGATGATGAAAAAAAGATTCTTCACCCGAATGATGATGTAAACAAATCACAGTCTTCGAATGATACTTACCCTACTGCAATGCATATTGCAGCATATAAACAAGCAGTAGAGATTACGATCCCGGGATTGGAAAAACTGCAGCAAACCTTGCAAAACAAAGCTGAAGAATTTAGCACGATCGTAAAAACAGGAAGAACCCACTTTATGGATGCTACGCCTTTAACACTAGGCCAGGAATTCTCTGGTTATGCACAGCAGATTACCAATAGCCTGAGAGCAATTAAAAACGCATTGGTGATGATTACCGAACTGGCTTTGGGTGGTACTGCTGTAGGTACCGGACTAAATACGCCAAAAGGATATGATGTACTGGTTGCAAAAAAGATTGCTGAATTAACAGGACTACCTTTTGTAACTGCACCAAATAAATTTGAGGCACTGGCTGCACATGACGCAATGGTAGAATTATCAGGTGCCTATAAACGTACAGCTGTTGCTTTAATGAAAATAGCCAATGATGTAAGAATGTTGAGTTCAGGACCCCGCTCAGGGATTGGGGAAATTATCATTCCGGATAACGAACCAGGGTCTTCCATTATGCCGGGAAAAGTAAACCCTACACAGCCAGAGGCACTAACAATGGTTTGCGCCCAGGTAATGGGAAATGATGTTACTGTAGGCATCGGCGGAAGCAATGGACATTTTGAACTGAATGTATTCAAACCTGTTATCGCAGCGAATGTATTACAGTCTGGCCGTCTGCTTGGCGACGCCTGCGTATCCTTCAACGACAACTGTGCGGTAGGCATTTTACCAAACCTACCGGAAATAAAAAAACATCTGGAAAACTCTTTAATGCTGGTAACGGCTTTGAACCCGCATATAGGGTACGAAAATGCGGCAAAAATTGCTAAGAAAGCACATAAAGAAAATAAAACACTTCGTGAAACTGCAGTAGAACTGGGATTAGTAACCAGCGAACAGTTTGACGAATGGGTTAGACCGGAAGATATGGTGGGTAGCTTAAAATAGCATGAATAAATACCATTATCTAATTATCTTATTATGTTTAACGGCGTTTCTCAGTTGTGAGAGACGCCCAAACGTGCAGGGTAATGGACAAGTGTTTTTACAGGGGGTGTGGAACCAGGATAGTATCGCTAATGCTGATAAGCTGATGAACTATACCCGTCATAAAATTAAATTTACCTGTGATTCCTTTTATGTAAACATGACTACGCACTCTAAGGTTAACTACTATGAAGATCCCTGTTATAATAACGGTGTTTGGAAAGAATACGCGAAAGGTGTGTATGAGGTTAGAAAGGATAGCTTGTTCCTGTTAGGTACCTACACTAAAGATAACTATAAACAAAAAGTCTCCGGATGTTATACAATAGGTATTTACCGTAAAAACTTTATCATTAAATCTACCGGTCCTCAGCACCTGTACCTGCAGGGATTAAGCGATCTGCGGGATGTGAACCTGGTACTCAAACAAAAAATCACTTGTGTACCTCAAGAATTATAAAAATGATTTCAATCAATACATTTAAAAAGGCTGGTCTTATTATAGCAGTTGTTGCCTGTTTTCCGATATATGCAGGTGCATGGGGCTTAATTGGGCACAGGGTTGTTGGGCAGGTAGCAGATAGCTATTTAAGTTCAAAAGCACGTAAGGCAGTAAAAACCATACTAGGAAACGAAGACCTGGCAATGGCTAGTAACTGGCCCGATTTTATTAAATCAGATACAGCATACAATTACCTGGGTAGCTGGCACTATGTAAACCTGCCGGAAGGTTTAGACCAGAATGGTGTATTTCAGTTTCTGGACAGCAGCAAAGAACCTAATGTTTATAACAAGATACCCGAAATGGTTGCAATCTTGAAAAACAAACAGAGTACAGCAGATCAGAAGAAAATGGCCATGCGGTTGTTGATCCATTTAGTGGGCGACCTGCACCAGCCAATGCATACCGCCAGAAAAGATGATTTGGGTGGAAATAAAATAAATGTTACCTGGTTTGGTCAAAAATCTAATCTGCACCGTGTTTGGGATGAGGGTTTGGTAGAGTACCAGGAACTGAGTTATACAGAGTACGCTAAAGCTATCAATCATCCTACTAAAGATCAGCTTGCGCAATGGAGCCACAGTTCATTAAAACAAGACGTTTATGAGTCTTACCTCTTCTGTAATAAAATATATAAGCAGACCCGGGCAGAAGATAAATTAAGCTACCGTTATAATTTTGATTTTATTAACATTGTGAATCAATCCTTGCTAAAAGGAGGAGTTCGCCTGGCAGAAATTATTAATGAAATTTATGCCTAAGATGAAGATATTGATGGTTTGCCTTGGAAACATTTGCCGTTCGCCATTGGCGGAAGGAATTGTCCGCCATTTGATAACTGAAGAGGGACTGGACTGGGAGGTTGCTTCTGCAGGCACAGGGAACTGGCATGTGGGACAGCCGGCAGATAAACGTGGAATAGCTATAGCAAAGAGCTATGGATACGACATCTCAAAACAACGGGCACAGCACTTCAACCAACAGATGCTCGACTATTATGATCATATCCTGGTGATGGATAAAGCTAATCTTAGGGATGTTTTAAAATTAGCCACTTCGAATGAGCAGCGGAACAAGGTGCGTTTATTTTTGACGGAGGAACTGGAAGTAACCGATCCTTATTTCGACGACCAGTTGTTTGATCCTGTTTTTAAAACAGTAGAAGAAAGAGCCAGGGAGCTGGTACAGGAACTAAAGGGACAATAACTGAACCGCCTGGGGTGATAATAAAAAGACAAAAACATTTTTTACTCCGGTCTGTTGTTTCAGCACATCAAATCTTTAAAAAATGGAAAACACTGCAATAAACCCAGAAACATTAAACGACCTTATTCAAATTAATAATGATAGAATTGCCGGTTACGAAAAAGCTATTGAAGAGCTTAAGCCGGAGGATAGTGACCTAAAGTCATTATTTGTTAAAATGATTGCTGAAAGCCATAAACATAAACTTGCCTTAGCAACTGCAGTTCAGGGTACTGGAACTGAATTGGAAACAGGAACTACTACTTCAGGTAAAATCTACCGTGCATGGATGGATGTTAAAGCTGTTTTTACTGGTCATGACCGTAAAACTGTATTAAACAATTGTGAAGCGGGTGAAGATGCAGCACAAAAAGCATATAAAATGGCGCTTGACGAAGAAGGATTGTCAGCAGATACAAGATCACTGATCACTGAGCAAAAAGCAGAACTTCGTGTTTCTCATGATGAGATCAAAGCACTAAGAGACCAACAAGCATAAGCCTGTTATCTATAACATAAAAGGTTATTAAATATAAAATGCCGCCTCAAAACAAATTGAAGCGGCATTTTTATTTTTCAACTATTTAGATTCCAAATTCCTTATCCAGGTACTCAGTTACTTTATCGATAGCGTTATCGATTGTATTGCTCAGAATAGTTATAAATGATCCTGATTTTGCCGTTGCGATCAAAAATTGCAGACATTCAGCACCATCGTTATTAATAATAATTTCCATATTAGGTTTCACCTCATGTATTCCAGCTAAAAGCAGGTCGATAATTTCCTGTTGCTGGCGTCCGCGAAGGTATTTCTCCTGACAAATAATAATCTTGTCGAACATCTGCCCTGCGATACGTGCAGTTTCCTGAATGTCTTCATCACGCCTGTCTCCCGTTCCTGATATTACCCCAATATGTTCAGTAGCCTCTACTGTCTTCAAATAAGATTTAATACCATTAAATCCATCCGGATTGTGCGCAAAGTCTACCAGGATCTTAAATTCTTTGAACTTAAAGATGTTCATCCTTCCGGGTGTTTGTGCTGCAGAAGGTATAAACGTTTCCAGAGACATTCTGATATCTTCAATTTTGTATCCCCAAAGGAAGGTGGCTAATGTTGCCGCCAGTACATTCTGGATCATAAAATCAACACTGCCGCCAAATGTAAGCGGGATATGAGTCACTTTATCAACCCTGATTTTCCAATCTCCTTTTTTGATGGTGATATAACCATTTTCATATATTGCCGCAGTACCGCCTTTTTTGCAATGATCAGCAATAACGGGGTTACTTTCGTCCATACTGAAATAAGCGATTTTGCAATCAGCTTCATTGGCTATTTTTACACAGTATTTATTGTCTGCATTTAAAACAGCCCATCCATCCCTTTTTACCGCACCAATTACAACACCTTTAACACGTGCCAGGTCTGACAGGTTGTGGATGTCTGATAAACCAAGGTGGTCTTCCTGGATATTGGTAATAATTCCAATATCACAGCGGTTAAAACCAAGGCCTGCTCTTAATATACCGCCCCTTGCTGTTTCGAGAACTGCAAATTCTACCGTAGGGTCTCTCAGGATAAATTCTGTACTTACCGGTCCGGTAGTATCGCCTTTCATTAAAAGCGTGTTTTGAACGTATATACCGTCAGATGTAGTGTAACCTACTCTTGTTCCATTACTTTTAACAATATGGGCAATTAACCTGGTGGTAGTAGTTTTACCATTTGTACCTGTTACAGCGATAATTGGTATCCTTGCCGATTTTCCCGGGGGATAAAGCATGTCAATTACCGGTGCGGCCACATTTCTTGGCAGGCCTTCACTTGGGGCCAGGTGCATCCTGAAGCCTGGTGCAGCATTCACTTCCAGTACT
>Ga0247814_10002368_pt1 | contig 10449 bp, 6 predicted proteins | sample UWRJL179409R1_FD_179947 | JGI IMG/M metagenome (GOLD analysis project Ga0247814, IMG submission 179947) | Plant litter microbial communities from Arlington Agricultural Research Station in Wisconsin, United States - UWRJ-L179-409R-1 | ecosystem: Environmental > Terrestrial > Plant litter >... | reverse complement strand
CTAAGGTCTCCTATCCCAATAGCACATTTTATGTGTCTTCTTTGACATCGTATTGGTCACAACAGGAAGAGCAAATACACCCCCAATGTATTGTCTCGCCAACAACATCTCAAGACGTTTCTACAGCTGTGAAGATTCTAAGCATTCCTATTAGAGGAGAAACTTGCAAGTTTGCTGTTCGCAGTGGAGGGCATACGGCTTTTGCGGGAAGTGCAAATATTGAAAATGGCGTAACTATTGATCTACGTGCTCTGAATGAGATCACTTTGTCAAGGGATAGATATTTGGTTACTCTCGGCACCGGCCAACGATGGGGCAATGTCTACGCCGTTCTAGAGAAATATCGAATAGCTGCTGCAGGAGGTAGAGCAGGAGGGGTAGGTATTGGCGGCAGTACGTTAGGCGGTGAGTTATTCGGTTCCATCGTTCTCAACTCTTTTCCCTTGAAACCCATAGGGTCATGCTGCTGATAATTTTATAGGCGGCTTGTCGTACTTTGCACCTCAACAAGGCTTTGCATGCGACCATGTTGTCTCGTATGAGATAGTCTTGGCTGGTGGAAAGATCATAAACGCTACGGCAAACTCCTCACCAGATCTCTGGCTTGCCTTGAAAGGGGGCTCCAACATCTTTGGTATAGTAACTAAGTTTACGACTAGAACCTTCAAACAAGGTTTGTTTTGGGGTGGGTCAATATACACCCCAGCAGCTTCTACTCGTAAGCAGCAATTAGAAGCTTTCAGCAACATTATTTCAGCTCCTAACTACGATACCAATGCCGGGTTGCTCATGACTTTTGCATTTAACATTAACCCTGCCTCGCCAACTCCCACGCCATTCTCATATATCATTGCCACTCAACTCATTTATGCTAAGCCCGTTGTTAACGCCTCAATTTTCAAAAACTTTACATCAATATCTCCTCAATTATTCAACACCATGGCCATTACCAATCTCTCCTCGCTGTCAAGAGTAGATCAAGAACAATCGCCACCCCATCTTCAGTGTGTATATTTTCTTCGTTTCAAATTTACTTCATATCAGAGTGGTGGCTGACTAATTTCTGCACTTCCAATAGAGAGTTGACATGGTCTACTTCATTCAATAATGATCATGCTATGCTCAATGCTGTAATTGATATCTGGAATTCCAGTACTTTGGAAGTTGCCAACATCAGCGGTATTGCTTGGTCTTTGACAATACAACCTCTAAATTCAGCAATAAATTCTAGGTCCGTGGCCCTTGGAGGCAACAGCCTCGGATTGCCCACTCACCCCCGAGGTGGCTCTATTGTTCTGCTTATTCTATCCGCCACATGGAACAACGAAAGCGACAACTCATTTGTACAACGCGTAGCAGATACATTCCTTGCTTCAATAGTTTCTGGGTCGAAGCATTCAGGTACATTTAATAGGTTTATTGACCTGAACCATGCAGACCGGAAACAAGACCCTATATCCGGATACGGCCCAACATCCAAGGCCAGGATGCAAGCCGTAAGCAAGAAATACGATCCCCTCGGTGTGTTTCAGAAACAGCTGCCAAGAGGCTTCAAATTATTTTGAATCTCGAAACAATAGTTACGCAGGAAGCGAGTTGAATATATAACGGATGCTGAAGTTTCGTGTATATTCATTTTATATAGGCTAGCCACCCACACTGCTTCCGTTGCGTGTCATCTTATTCCACCATTCTTTCTTCAATTTGACCAATATCTATCATGAAGATCATTTCCTAAACAATGTACGATGACCATTGGCTTGCCATCCAAATAAGGCCACCCACATCCATGACAATACTACCATACAAAGCGACACCACCTGTAACTGTATTGTATGTCAACCATTCAGTTCCCCAATGTCCCACAATTACAACATAGGCCCAGAGTGTGACTCCGTATAAAGGACCATTTGTAATATTGTAAGCGGATGCAAGGCGTAATACGCCAGTAACAAGCGTGTATGCGCCGAAGGTACGTGCGGACAAGCCAGTGACTTGAGGAATTGGCTTGTTGCTTTTACGGCCCGAATATATATTGCGCACGCCGTCAAGATTGGTAAAGCTTTGAAGTGAGTTTCCGAAACAAAGAAGGGAGTTCTGTTAACCACTGTCAGTCTGAATCTTAATGTTCAAGATATGTCTCTAATAGTAAAAGTTATTAATCAAATAAATATAGGCTTTGTTACAAATGCGAGCCAGTAGGGCAGGTAGCCATCGCCTTGTGGAAGGTAAGAAACCATTTAAAGAATTTTGTTGTGGTGGTAGTAGGGGTGTGGAACGTGTGTATATATTTTGGAAATAATAGGTATATGTGGAATGTTGGTGTTGTGATAGGCGATCTAGGAATCTGATATTATATATGGCTATATCTACTCCGGCGACCCAAACGCCCCCTTTGCGCTGAGACTGTTGCTCTTAGGCAGCAATCACCAAGTTCAGGGGTTTCGCCAGGGCTTAAGCTGACAAATAAGATGTTAAAAAGACCTTATATTATATTATAGATCATTAAGAATTTCTAAATAGTAAATACTACTTAGATTTTATTTTAAATATATATATATAAATATTTTATAATATTTATAAAGCTTACTTTTAATAAAAAAATGTTATATAATATCACATAATAGAACCTCAGATTTCCCGGACACTAGTATAACGATCCTAATATCCTACCTAGTAGGGCTAAAGGGTTGTCGGGTTAGTATTAATTCGGGGTCTTTAAATAAAATTAAAGTTGTTACTAAGTAAACAATTTATATTACTAACTATAATATTTTGAGCACAAAGCTCCTATTTAATAAAACTATTCTATTTATATAGAACCCTTCGTGCTAAGGCGAGGTTCTAGGATCTCGGGGTTTCTAAGATCCTAAGGTTCTAGGGTTTATTACTTGACTTGCCAAAGGTCGGTTCTAAGAAAGCCTTAGAGCCGAGCCCCTTTAATTCCGAGGGCCTAAATCCTATTATTTAGATTATATAATAAATCCAACTACAGGTAGCTAATAGCGGTACTAAGCGAACCGGGGGTGCCTTTCTTACCAAAGGTGCCTTTTGTACCAAGGTGCCTACAACCAATTAGGTACTTGTACAAGAGAAGGTGCCTTCTTGTATAGATTGTAACAACCAGGAGTTAAGGAAATTCAAGACTCCGGATTATAAAAGTTCTATATAAGTAGATAGTTTTCCTTAGATAAAAGCTTTGTACTTAAATTCTTATAACATTTAATTTATATTGTTTACTTAGTAACGTGTTTAATTCTACTTAAACAACTTAGAGCTTTGTTATAAACTAACTTTTAGAAACTACGTACGTCTAGAAGACTTGTTCTAGTAGCTTTAGGCTCTTAGAATGCTAAAAATTACTAGTTTGGTATAATTGAATTGTTTACAGATCTAATAAGGGAGAAGTCTCTTCTTATATATATGCTTTAGTAGAGTGCCAAGTGATCCTTGACCTGTAGTTATATAACATATATCAGTTACGTATGTCTAGTTGTCCTAACTTCAGCATAGGAGAAGGGTTCGGGAAGGGAACAGCTTCTAGAAGAGTTCTTCTAGACGCCCTAGTATTCTACACGCTTATTACTATTTAGTTAAGTTATACTATTTAGGAGAGTAATAATTTTAATTCTATTTAAAGACTCTAAATTCTAATTTAACTATTTCTATTATAATATTAATCTAATAACCCTTTAGTCTTACAAGGTAGAAGATTAGAATTGTTATAATTATTATTAGAAATGATATATAGGCGCAGCGTGTAGAGAGGAATCAACCGTGTTATATTGACTAGAGAGGAGAACTTAGTATAAGTTCTCCATAAGCTCTAGATATTACGCTGAGAGCTTGGTGCCTCAGGCTACCATGCTCTTACTAAGTTTGTGTGGCTGGAGCATGGCACTCAGCCACATGCAGCTCGGTAAGGTTGCTAACCCCTATCTTAACAAAATTTATAATTAAAAGCTTCTAAATTTCCTTCTTCATATTTCTGCTTATTGATAAGCATCTTTGCAATATTAGCAATCTCCTTATTAAAGCCTTTATGGCTATATTCTAAAGTATATTATTTTTAATATTGCTTCTTAATATATATATCCTTCTATTAATCTTGGCCCTAAGATTCAGAATTCTAAAAGTTTCTGGGATTATTAATTTTCTAATAATTATAATTTTAATATTTTTGCTATTTGCGCTTTTAATATAATTATATTAGCTCTTATTCTTATTATTTAACCCACAAAGGTAGAATTGTAAATTGGCGGTTATTAAATTATAATAAAGTATCTTTTAAAGGATTTGCAAATGTGAAATATTTGAAAGCTTTAAATGTAAGATTTGCAATAAGGAAGTAAATCTTATTATAAGGGGTTTTGATAAGGGTTTAACTTATAAATAGCTAATTAATATTAGTTAGATCTTCTTTTATATATTATAAAGAAGTATTATTAACTCTTAATTAAAAAAGAGAAAAGTTGAAAATTCTCTAACTTAGCTTTACAAAGAGCTTATTAATCTTTTTATTAAATCATAAATATTTGATCTTCTGCTATATAACTTATATAAGGCCATTTTTAATAAGAATACCCTTATTAAAATATATTTTTAATATATATATATCAAAAGCTTATAAATAATTATAAAGTCAAATTCTTAAATCTTGACTTATATTATTAAATTGGTTAGGTTCAAATCCTTTAAAATTATATATAAAAAGAGCTTATAGATTATTATTAATTTAGTTATCTTTCTTATAAGATTCAAGCTTATCTTTAGTATATTATATAAGCTCTTTATTAGTTGCCGAGGTAGAGTTAAATTAAAATTTATATCTTTAACTTAAGCTTTAACTAGACTTTTAAGCTTTAGCTTATATTAAGCTTTTAGGCATTATAATAAATTAAGCTACCCTAAATTTAAATTGGCTAATATAGGGACTTAAAATAGTGTTAATTTTATATTAGAGGAATCTAAAATATACTTAGAGATACTATTTAATAAGAGGAAGATTAATATAAGTGAAGTATATATATTTTTAAAGCTTAATAGTAAATTTAATATAGATAATCGCAGATATATTATAATATTATAAATATGCAGTTTTAGCTTCCTTAAAGCAAGGGGTTTATATTATAGCAAACTTTGAAGCTTTAACATTCTATTTGGCTCATAGAATTAATAAAAGTAAGGAATATTATTAATAAGGGAATTTGATAAGGGAAATACTAAAACAGTAATTGATAAAATTGTAGGGATCGGTTTGTAAAGAGCATTTATAAAAGCTTTAATCTGCACTTGGCAAGAATATACTAAAGGTCTGTTTATACTTCAAATTAGCTATAGGGACAGTTTGTAAGGTAGTTTCTCTCAAAGGTCGATTTTGAAGAATAGTTTAAAAATTAATTTCTTATAAAGGGCGGTTTCTTAATAAGGGTGGTTTCTAAAGGGAGGTTTTATAAGAAGTGTCTGGAAATAGTTTCTCTTACAAATAAAAGTTCTAATTAATAATAGACATTTCTCTTAATATAGATTAGCCTTTATAAAACTTATAAATTAAAGATTAAAGGATTATAATGATTTTAAGGATGGTTTCAAGCCTTCTTAAAGAGGCTCTTGGAGGGGTAGAATTAAAGCTTTGTAATATTGATTAAAGTGAAATTGAGAGCTTTTGAAATAGGGTTTTTATAATAATTTAAATTTGTTCTTCTCTAATCTAAATACAGACTAATTAATGTTGGATCACTCTTGAATACATGGCACCAATATGTATTATACATAAGTGCTAGTTATATTCGGTGGTGATGATGCTTAATTGAACTAGATCTACATACAACCTAGTGTATATGACTTCACCGGAACCGGGGTTACTATAACCCGATGCTTACATCAGCATCCCCAGCTTATATAAGTCGATTCGGAAGGTTAGTATACCAACAGTAAGATAATCAAGATATTTCTACGTCAAGGAGAATGGGCGATGGGCGGTGGAAGCGTAGAAAATGAACTGTTACGATTTTGGGATTTCCTACTTACCTACTTATTAGGGAACTTTCTTTAATATGGAAAATTTTCAGGTTTTCGCAGATCTCGTAGATTTCACAAGAGAAAAATAAATTAGACACGGAACTTCTCGGGTATTCATAATATCATGAAGTCTACCACTTCATCCTCAAGTTACTCATTACATTTTACAAGGTCTTGGTTCGGTCATGTCCCATAACCCATCGAACCCGCCAGGACAACACACGCTATGCAACTCCATGCCTTTCATTCATGACACGCCAATTTCACATGCCCGCGTTCTTATCCTTCCATGAACTGCAGTGCTTTGTATTCTCTCAAACGCCGTTGGTCCTCTGATATCGGGAAAAAAAAATTGTGTGTAAGTGCATGCTTAGTATATGCAAGTGTGTGAGAGATTAATCAATCATTATTGGTAAATATATCGAGCTGTAAGCCCTACCGTCGGATAATTTTTCTATCTGCAAGACCTTTTCAGAGAAAATCATCAATGGATCGAGTGATAGGAGCTTCACCCTTTGTTGGTGGAGATCGTGGATCCTCGGTGACGGCTAGAGGGGTATTCAAGGTCGCGAAGAACGAGGATCGGGGATATTCCTGGACCCGTGGTGAAAAGAGTGCTGATGTAGAGGTGGAGACCTCGTCGGCTGACTTCGAAGAGAAGTTACGAGTGAAGGATCGTTCTAGGGGGTTATCGGTCATTTCGGCAACTCTTGGAGACATTAAATCTTCCCAGTCCATGCTACTAGGTTGCAAGGGTTCAACTGGAGTAAAGAATTCGATGGGTTTCGGAGGAGGATGGTCCTCGAACTTTGTCTTCTCTGAGGAGGGAGATGATTCGCTAAATCCGAAATCGAAGTCTGCTAAACGCCGTATAGTTGATTCGCTAACAGTTGCACTCTGCTTGTCCTCGGTATTACCCATTAATTTATCCCTCGTGGTCGTACTTGGTGTTGAATTTCCACGAGCCCGGTTCGGAGTTGGAGGGTCAAGAGTTTCATCAGCGGATAAGGTAGGGCGATGTTTGCCCTGCGTTTTCCAGACCATCTTTTCCGCCTTCTTCTTTTCAATCAACTTCTTAAAATCATTGAGAGAGAATAATAGCGACATATTAGGATTCACCCAACGTGACTTGGCTTGAGCTTGGGAGTATGCCTCATTTGCACTTAGGTCCTGATTGGTATACATCCCGTACGCTATTATCAGAGTTGCTGAACGACTCGCACCTTGCTGACAATGTACAAGAACCTTCTTTCCCTCCTTCACTCTGGCCTCAATAGTCTGACACAGATCCCACAATTCATCCTTTACGTCAGTGTTGTGATCCCAGGGCACGTGAATGTATTCGGGAGTCTTCATATCAGGTGATGGCTTTGGGGTCGTCGGTGATGACTCTGTAGATCCAGATGGTAGGACCTCGAATGCGGTTTGGAATGACAATAATGATGCCGCAGTATTTGGCTCCGGTATTATGGTCTTGGAATCCGAGGAAGCAGTTGATGGCGTCTGCTTGGATTCTTGCACTTCCACCACTTTAAATGGATTCTTGACTTCCCTTGCGACATTGATAATCACATCAAAGTTCCTCGCCTCTTCAAGTTTCGGCTCGAGGTAGAGGTGGACACTCGGCTCGTGCATTAGTATAGGCCCATCTGGATATGAAGGTGACTTTGCATCTTCTCCAGAATGTGGCCTGTCAAAAGAGTCTCCACCAACAGTCACTCCTGGTATTCTGGTGGCCATTTGAGGTCCTGCACTTGGCTCATATCCGTCCTCATCAATAGTAAAAGTATTAGTTCCCAAATTTGAGTTGTTTAGTCGAGGAAGCCCAAGAAATTTTGATGGATTCCTGTCCCCGAAAGACATACCACCACTGGGACCAAACCCAGGAGTGCTCAGCATTTGAGGTGATGAAATGGAATGTTTTAGACCTCTCCGTTGTAGCATGGATGGAGGCGGTATTCCAGGAGACGCAAGACCTCCTATAGCTACGGGTGGTTGGTTTGCAGCGCCAGTGTTCAGGCTCAGTAAACTGGGCTTCCGCCGGCCCTTTAGCGGAGGCGGCTTGATAAACGATGGCGATGAAGGCTCCGAGGTTTGGAAAGTCTCAGCGCCTGTGTTGAGATTGAGTGCTAAGCTTTTTAGATTCTTGGTTTTGCGTGGTCCAGGCGATGTCATAGGCCTCTCATCATTGAGCTGTAACCGTATGGGGGCAGTATCGGCCATTTTTAAGCTTTGAAAATTGTCCAACCCAAAAGATGACCCGGAAAACGAGGAGAGTGGGATGAGAGTTATAGGCGATTCTGGAGAGGAGCTCGGCGATGGATCCGATAATGAAGAGGAATCGACCGTGGATATTGTTGTTGTAGGTGAGGAATCGGTGGAGTCCGATGCTTGTGTGGAAGTACTCTCGTGATGTTGATGTGAGTGTAGTTGTGAGTCTATAGGTACGTGCTCTTTCTGTTCGGACGTGCTTAATCGTTGTTGTTTTATGTACGTCGGAACAGCTATTTTTGAAGGAGGATCCACCCCCGGACTTTCTATTGTACTCGAGTCCATGTCATACACGGACATGAAAGACGGCAGTTGGTTTTCATAAATGCGAGGACCAGCAGTTGAGGGCATGATCTGTTTCGAGCCAGAGAGCGCTCGCACCTTCGGTCTTGGATTTTGTATAGAATACTTATCCACCCGTTGGTTTGTATACCCTTTGTCGACTTCAGCTGTTCTCGAAACAGCCTTTCGTTCGGGAGAGGGAGGGATCGAAGTGGTGTCCGAGGTAAAGGCTCTCTTTAAAGAATGACTATTAGCATTTTCAAGGCTTGACAAACAAGGCATATTTGCTACTCCAGGGCTGTGCCATATATAGAAATGAAAGATGTCACAAGAAGCATCGTCACTACTGAGTCAGAGAAGAAGTGGCCTTTGCAGTTTGGGTGAACAAACGGTTGCGCCAAACTTGAACTGGTCTCTCAATGGTGATGCCTCCAGGAACGAGTGAATGGGGAAGAAAACGACAGATAGGAGAAGGGTAGTATTTACCACAGTCTATGCGGCGCTTCGGGAGCTGGTCGACTTGAGGCAGACCTCGTGTTTAGCGCCGCAACAATCTTCCAGATGGCGCGTATGGATTGTCTGATTGAGCGAAATCGACCGCAGGGGACGAGCGATTAGATGGCCGCACGGCTACAATTGCGTTCCCGAGTGGACGGTGAGGGCAATCACTGCCACGAAGGATGCTGAGAAGAGCAGCCTCGACAGACAGTCAGTCAATCTAAATGCCAACCGCAGGGTAGTGGAGGCGAGACCTGGCGCAGCTATTCTGGACCGGCAGGGTTGCAAAACGCCGTTCGACTGTGCCGTTCGCCTTTGAATCTGGCAGGCAGCACGGTGGCCGCAAAGAGGGTCGAAGTCGCAAAAGACTGAACTCGAAGTTCGAGATCGATGAAAGGGAAAGAGAGAAAGTCGTGCACAATAGATTATGTTGGCGATGCAATAATGTTGGCTCCCAAGCAAAGGAGGGTCCGCTCGCCAATAGAAAGCGACCGTTTTGACGGGCGGTCCAAAAATAGACGGCACCGAATGGGTGGGCGCGTCGAGAAGGATGAGGAGCGAATGAGGAGCGGCGAGGGGGAAAATAGCCCTTTACTAGACCGCCCACAACGGGTCCTCCACAATAATGCGTGGGAGGCAAGTGGGCAAATCAGCTGCTCTGGGGGCTGCTGATGCTGCTTCGTAGCTGGTGCTGGTCCGGAGAAAAGTGGTGAGTGGTACTTGGAGATGGTAGTACGGAAGGACTGTTCTGGCCTCGTTCAGGTGTGTGTTTGATCTCGGGCTCAATGCTCCGGGTACGGTATATACACACACACACTCTGTCTCCGTCTCTCTCTCTCTCTCGTTCCGCGGGCGACAAAGGCACACACGATGGCGAATCGAGAACCGTGACCGGGCTTTGTGGTGCGCGAGGCAGCGCGTAGGGAGAAATGTCTTCTTCCGTAACAAAGAGAGCTTGCTACTTCCAAAAGGAAAAAGCTGTTGATCCGCTGATTAATGAAGTAGCCCAAGGATTAAGTTTCGGTGGTGGTATGATGGATGGATGGGGATTTTCCACAATATGCGACGAGCAGTCTGGTGTGCCTCTTTCCACCCGGTATAAATATTGTTTTGTGTTGAATGTAATTAAGCAAATGCCCGCAGACTTTTCGATGTATCCAAGAACCAGCAAGAATATGGCTTGCAAAAGGAATTGCTCGTTGTATCCGCCGTTGCGCAAGCCGGTTGGTTGTGTGGTGGAACAGAGGAGACGAGCAATGCAATGGGAGATGCAGGCGCAGATGCAGCAGGCGGGAAATTGAAGGGAAATTGCCAATTGGCAGATGTCGATTGATGCTAAAGAAGCATCACCGAGGTGGTATCTTGGGGGGGTCAACA
>Ga0247814_10002367_pt1 | contig 10452 bp, 3 predicted proteins | sample UWRJL179409R1_FD_179947 | JGI IMG/M metagenome (GOLD analysis project Ga0247814, IMG submission 179947) | Plant litter microbial communities from Arlington Agricultural Research Station in Wisconsin, United States - UWRJ-L179-409R-1 | ecosystem: Environmental > Terrestrial > Plant litter >... | reverse complement strand
ACTGATTGGCGTGACAGTGGCGCCGCAGGCGCTGGCCGGTTCAAGCCAGCGCCTGCGGCGCCACCTTCGCCAGGATCTCCAGCAGCTGTTCGAACGACACCGGTTTCACGAAATGGTGGTCGAACCCTGACGCCAGCGCCATGTCGCGGTCCTGCTGGCGACCGTAGCCGGTGATGGCGATCAGCGTGGCGCCCTGCATGCGGGGCAGGGCGCGCAGCCGGCGCGCCAGTTCGTTGCCGTCCATGCCGGGCAGGCCGATGTCGAGCAGGCACACGTCCGGCGTTTCCCGTTCCGCCAGCGCCAGCGCGCGCACGGCGTCGTGTTCGACGACGACGGCGAACCCGTTCGCCTCCAGAAACATGGCCAGCAACTGGGCCGCATCGACATTGTCGTCGACCACCAGGATACGCAGTGCCGCGGGTGTCGCCAGGGCCGCGGAATCCGGCGCGGGCGCCTCAGGCATGCGGGGCGCGGCAGCCTGCTCCAGGCGCGGCAGGTGGAGCGAAAACCGGCTGCCCCGGCCCAGTCCCGCGCTGTGCACCGACACCGTGCCATGGTGCAGTTCGACCAGGCTTTTGACCAGTGCGAGGCCAATGCCGAGCCCGCCTTGCGAACGGTCGGCAGTACGCTCGGCCTGCGTGAAGAGGCCGAAGACGCCTTGCTGGACGTCGGCTGTCATGCCGATGCCGTTGTCGATGACCGACAAGACCACTTCCTCCGGATGCACCTCGAGCTGCAGCACGATGCGCCCGTATTCGGGCGTGTACTTGGCCGCGTTGTTGAGCAAATTCGAGAGCACCTGCACCAGGCGCTTCTTGTCGCCCGAGACGAGCGCATGGGCCGGCGCCAGATGGACCTCGAGCCGGTGCCGGCGCGCTTCGACCAGCGGGCGCACCTGCTCGACGGCGTCGGCCACGGCAGCCTTGAGATCGACGGGACAAGCGTCCAGCGCCACCAGCCCGCGCGTGACGCGCGAGACGTCCAGCAAGTCGTTGATGAGGCTGCTGATATGGTGGACCTGGCGCGAGATGACGGCGCTGGTTTTGCGCACCTGTTCGGCATCGCTTTTACCCAGCGAGAGGATGCCCGCCGCGGCGGCGATCGGCGCCAGCGGGTTGCGCAGTTCGTGCGCCAGCATCGCCAAAAATTCATCCTTGCGGCGCGCTTCCAGGCGCATCTCTTCTTCCGCGTGCTTGCGCTCGGTGATGTCGAAGACGATGCCGGCAATGCGGTCGGCCACGCCATCCTTTGCATGCACGCTGCCGAAAATGGCCAGCCAGTGCACGCTGGCGTCCGGCCAGACGACGCGGCATTCGGTCTGCCATACAGTTTGCTGCGCAATGGCGTCCTTGAACTGGCGGTCGACCATGGCGCGGTCTTCCGGATGCAGGTGCGCCATGAAGTCGCTGTAGCGCCAGTCGGGGAACGCTTCCGGGTAGCCGAAGCACGCATCGTGGCGCAGTGAACGGCGCGTGGCGCCGCTGGCCAGGTCCAGCTCCCAGTCGCCCAGCCGGGCCGATTCGTGCGTGAAGCGCAGCGTGTCGGCCGCGGCCAGCAACGCTTCCTGCGCGGTGGCCGCTTCGATGGCGGCCCAGGTGCGCTCGGCCATGTCCTGCGCCATGTGCAGTTCGGACGGCGTCCAGCGGTGCGGCTGGCCATGGTGCAGCGACAGGACCGCGCGCAGCACGCCGCCGCGCATGAGCGGCACGGTCAGGTGCGCGCGCACGGCAAGCGCGTCATGGGCGTCGATGGCGGCCGCCGTCAAGCCGTCGGTGGCCGCGTCGTCGACCCGGACCGGATGGCCCGCGCACAGAGCTTCCTCGACGCCGGCGCCGAACTGGCGCAGCGTCAGCGCGGCGCCGGCGATGCTCGGCCAGCCAGGCGCACACCAGTCCCGCCGCACCGTCACGGCCCCGCCATCGACCTGGGCAAACAGCACGCGCTGCACGGCGAGCTTGCGGCCCAGCACACTGCTGGCGGCAGCCGTGATGTCGGCCGCGGTGCGCAGGGGCCGCAGGCGGTCGGCCAGTTCGAGCTGGAAGGCCAGCTGGCTTTCGGCCAGTTCAAGGCGCGCGACCTTGTCGTCCAGTTCATGCATCGCCTGCACGCGCGCGGTGACGTCGGCGCCTTCGACGAAGATCCCGTGCACCAGGCCGTCCGCCTCGACGATCGGCTGGTAGATGAAGTCGAGGTAGCGCTGTTCGCTGCGCCCGTCGGCCAGCGTGAAGGTGACCGGTGCGCTCTCGGCCATGTACGGCACGCCGCTGCGGTAGACCTCGTCGAGGATGGTGCAGAAGCCCTGGGCCGCCAGTTCCGGCGCCGCTTCCGCCACGGTTTTCCCGACGAAGTCGCGCAGCCCCATCAGGTCGGTGACGGAGTCGTTGACCGATTCGTAAATATGGGTCGGCCCGCGCAGCACCGCCATGAAGCCGGGCGCGCGCTGGAACAGGCGCTGCAGGCGGCCCAGGTCCGCCTGCAGGTGCTGGTTTTGTTCGAACACGTCGCGCGCCCGGTTAAGCAGGCCCGTTTGCTCGGCCAGCATGGCCGGATGATGGTCCTCGGCGCGGGTGGCGTGGCGCCCGGCAGCCAGGCGGCGCCGCTCGATTTCGGTCACGTCGATCGGGTGCTGGATCACGAAGGCAACCGCACCGTCGGCATCGAACACTGGGGTGTGGGTGATGCTCCAGTAGCGGGTGTCGGCGCCGGCGCCCGCCGCCACGTCGACGCGCAGCAGGGCCATGGTGTCGGGCGCGCCGGTGGCGATCACGCGCTCGAACGACGCGACCGACTGTTTGAGCGTGACCGGGTCGGTGGGGAACGCATCCCACGCCCAGCGTCCGACGATGTCGCCCAGCGTGCGCTGCGTCGCGGCCAGGTAGGCGCGGTTGGCGGCCACGACGTGCAGCTGGCGGTCCAGCACCAGGTACAGGTTGGGCGACGCGTCGAACAGGGCGCGGTAGACCGGATCGGCAAGGGGCGAATCGAAAACGGGCATGGTAGCGGGCGCTGCAGCGACCAGGAGTAACAGGAGCACCAGCTTAGCGTATTGACGATTTTCCCGGTGCCACGCTGAAACGTTGTATTTCAAACATAACGTGGCGCGTCCGGCGCAGCTTCGCGGGTACAATGCCTGTCGTTTTCCGACCGCAAGATTCACTGACTTGGATGCTGATGGCTCATTCCAGCGGCGCTTTCGCGCACACCCTGGGCAGTTCCGCAATGGCTGCCGACATTCTCGCCCATGACTGGGCGCGCACGGCGCTCGGGCCGGTCGATGCGTGGCCGCAGCCGCTGAAAACGGCGCTGGCGATGGTGCTGCGGTGCCCGGCGCCGATGGCCCTGCTGTGCGGCCCCGACGGGGTGCTGCTCTATAACGACGGCTACCGCGCCATCGTCGGGCCGCGCCATCCGGCCGTCCTTGGCGCCGGCGTGCGCGCGGCATGGCCGGAAGCGGCCGAGTTCAACGGCGCCATGGTGCGCCAGGTACTGGCGGGCGCCGCGCTGCACTACCGCGACCAGCCGTTTGTGATCGACGTCGACGGCGTCGCCGTGGAACGCTGGTTCGACCTCGACTATTCGCCGCTGTTCGACGACGATGGCGCTCCCTGGGCCGTGCTGGCCCTGGTCACCGAGCAGACCGCGCTGAAACACGCCAACACTGCGCTCGCGCGCGACCGCCAGATCCTCGACAGCGCCATCGACCACGCCATCGTCGCGTTCGACCTTGCCGGGCGCATCACGCGCTGGAACGCGGGCGCGCGCCATGTGTTCGGCTGGACCGAAGAGGCCATGCTCGGCGAGGATGGCGCGCGCCTGCTCGCCGACGCCGAGCGCGGCGCGCAGGCATTGCGGGACCAGCTGCGCGCAGCGATGGACGGGCAATGCGCCAGTGCCGAAGGCTGGCACGTGCGCGCGTCGGGAGAGCGCTTCTGGGCCGCCAGCGAAGTGACGCTGCTGCGCGGCGCCGACGGCGCCCCGGCCGGTTACGTGGGCGTGCTGCGCGACCGCAGCGAGCAGCACCGGGCCAACGCCGCGCTGCGCGAATCGCAACAGCGCCTCGACCAGGCCCAGGCTGCCGGCGGCGTCGGCACGTTCACCGTGGAGCTGGCCACCGGCATGGTGTTTACCACCAGCGGCTTCAATCGCATCTTCGGTTTGCCGGACGAACCGTACATCGACATCGCCAGCCTCGAAGCGCTGGTGATCCCGGAAGACCAGGACCAGCGCTCGAGCGCGGTCGACCGCGCCGACCAGTCGTCCAAGCTGCACGTCGAGTACCGCATCCGCCGCTTCAACGACGGCGCCCGGCGCTGGATCCTGCGCCGCGCCGATTTCGAGCGCGACGGCAATGGCGTGGCCGACCGCATGGTGGGCGTGGTGCAGGACATCACCGAACGCAAGGCGGCCGAACTGGCGGCGCTGGAGAGTGCGGCCCAGTTCCACACCCTGACGCAGGCGCTGCCGAACCTGGTGTGGACGGCCAACGCGGACGGCGCCCTGGACTGGATGAATGCGCGCGCGTGCGACTACAGCGGCCTGGAAGCGGGCGCCCTGTTAGGGCGCGGCTGGATGGCGATCGTGCAGCCCGACGACGTGCCGGAGGCGGCGCGCATGTGGCGCAACTGCGTGGCCTCCGGCGCCTACTACGAAACCGAATACCGCATCCGCCGCGCCGACGGCCAGTACCGCTGGCACCTGGTGCGCGCGTTTCCGCAGCGCGGGCCGAACGGGCGCATCAAGCGCTGGATCGGCACTTCCACCGACATCGACGAGAGAAAGCGCCTCGAGACGCACAACAAGCGCGCCCTGAACCGGATCTGGGGCCTGTCGCAGGAGCTGATGCTGATCTGCGACTTCGGCGGCATGATCTCGGCCGTCAATCCGTCCGCCACGCGCCTCCTGGGCTGGAGCGAAGAGCAGATGCTGGGCAAACTGCTGTCCGAGTTCGTGCACCCGGACGACATGGCCAGCACCGCCGCCGAAGTGGGGCGCCTGAGCGAAGGCGTCACCACGCTGGCGTTCGAGAACCGCTACCGCGCCAGCGACGGCAGTTACCGTTTGCTCGACTGGACCGCCGTGCCGGACAACGGCATGATCCATGCGGTGGGACGCGACGTGACGCGCGAGCGCGCCGCGGAAGAAGCGCTGCGCCAGTCGCAAAAACTCGAAGCCATCGGCATGCTCACGGGCGGCGTCGCGCACGACTTCAACAACGTGCTGGCCGTGGTGCGCACGTCGATCGACCTGCTGCGCCTGGTGCCGCTGGACGTCGAGCGCAGGAAGCGCTACATGGATGCGATCTCCGACGCCGTCACGCGCGCGGCCAAGCTGACCGGCCAGTTGCTGGCGTTTGCCAGGCGCCAGTCGCTCCAGCCGGAAGTGTTCGACGCCGGGCGCAATGTGCAGATGGTCAGCGAAATGATCGGCAGCCTGACCGGCGCGCGCATCCGCATGGATTTCGAGTTGGCCGAGACGGCGTGTTTCGTCGACGCCGACCCGAGCCAGTTCGACACGGCCATCGTCAACCTGGCCGTGAACGCACGCGACGCGATGGATGGCAGCGGGCGCCTGACCATCACGGTGCGTGAAGCAGCCGGAATTCCCGCCGTGCGCGGCCAGCCGGCAGTGCAGGGCGCCTTTGTCGCGGTGGCCGTGGCCGATACCGGCAAGGGGATTGCGCCGGCCATGCTGACCCAGATTTTCGAGCCGTTTTTCACCACCAAGGGCAGCGGCCATGGCACGGGCCTCGGCCTGTCGCAGGTGTTCGGGTTTGCCAAGCAGTCGGGCGGCGAAATCCTGGTCGACAGTACGGTGGGCGTGGGCACCGTGTTCACCCTGTACCTGCCGCGCGCGGTCGATCCCGGCGCGCAGGCCATCGCTGCGGCGCCGCGTGCGCCGGGCCTGGTGCGGGGCAACGGCCGCTGCATCCTGGTGGTAGAAGACAACCAGGACCTGGGCATGATCGTGCGCCAGAGCCTGGAAGAGCTGGGCTACACGACCGCCATGACCACCAGCGCCGAGCAGGCGCTGGTGGAACTGGAGCGCGATGCCGCGCGCTTTTCCGCCGTGTTTTCGGACGTCGTCATGAACGGCATGGGCGGCTTTGCGCTGGGCCAGGAAGTGCGGCGCCGGTTCCCCGCGCTGCCGCTGGTACTGTCGAGCGGATACAGTTACGTGCTGGCCAGCGAACAGAAACACGGTTTCACCTTGCTGCCGAAACCGTATTCGCTGGCCGACCTGGCGCACACGCTGGACCAGGCCATCAATGGCGGCGCGACGCCCGCGCCCGCGCCAGTGCAACTGCCGCCGGCGGCGCCGGCCGAACGCGACCTGGAACTGTTCCGCCTGGCCGAACTCGATGGCCTGCAAGTGCTCGATACCCCTCCCGAAGCGCGCTTCGACGCCTTGACACGCCTGGCTGCCGCCAGCTTCGACGTTCCGATCGCCCTGATCTCGCTGGTCGACGACCGGCGCCAGTGGTTCAAGTCGCGCGTCGGCCTCGCGGCGCTTGAAACGGCGCGGGAACATGCGTTTTGCGCGCATGCGATCGAGGCGCCAGGGGAGGTGATGGTGGTGCGCGACGCGACGCAGGATGCACGCTTTGCCGCCAATCCGCTCGTCACGGGCGACCCCAGCATCCGCTTCTATGCCGGCGCGCCGCTGGTCACGGCGGCCGGGCACGCGCTCGGCACCCTGTGCGTCATCGACCGCCGCCCGCGCACGCTCACGCACGACCAGGTCGAGCAACTGCGGGCGCTGGCGGCAAAAGTGGTCGATCAACTCGAGGCGCGGGGGCGCGATGCGGGGAAGATGACGCCGTGATGCCGGACCGGTTCAGGCAGTTCCCGGTTCACTTGCGCGTCACTCTCCCTGCTGTAATCCTCCTCCTACCCGGATGCAGGACGCGTACCGATTAGCGGTCCGGATTAACTTTTGCATAATGAGCGCATTGTCCAGACCGGACGAACTGCCATGACTGCAATCCAATGAAACCATCATTCCTCGCCGAGTACATGCACGCCGACGCCGCCCCGGCGTCCGCGCCACTCCAGGACAGCGCGCCGTCGCGCGACCTGTATTTCGATTTGTATGCCGACCCGGACGAACACAAAGCGGCTGCCCAGGCCTTTCTGGAGCGTCAGATTGCCGCCGTGCAGGCAATTCCGTCAGACCTGCCCGCCAGCATCGACGACCTGACAGCGTGGATGATGGAACGCACGGAAGCGGTCGGCGCCGAATACCGCGATTACCTCGCTGCCCGCAAGCATGGCGCCCCGCGCCGCTACTTCACGAACCGCGCCCACGCGCTGTATTTCATCAAGGCGGTCGCCCCCACCAAGCTGGTGGACGGCTCCTGGCTGTTCGGTTTGTTGCGCCATTGGGACAATCCTGATTTTCATCCGCTCATCAAAACCTACCTCGAAGAGCTTGGCGATGGGGCGCCGGACAAGAACCACGTGACGATTTATCGCAAACTGGTGGCCGTGCACGGCTGCGACGGCTGGCAGCAACTCGACGACGGCCACTTCGTGCAGGGCGCCATCCAGCTGTCGCTGGCGCACAATGCAGAGGACTACCTGCCGGAGGTGATCGGCTTTAACCTCGGCTACGAACAGCTGCCGCTGCACCTGTTGATCACGTCGTACGAACTCAATGAGCTGGGCATCGATCCCTACTATTTCACGCTGCACGTCACGGTCGACAACGCGTCGAACGGACACGCGCAGAAGGCGGTCGAAGCGCTCAAGAACCTGATGCCGCGCATCGGTGACAGCGGTGATTTTTACCGCCGTGTCATAGACGGTTACCGCCTCAACGAGCTGGGCGCGTCGACCAATTCGACCATCGCATCGTTCGACCTGAAAGCCGAGCTGACCGGTATCATGGCGGCGAAAAGCGTTACCGGGAAAAACATGCATTCCGACTATTGCCGGGTCGCCGGCAAGTCGATCAACGACTGGCTCGGTTCGCCCGACAACGTGCCGGCGTTCATGCTGGCACTGGAACAAGCCGGCTGGATCACGCGCGGGGCCGACCCCGAACAGAGCCGTTTCTGGAAGCTGATCCAGGGCGATAAAGCCGAGATGTTCGGCGTGTTCAGCCCATACGAGCAGCAGGTCTTGCGCGACTGGATGGCCACGCCGCGCGTCGACGCGGCCGACGGCGCCGACGCCAGCAACCAAGCTGCTGCTGCACAGCAACAACCAAGAGTGTTGAGCCATCGGGCCCGACAGCGTATGCTGGCGAATGTTGGTCAATTGTCACGTGATCCGGAGCATCCGGCGCGTGGCTTGATCCGACGCCGCCCGGACCAGATGGCAACGGGCGTTTCGGAGTTGCATTTGCTGGAAGAACAAATTGCAGCCTTGCCTGGAAAGCAACAGGCGATGGCTTTGCTGGCGGAACTGATGTCACCATCGAACCACCACAGCGCCGTTGGCTTGATGGCGACCCGGATGTACTCGCAGTTGCTCGATCACTAAGCAGGAAGATCGGGGCAGCGGCGGGGATCCGCTGCCTCGGTTGGTGCAGGCATGCCAAATAATTATTAGAAGGAAAAGCGCGTGCGTATCCTCGAACAACGTTTTCTGCGTGGTCCCAATTTGCACGCCGATACACCCTGCCTGCTGTCGGTCCTCGATTTGCAGGCGCTGTATGGCGTCTCCTCCAACGATCTCCCCGGTTTTGCCGATGCCTTGCTGGTCTTGCTGCCATCGCTGGAAGGCTACGCCCTGCCGACCGGGCAGCTGGGCGGGTTCGGCCAGCGCCTGCGCGAGGGCACGTACATGGCCCGCGTCGTCGAGCAAGTCACGCTCGACCTGCAATGCCAGGCCGGCGCGCCGGCCAGCTACGGCCGCACGCGACCCGTTACCGGCCAGCCCGGCCAGTTCCGCGTGGTCTGCGCTTACCAGCTTGAAAACGTCGTGGCGCCGGCCTTCCGGCTGGCCGTCGAACTGGTTGTCGCGCTGAGCCGCGGCGCGGCATTCGACCTGGCTCCGCGCCTGGCGCAATTGCGCGCCACGGCGCAGCAATTCGCCATCGACCCGAGCACCGCCGCGATCCTGTCGGCTGCGCATGAGCGCGGCATTCCCACCCAGCGCCTGGCCGAAGAAGCGAACCTGTTCCAGCTGGGCTGGGGCAGCAAACAGCAGCGCCTGCAGGACACGCTGACCGGTTCGGCCAGCCACATCGCCGTGCAGGTCGCCAGCGACCGGCGCCTGTCGATGGCCCTGCTGCGCGAAGCGGGCATCCCGGTGCCGGAAGGCGAAGCGGCAACCACGCAGGACAGCGCCCTGGGCGCCGCGCGCAGGCTGGGCTTTCCCGTCACCGTCAAGCCGCTGCGCGCCGATCCGCGCGACGTGGCCGTCGAATGCGTCAATCCGGACCAGGTCGCGCAGGCGTTCGCAGACGCATCCGGCGCCGGCATCATGGTCGAGCAGTCGGTGGCCGGGAAGTCGTTCCGCGTGCTGGTGGCGGGCGGCCGCATCGCCGCCGCCGCATGGCGCCGCCCGGCGCAGGTGCTGGGCGACGGTGAACGCACCATCCGCGAACTGGTCGCGCTGGAAAACAGGAACCCCTTGCGCAGCGCCGACCATGTCAATATTCTCAGCGCCATCCGCCTGGACGCCCATGCCGATGCGGTCCTGGCCCGCCAGGGCTTCACGCTCGACAGCGTCGCCCCGGCCGGCCATGCCGTGCGCCTGCGCGCGCGCGCCAACCTGGCCACCGGCGGCACCGTGGAGGACGTCACCGACCGCTTGCCGGCGTCCACGCGCCGCCTGTGCGTGCGCACGGCCGCCACCATCGGCCTGGACGTGGTCGGCATCGACATCGTCTGCTTCGACATCGGCGCCCCATTGAAGGCGCAGGGCGGGGCGATCGTGGCCATTACCGCCATGCCGGACGTGCGCATGCATGAACACCCCACCGTCGGCATGGCGCGCGACGCCGGCGACGCGATCGTCGACAGCCTGTTGGGCGACTCGGACGGCCGCATTCCCTTGATCGCCGTCACCGGCACCAACGGCAAAACGACGACCTCCCTGATCATTGCCCACAGCGCGGCCATGGCGGGATTGCTCACCGGCGTGACCACGACCGAAGGCGTGTTCATCGACGGCGAAGCGGTCGCTACGGGCGACTGCACCGGTTACTGGTCGGCGCGCACCGTGCTGGCAGATCCGCAGGTCGAACTGGCCGTGCTGGAAACGGCGCGCGGCGGCATCCTGAAACGGGGCCTGGCATTCGACCGCTGCGACGTCGGCATCGTGCTCAACGTGACCGCCGACCACCTGGGCCTGGACGGCGTCGATACGCTGGAAGACCTGGCGCAAGTCAAAGCCGTGGTGGCGTCGTCGGCCTCGCACGCGGTCGTGCTCAATGCCGAAGACAGGCTGTGCGTGGCGATGGGCCGGCGCGTGCGGCCGGGCGTGGAAATTGTTTATTTTTCGA
>Ga0247814_10002365_pt1 | contig 10456 bp, 9 predicted proteins | sample UWRJL179409R1_FD_179947 | JGI IMG/M metagenome (GOLD analysis project Ga0247814, IMG submission 179947) | Plant litter microbial communities from Arlington Agricultural Research Station in Wisconsin, United States - UWRJ-L179-409R-1 | ecosystem: Environmental > Terrestrial > Plant litter >... | reverse complement strand
ACTATCAACCTTATTACCCGGAATATTCGCGAAACGGGCAATACCAACCTGCGCAACCAGCGGATGTATGAGAAAGTATTGCTGGAACTGCAAGAGCAATTGAAGAAATACCAGCAGTCGCTCGATACGGAAACGGCCAAAATCACAGGGCTTAAAAAGCACCTCAGAACCAATATGAAAGATACGGTATTCCGTAAATTGGTTAAAGACAGCCTGATCCGGATGCAATATAAGCCGCAGCTCAGTAAACTGCGCACCAAGTTTTTCGCCACCGACAGCTTGCTCAAGCGCAACCTGAATATCCTGAATACGCACAAAAGCGAGAATACCCGAAAGAAAATCATTATTGCCGAGGCACTTGTAGTGGTAGATGACAGGCTGGAACAATCCGGTGTTTCTATTTTCCGGAGCGAATGCCCGTATCTGTGGAACGCCAACCTTAGCGTGAAGAACCAGAGCATCGGCAGTTTTATCGCACAGAAATTCTCTGTCGAGGTTAAAGCATTCCGTTATTATCTCGGTTATAGCATCGGCGGCAGTATCGCATTACTGGTCCTGATGGGATTGCTGTTCTTTTTCCTGCGCTACAACCTGCAATCATTAAAGGCATTCAACAAAACGCAGGCGCTTGAGGAACTGGAATTCCGTGCCCTCAACCAGGGCATTTTGCTGCCCGTCGTTGTTATCGGGCTTAATATTGCCATTGCGCTTAATCTGTATGCACCGGCGCTGTATATTGAATTCCTGCATTTGCTGCTGCTGATCGTACTCTGTGTCCTCTTCCGGAAATGGCCCGCCAACGCCTATCGAACATGGATATTGTTAGTGATCGTATTTGCCTCTTTGTCCTTTATCGACCTTTTCCTGACTGTGACGTTGCTGCAACGCTGCCTGTTTATCGGGATCAATGTCCTGTGCTTAAGGATGGCAAGCCGATTGGCAGCTATCAAAGAGCAGCTGTTTGTCAATATCCTGTTCCGATATGCGGTGTATTTGTTTATCTCGCTCAATGTACTAGCTATCCTGTTTAACCTTTTCGGCCGCGTGTCGATGGCGTATACGCTCAGCCTTACGGCTATTATTGCGTTGACCCAGGCAGTGGCACTTTCTGTCCTGTTGCGTGTGGTCATTGAAATCATTATCCTTCAGGTGTATGCAACCCGACTGCGCCGCGGCATTACTACGCCTTTTGACTCGGCGCAACTGGCGAAAAATGTACAGAAGCCTTTCCTCCTGATTATCGTTTATCTTTGGATATTATTAATTGCTTCCAACCTCAACCTTTCGGATACCCTTTACAGGGTGTTTGATGGTTTGTTTAGCCGCCAAAACAAGATCGGCAGTTTTACTTTTACTATTGGCGGTATCGTATTGTTTGTATTTATCATCTGGATTGCCCATTTGCTTCAAAAGCTTGCCTCTTATTTCTTCGGAGGTATCGAGGGAGAATTTGGCGAAAACATTAATAAGCGCCAGGTTTCACGGCTGTTGATTACAAGGCTTGCTGTTATCGTATCAGGTTACCTGCTCGCGCTCGCGGCTTCGGGTATGCCTATTGATAAGATCACGATTGTATTGGGCGCATTGGGTGTTGGTGTGGGATTAGGACTCCAGTCTGTAGTCAGCAATTTTGTAGGCGGTGTCATCCTCATTTTTGAACGTCCGATACAAGTAGGAGACATGATTGATTCCGGTACCCAATCGGGACGCGTATCTGAAATTGGCCTGCGCACTACCCGACTCCAAACCCGAGACGGTGCCGAAGTGATAATTCCGAACGGGAACATCCTGGCGCAGAATATTGTGAACTGGACGCGTACTGACAATTTTCGTGAGGTGGCCATTGCGTTCAAGCTCACAGGAGATATTACACCTGAAGCCATTCGTGAAGTAGTTACAGCGGCGGTCCAATCGGTTCCGGAATTGTCTAAGGATGAAATTCCAGAAGTTCTTTTTGATTCCGTATCAGACAAACGGTATTCTGTGAAAGCGCGCTTCAGATGCAATATCTATAAAACCGACCTGGTCATTAGCGAGGTACGCATGGCACTCTATAAAGGCTTTGGGGAAAGAGAAGTGCTGATGGAGGATTAACTTTGTGTTTGCTTACTTATTCCTCAATCCGTTGAGTATCTCATAAGACCGCAGCCGTGCTTCATGCGAATATACCGGTGTGGTCACCATCAGTTCATCGGCACCAGTTACATCGAGGAACCGCTGTAATTCCATTACTACTTTTTCAGGGCTTCCCGTAAACGAATAGCGGATCATTTGCTGCAATGCGGCTTCTTCCAGCGGATCCATGAAATCTTCACCGGGATCAACCGGCGCACTCAACTGCTGGCGCTTTCCAGTGATAATTCCGAGAAACAGTTTCTTAAATGAGGTGGCGAGTTTTGCGGCTTCGGCATCGGTATCGGCGGCAATTACATTCACACAAGGCATTACATAAGGCTTATCGAGCTGTGCAGACGGTTTAAAATGGCGGCGGTAAATCGCAATCGCATCAAATAACTGCGCCGGTGCAAAATGGCTTGCGAAAGCGTAGGGCAAACCCATGGCAGCTGCCAGGTACGCACTATCCGTACTCGACCCGAGAATCCAGATGGGAATATCGAGGCCTTCGCCGGGAATGGCACGTACGGCAGCAGTTACATTTGTAGCGGAAAGATATTTCTGTAATTCGGAGACATTGGCAGGGAAATCAACCGCGGCGTTCTGGTCACGGCGCAATGCCAGTGCCGTGAGTTGGTCGGTTCCCGGCGCACGCCCTAATCCGAGGTCAATGCGGTTGGGAAATAAGGTCGCAAGCGTACCAAACTGTTCGGCCACTACCAAAGGCGCGTGGTTGGGCAGCATGATACCGCCCGAACCCACACGGATCGTATTGGTTTGCGAAGCGATATGCCCAATGAGTACTGCGGTGGCGGTTGAAGCGATTCCCGCCATATTGTGATGTTCGGCAAGCCAGTACCTTTGGTAGCCCCATTTTTCAGTATGCTGTGCGAGGCTGGCACTGTTGGCAAAGGTATCGGCAGGCGTTTTTCCCGAAGGCACCATGGCGAGATCGAGAACGGATAAAGGGATATTTTGAAGCGTGGTCATGTGTTGCATTTTTGATAATGCAAAATTACAGCGTTGACACGGTAATATGGTTGGGCATTTGGAAAAGTTTAGGCTTCTCCATCCTGAAATGATTTGCCTGAAAGCAGACCACGCCGATTGACTGGAATTTGTTGCTACTTCTTCCCTTTTTTATCCAATTTCCTTACCATGCCGGTATATCGCTCTTCACCGTCTACCGCTTTGGCCAACAGGCTTTCATCATTCCAATAGAGCGCTACGAGGCGGTTGAGTTCTTCAAAGCGCTTGATTTCATTTGGGTGGGTTTCGAAGCTTTTGGCTTTGTAGTCCTGAGCTTTCCATTCAAAAAAGGAATTTAATGCTGAGGCGGCTGTGCTGAGGTTACTGGATTTTCCTTTGTCTTTGCTGTCTTTGTTCTTCTTCTCGTCTTCTTCGGTGAGTTTTTTGACGGCGAAATTCGTTGCCGAAACGCCCGCTTCGGTATAGTCCTTTTTGCCATAGCGGCCGTAGATATTTTTCCAGACAATTGGCGCTTCCCTCGGATCATAACCCGCCAATGCCATGAGTGCGAGACCAACCCTGTCTGCCTGGTACTCCTGGTCTAGTGAAAAAGTGGCCACGCGGCGGTCGATCAGGTTGTTGACTGCTACGACAGCAGTTTCGGTAGTTTCGGTAAGTGTGGTTTTTTCTTTTTTGGCTTCTTCCTTGTCTTTGCTCTTGAACGGATTGGCCGTTTTCTTGAGTGACTTGAGGCTGAATTTCCCACCATTGTCTACTGCTTCTTTGGTCTTTACGGCACTTTGCTTTTTCTGTGCCTCAGCAGAAATATGTTCGTAGATCGCATGTGAGATTTCGTGTCCGAGAACGGCAGCGAGCTGTGCTTCATTCTCGAGGCTTTTCAGTAAACCGGTATAAACATAGGACAAGCCATTGGCACGTACATTGGCATTGACCTCAGGGTTGTCTATCACTATAAAAATAAATTTGATTTTATCACGGATATGGTCAGGTACGAGTTTCTGTCCAAGTGTCTGAATATACTCCTGCAATGCCGCATCACTGTTGATTTTCCCGACACCCGATATGGAAGTGTTTTCTGTCAGTAATCTGGCACGCTTGTTCTTGTCGGTCCATTGCGGATAGAGTCTTTCATGGTCTTCCTTATCGAGTGCTTCTGCCCTGAGGTCCATGTCGGTGACATCTTCAGGCGCAATGGTAAAGTCTTCGGCAACATAACTGCCCGAATCATATTTGCCGCTGAGGTTGGCGAAATCTCCGGGTTTAAGTTCTGTTACCGCACCAAAGCTTTTGTTTTCATAGCCCGTCCCTTTTTGCCCTTTTACTTTTTTCCCCGAAGCCAGTTTGGCCTTGTGACCATCAACCATCGCTAATTCGCCTTTGATATAATCAATCCGGCCTTTCTTTATCGATCTGTCTTTTTTGTCATTTTCAACGATAACCACAGTTGTCGCATCGCTGTATTTTTCTACTTTATAGCGTTCACCTGTCACCAGGATCTCATCATTGCTGCGGATATCCTGAAAACTATAGGTTTTCTTTTTGCCATCGGTAATTTGGGTGTCTTTAAAGTAAAGCACTTCACGCGTGATTTTCCTGTCTTCTACAAAATTGACCAGCAGCAGCTTATCGGCATAATTGATATTTTGTACAAATCCGCGTTTGGTAAATGTTTCGCCTATATCTTTCACCTGGGCAGAAAGGCTCGCCAAAGTGAAAAGGCAGCAAGCTGTAATGATATGGAATAATTTGTTTTTCATGGTTGGTTTATTGTTTATGGTTGGTGAATTAATTATCTATGATATTGTTGCGATAGTAATAATCTTCAAGTACCAGTTCGCGCATATCGCCGCTTAACGGTTCCAGGTCGGCTTTGAAAGCGGCTATGCTTTCGCGCATTATTTTGGCGTTTTCAAGAGTTGGCCTGATGATCGTACGGTTGACTTTGCGTTTGTTTTCGAGAGAAGAGAACAACAGCCAGCGGTAATTTCCTGCGGATGTGATTGTAACAAAGGCTTCCGACTTAGTGCTTACAGGTTCATTGTAAATGGTATCATTGGTTTTGGTATTGATCACGATGAGCCTTTCTCCCGCAATTGCCGGATATGCCCAACTTAGCCGTACCGTTTCGGAAAGGGCACTGACAGAATCTTCAGGAAAAGGCGCTGCAACCCCTTCGTCTGTATCGCGGTTTTTATTGAGACCACGTACACCAGCTATCGTTCCGCCCAAAGTAACCTGATGCTGTTCACGGCCCGCGTGCAGTTTAAATACATAATCTGCAAAACCATCAGCCTGTATTTTACCGCTTTTGGCTTTTGCCGCATTTCTTATTGGTGCTTTTAGCATTTTATTTGTCAGTTCTGCAAATGATAATTGCTGATTGGTTTCAGGATTGATTTCTATAAAATTGTGCAGTGCCTTATTGATGGCAATGGCGCTGGATTTTCCGGAAAATAATAGCCTGGCATCCTTTTGGACCTGATACAGATCGCCACGCGTTATTGGTATCCCATTGGCAGATACATTGCCTTTATAGACCAATACAAAAAGTTGCTGCCCGTAGTTCTTTGACAGACACAACAACATTATAACCAACAGTTTACAGGAGTATATTGTTTTCATCGATTTAAGCTTTTGATATGATGAGGCGTTTCTTGTTCCGCCTGTGTTTTTTCTTTTCTTTCTTTACTCTTTTATCCTCTGCGTCATGTTCTTCCCAGTGGTGGTATAGCGCAAAAGCAAAGCCTTTGAACTCGACGAGCAATACGACCATCAGCACCATCTTTAATATGCGCAGGTGGTAGCCAATGCCAACCAAAACGATACCCAGCCAGATCAGGAACAAGGTTAGGAACAATAGGAATAGTAAATCAATAATGAATGCCAGCGGAATGTTTCTTATTCGCTTTTCGAAAATAAAGAACAGCCATAAACAGCCCGCCAATAATCCGTAGCGCATAATAGAATACCATGGATCGGAAATTTCAGTGTAGTCGGATTTGTCCATAAGCATCTGTACGGCATTGGCATGGACTACAGCGCCTGGCATTATCGGGATCCGGTTGACCAGCTGCCAATCGGTTGGCGTAGAATGTTTGTCAAGCATATCATTGCTATTGGTCAGCCATGGACTTCCTAAATGCCCAACGATAACGATTTTGCCTTTAATGAGCCGCCGTAGAGTATCATTATCAATCCCGGTTCTTGCCAATACATCGTAGCCTTCGACGGCCGGGAAGCAATAATAAGCAGAATCTGTATCTTGTTTCGCATGCAGCGCTTCATAAAAACCTTTGCCTATGCAATCATAGCGCAGCAGACTTGTGGATTCGCTTTTGTCAGGACTATCGCCTTCAGCAATTGCGTATAACCTTCGGGCAAATGAAGGGTAAGTGATCGTATCACCTGCTTCAACAAGATCGTAGTGGTTGTAATATTCCCGTACCGATGCGCGCGTTGTAATTGGAAGGTTAATGTAACCCAATTTTGGCTTTGGCTTTAAAGAATCAAATACAGAAGTGTGGTTTAAGTCTTTACCAATGACTACGTTATTGCCGATAATCAGTTTGTGGAGGTTATGCGTGTCTGCACTGTCCTTGACATCGGTAAAAATCATGTCAATTCCTACTGCAGAAGGTTGGTATTTGTCTAACTCAGCCAACAGCAAGCCCAACTGATTGCGCATGTATTGCGGTTCGAGAGAGCCGGTATTGATGAGTATGACATCTCTTTTTCGGGAAGGTTGGTAATAGGTTTGGTAGTAGATATCATTAAAATCAATATCGGCTATGGCAAGGTCTGTGAATTTCCAGAGTTCCAATGGCAGTTTTTCAATTGCCTTTTCCATACACAACATCAATATTGCGCATAGCAGGAAAATACACCACAGCTTTTTACGGTCGAGGTGTTCGTCTTTAAACAGGTACTTTTTTATCTTTTTAAAAGTCATGCAGCCGCTTAATTGTTAATCAATCAGGCGTAGGTTAAAATAACAATCATGGGCAGGGAAACCGCAATTGCAATGAAAAAGCAGGGTACCCTGTAGGTTTCAGGCAGCTCCCATTTTCGGAATGATGGTGGTATTTGGAATAAGTATAATACTTATTATCAGACGAATATAAATAAAAAGAGTATACAATTGTTAATTTCAATTAAAAAATGTGCATTTTATCTTTCTTGCTGTTTTTATATGGATTACCCTCAGTGTAAGGCGACAGTTTGTTATTGCTTGTGGCGGAAGGCTTGTTGGTTTTGGCGGAGGCCTTGTTGGTTTTGGCGGAAGCTTTGTTGGATTGAGTCGGTGTCTTGTTGGATTGAGCCGGTGTCTTGTTGGATCGTGCCGGTGTCTTGTTGGATTGAGCCGGTGCTTTGTTGGATTGAGACTACAAGATTTTCTTAAATCCTCACACAGCTGCCGGCGATTACTTTTAGTTGGCCATTATTGTATTCCCAAACCCGTAAATATTTGAATTTTCCCCCGAACGATTCGCCTGACATGCGCCCTTTGAGCTGTGTAAAAGTTGTCACTACCGCATTATTGCCAATAATATTGATGGATTCTACCTGTGGCGTAATGGTTTCTATGTTCATGATACCGGAACGATAAAATTTCATATCCATCGCTTTGGTAATGGTATGCCCGTCAGGCCCGACGAAAAGCAATTTATCGTGAAGCAACGCTTCAAGACTATCCAGATCACTATTTGCTAGCGCAGTTGCGAGTTGGTTTTCGGCATCGAGTACCTGCCCATTATTCATTGGCGTTGTATCTATTGTCATACTTGGCTGAAATTATTTATTTTGGCTGAGCCACATTGGCTTTGCCTGTACTATTTGTTTATATATAATGCAATCGGCAGTATGGGCTCCGGGAAGATAGCCGATACTCATGAGAAATTCATTCACGATTTCGCCACCGGTAAATTTAAAAGTCTTTTTGAACAGCTTTACCCACTCTTCTTTGGTTTTTGGATGGTGGTGCTGCAGCCATTTTCCGAAAGAGCCATATTCTTTTTGCAATGCGAGGATGGTTTTTGCATTTTCAATGGCGGCATTGACTTTGAGGCGGTTGCGGATGATTCCGGCATCGGCGAGAAGCCTTTCCCTATCCGTTTCGGTATACGAGGCTATCGTTTGGATATCAAAATTGCTGTAAGCCTTCCTGAAGCTGGTTTCTTTTTTGAGAATGGTTTCCCAACTTAATCCGGCCTGGTTGATTTCCATCACGAGCCGGCAGAAAAGTTCGTTGTCATCATCAATCGGGAAACCGTATAATTTATCGTGATAGGCTTTGTGCAAAGCTTTTCTTTCTTCGGGCATGTTGATGATGGCACTACAATAGGACATTTTGATTTATTTAATGTTTGCGGGGCGAAAGGTAGTAAAGAATATGGAAATCCGGAAAAAAATGTAGCAACCTGCGCATTTCTATAGTGGCTCAAAACCATACTGTTTAAACAATGTGACCAGGGCGATCAGTTTTTTTTCGATCGTGCCATAGCTTATGGTTTTGGTTTGTTTTTTTGACAAGGTGATACCATAATCATTATATCCGATCGCTGTGATCCCTAAGTTTTTTATTTTCGACAGGAAGTCGGCACTGGTTCCCGCTGCATTTGCTCTGGCTGTCAAAATCGCAAATTGGAGTCCGTTGTTTTCCATCGTTAGCAATACCTCATAGCCGTCGATTGTTTTTGTCATTATTTCTTCGGTAAAAAACCATTTTGACTCTTGGTTGAAGCGTTTTACAGTATAACCATCATCCTGTTGGGCTGCAAACGAAAGGTATTGCAGCAGCTTGTTGAACCTGTATTTCTTCAATTCCCATCCGATCCAGACAATTATCAGCAGGAAAGCAGGAAAAATGAATCCTGCGGTTGCTACAATAATAATGAGTAGCTGCGCATCCGGAAACTGCCCGCTAAAATAGGCAAGCGATAATAAAATAAAGCAGCATGTTAAAAATAACAAGGCGATAAAGCGATAGGCAAATGCTAATTTTTGTTTGTTGTGGTATAGAAAACTTCCCATTAATTTTAGATCAATCTTTAAACGAAGTTAGGCAAAAAGTGAATGGAAATTTATTTCAATGGAATTACACCAATAGAATTGAACAGTAATGATTCGCAATAAATGAGATGCGGCTATTTATTGATCAGGACACTTTCGATAAAATCAGTAACGATGTAGCCTGACAAGAGTGCGATAAGGAAAGGTTCTGCTGTAATTGAATGTATTGGGGTACTTTTAAGCGACAGGATAAGTATTCCGGTGATAAAACCAATAAAAATACTTCCTGACCTGCGATTAGGGTTCGCTATTTCATCAACAGTCAGGAAGCTTTTATTATAATTTAACTCACTTAAACCAAACCAAACCCGGATACCCTGACCCAACACTCCCAAAATACCACCAATCAGGAGCATCATAATCACGTCGTAATTACTGGTTAAGGAATCCATTGGTATTGGTTTTTTATTCTGTGATAAATGTACACTGACTTCCTTATTCAAAATATAGGTAAAACCCTATTTTGGATAAGTTTTTTCCCTATATATATAATTATCTTTACATGGGCTGAAAGTGTGGTTTTAGCTTGAAATAGGGAAATCATTGTAAGCAAATAGGGTTTTCCCTATATACAACTGATTATTTATTATTAAACTTTGTGCAAACCAATAACCTTAAACAAATTATCATGAAAAGATTCGCCTTACTCCTTATTGCAGCCTTATCACTAGGTGCATGCAAACAATCCCCAAAACAGCAGGACGGTGTTGAAGTACAGCCGCTGGCTACAGTAAACGTCTGTGATTATTTCAGTACGCTGCCTTCGATGAGCACCGATGACCAGGTGAAATGGCTGAGAAGCAATCAGATTCAGGCCTGTAAAGCTAAATATGATTCCTGCAGGGAAAATGCGCACATTATTACGCCTACTGTTTACAGCGATGGAATAGCCGAATACTGGAAGGCGGATCCTGTTATATATACTGAAATTACGCTGGGTACTATTAAAGCTTTAAGTGCACAAAGCATGTATGTTCAGTTTATTAGTTTTGTGCCGGACATCCAGAATACAATTGTTCCTGCAGCGGTAATTGATTTTACCACTACTCCGAGTTGTTATTCTGTTCCTCTTTTTTACAGCATTGGAAGATTGCATTCCCTTACCAATAGTAGTATTTTAATGTTTACCCGGGCAATTATTGGCGGTAATGAAACAATTGTTTTTGCTGTTAAGGGAACGAGTTATAATTATGATGCCAGCTCTTTTCCTCTTTAAGATGATGGCCAAACTAAATAAATAGTTCATTATATAATGTTGAAAGCAATACTTTTAGAGATTAAA
>Ga0247814_10002364_pt1 | contig 10459 bp, 8 predicted proteins | sample UWRJL179409R1_FD_179947 | JGI IMG/M metagenome (GOLD analysis project Ga0247814, IMG submission 179947) | Plant litter microbial communities from Arlington Agricultural Research Station in Wisconsin, United States - UWRJ-L179-409R-1 | ecosystem: Environmental > Terrestrial > Plant litter >... | reverse complement strand
ATTTCTATTGTCATTCTCAACAAAGTTTTCACTCCTTGCGTAAGTTATTCCGTAAGTGAAATCTGCCCATTCCAGAAATCTTAAAAACGTATTTAGGCTGCTGTTGTAATATCTATTTTGAAATTGGGTCAGCACAAGCTGATTAAGCTGAACACTCTCGGAGTTATTATACCCAGCGCTAAAGTCTATTTTCCTTAATGTTCCGTCAAAGCCTTTACCAATATTAAATGACAGATTGTACCCGCTACTAGAATTAGGTATGGCCAAGGTTCTCCTTACAGCGAGGAAGCCCTGAAATTCAGTACCAAAAAGAAGATTGTTTTTGTTGTTGTAAAATCCTGCAGATAGGTTACCGAACACTTGAGTTATAGGATGGCTATACTTCAAATCAATGCCATAGGTTAGCGAATTTGACTCCGGCAATTGGCCTTCATTTTTAATGAACGACCGATATGACTCCATAACATAACCCCTAAACCCATAAGCTAAGCCCTCCAGACTTCTTGAAAATCCTGCCCTCGCCCCTAATTGCCAAAGTAAATTAAGCCTGTAATTGACAGTTAACAATGGTGTGAAAAACAAACGTTTGACATCTTGATCCTCATTCCTTAATCTATCAAAATTACCTTGATAAATATGTGTTAAAGGCAGCCTAAGACTGATATTTGTAACTTTATCACTGTAGACATATTCTGGCGATAAGTAGCTGTCGTACCTGCGAAAATCAATATTGTTTCTCAAAGAGTCCACCGTTCCAGGTAATTCGGCAGTAGTTGTAATGCCACTTAATGCGGAATTCAGCCTCACAACATTAGCGTTAAATCCAGCAGTATAATTTTGTCTAAACTTTCCGTGGTTTACTCCAAATCCAATACTGCTGGTAGAATAAAAAACATTTTGTGCTAACGACTGGTTTAGCCCTGTTAGAAATGCAGCACTAGGAAACAATGTTGGATAAAGCATCGGCTGAACATCCAGTTCATCATTGATTCTACCATAACCATTATAGGAGTTCAATCTGAAAGTTGTTTTCTTGAAGTTTTTGATAACAGCCAAATTGTTCGAAATCCTGAAATAGGGAGCTGATCTGATTTGCTCAATAAACTGAGCATTCCTCACACTTCCATAATCATTACGTTCAAGATCTCCATTGAATCTTAAAGAATTATCAAAGAAATACTTATCGGTATTTGCATTTAGCTTAACTGTTCCGTCCAGATAATGGTAACGTTCCAGAGCGTTGATACGTTCTTCAATAACTAAAGTGCTATCTCCTGGAAGGTAATTCTCAACCCTTGAATAGCTGTCTTTTTGTTGTCTGTCGGTCGCATAACCTACATTTGCTGTAAGTTTATACTCTTTACCCAGGCTTCGAAGGTTATTGATAGAGACCGCATGGTCGTTATTTAACAAATACCTTCTTCTGCTTATACCAGGGCCAGATGGTGATTGTATACCTAAGCCGATCGGGAAACCAAGAGATTCATCACCACCGAAAAAGTTCTGAAGATCCCCTGCAGAATCATCACCAGTATTGTTTCCTTTATAGGTCGCCATAAACTGCTTCCCCTTACCAAAATACATCCCGAAAGCTTCGTTGTTCCATAAAATCGGAGCTCCGCCTAAGCCAATCTGAGCATTGGCGACCAGAACGTTTTTAGCACTCTCCTTGAGTTTGAGATTTATTGCGCCCTCATCCCGAAACTCTCTACCCTTCAAAGCTTTTATAGGCTGGTGGTTTTCCAAAACCTGCACGGTAGCTACGTCCTTGGCTTCTACATTATTTGTTGCGATACCATACCTGCCCTCAAGCATGTCCTGGTTGTCGATATAAAACCTGTTGATTGGTTTGCCATTATAAGAAATAGAACCATTTTCTGCCACCTTTATCCCCGGCATTCGCTTGAGCACCTCTCCTATTGTCCGGTCATTTCTACCAGTAAATTGTGCTACATCATAGTTCAAAGTATCATCAAGCCTCAGAATTTTTGGTGGCTTGACCTTCATTTCTTTAAGCACAATCTGCTCATAATCTACCTTAAAATTCAGGACCTTATCCTTGTTTGCATAAGTAGCAACTTGCTTCTTTATGCTCATTCCCGATAGCGATACGATTACGCTATCAGCTATACTTTTAAAGATTATTTTGTAGTTTCCTTTTTCATCCGTCAACGCATAGTTTAGAATGCCGGTTGTGCCTTTTGCTTTGACGGTAACGCTAACTCCCGACATTACTTTTCCCTCCTCAGTGTCTTTAACACTACCACTAAAGGTGGTTTGCGCATTTAAATTACTGAACGTTAAAAGAATAATAAATAGGAGGAGCGTTAAAGAAATCTTCATTCTAATTCCATTAGCGTTGGCGTAAACTTACCAGGAACGGATCCAAGGGTCATTATTCCATTGGTAAAGTTTACCTTCATTCCAAGCGCTCTCTTTAGAACTTGTTTGTTATAATCTTGCCTGCTGACTTTCAAAAATTCTGATTTGGGAATTTCAAAAGACATCACGTTTTTAGGTTGGGTTAAGCCGATCATCTCAAAAGAAAATAGCTTTTCTGAATCCACTACCTTCAAGATAAGGCCTGGAAGTCCAGAAAATTTCCAGGGCCCCTCGCTAACTGGTATGTCGGATGTAAACCATGCCGTATAGGTTCTACCTCTAAATTTTAAGGTCGCCTTCTGACAGGCATAGCTTGAAATTGTATCTGTTCCGGCTTCTAACTGCCAATCAAGTTTTCCGAAATTATCTTCATATTGTAGCCTGGTTAATGCATTAGCGCCATAATCAAACACATTAACATTACCATTTTTCGCTTTGACTATCTGATAACTTTCTCCCTCCAGCGTATTGGTAGAAACAGTGCCTGCCATTTCAGATAGGCCACTTGTTTCATCATCTTTTACAACATTCATTTGTTTGATGGTACTTGGATCTGTATTGGCAATAAGATTACTTACGGCAGAATCTCTTTTCATTCTTGCAGGATCATAAAATCTGGAGAAATTTTTCCCAATGTCTAATAGCATGGTATCTACCCGCGCAGCACTATCTGTTACCTTTTGCTTTTTGGAAAATACGTAGTAGACTCTTAGCGTTGTCGTATCTTTTAGCAGTTTGGAACTATTTTGAGCCAGGCATGATACTGAAATAACTACAGTTAAGAGAAATAATGGTACGACTTTCATCATAATTTGATTCTGATCTAGGATGTATAATTGTTTCGGAATACAGTAAATAGGCACCTGATCTCCTAATCTAAATATTCCCTTCTTATTTACGAGCTATTATCTTGAATAACAAACATATTTCGATTACCAATTGTAACTGATTGCCTTATTCTTTATTAATCATGGAATATATCTGGTTTTTCTCAATCCATTATCTAACAAAGGCAATTCAACTGCTGATTATGGGGACAGCATTCTTTATTATTTAGGAATTTGTTATTAATGAAGGGAAGCTAAGGCTTCTTTTTCGGATGATAGAACGCCATTTCGATGTGCTTATAGGTCCAGGCTGATGTAAAATAGATGATTATGAAGTTTAAAATAAACAAATAAGAGTAGCTTGATTCTGGGAACTTCAATAGTCGAATAAATACAATATTAAACAGGCTGATCATTAAGGCATGGGTCATGTAGATTGAATAAGAGTACTTTCCAAGATTTTTGAGGAACTGTGATTTACCTAGCAGCTGAGAAACAATACCGCCTTCAAAGGTGAAGACCAATATGCACACGGAAAATATAAGTTCGTAGAAAAGTCCAAATGACTTGAACTGATTAGCATATACAATTGAAATGATGACAACTCCTATCACAATAAGTTCACAAATAGATAAAACTGTAGAACCTAGATTTCTTATCCCGTTACGATTTAAGAAGTTATAAGTGTAGTAAGTAATGATCCCTACATAAAAACCAATAATACCACGTAAGAAGCCGTAATCGAAAGTATAATCTATTCGCATGCTTTTGGTAAAATATACCAGCAACCCTGTCGATGTTATCAAAATAACATAGGGAATCAATGATCTACTGGACTTAGAAATCTTTGAAACCGATAACAGCATAAACAAAGCAAATACGAGATAAGCAATCATTTCTGCGCTTATAGACCATGACGGAATATTCCAACTAACAGCGGCTGAATTTAGTATAGGTGTGGAATGCAAAAGAAACAAGGAAGAGAAAAATGAGCCCAGGTTATTTTCAACGTCGTTTAAATTATTTACATGTACGAAGGATGATAACGAACCTTTCACTAGTTTGATTAGGACAAAAATGAGAAGCATTACAAGATGAAGCGGATAAATTCTTAGAAATCGTTTTTTTAAAAATTGCTTGATCTCAGAGGTTGTATTTAGGTCTGAGTAATTCATGGCTATTACAAATCCACTCAGTATAAAAAAGAAATCGACGAATAGATCTGAGTTTGACACAAATACGTTGTCAATTACTGACCCTTTTGCGAAAGGTCTTAAATGAAACAAAAAAACAAAGCTGGCAAATATGCCTCTAAACACATCCAGGATGTGAAATCTTTTTTTAGCGCTCAAATTAATTTAAAGATAGCCAATTTACAGTTTTTCAAATAAAGTACAAGGAGGACTTAGAAATTGCTAAAATGAGCAACGGTGGTGGTTCAGGTTAGGCTGATCATAAAAATGCCCCCAAACAGATATCAATCTATTCGGGGGCATTTTAAAAATCGTTTAGCTTATTTCAAGCTTAGTTTACTTGTTTCACACGGCTATCGCCGGCACCGTAATAAAAATTAACAACTTTTTTATCGCCTTTATTAGGCAATAGATAGTTTTGGCTAATCCCAACATTACTAGCTAGGTTCAAGTTTGTGCCATAATTCAACACATAAAGATTTTGGTAAGTATCATAAAGCGTGGCTTTAGTGATTAGGCCCTTAGCATTAGCCGCAATGTCGCCATTCGCATCTCTTTTTAAATGTACAAATCCATATCCGCCCTCTAAAGAATTGGTATTTACCAATTTACCTGCACTATTTGTTGAAGCACTTAATAAAGGCGCAGATTTAATTATAGTCCCAGTAATATCTACCAATTCGATATCCAGTTTCACATTTGGATCATACGTGCTCTGATTGAGGTCATAATAGCTTCCATTGTAATAGTTGTAGTTGTTGATATTTAAACGTTCAACTTGATAAGCACCGGATACCGCGCTTAAGAAAATATAATTGTTGTTGTAATTGGCATTTACTGGTATATAGTAATCTTTGCCAAGTTTATCTTTTGGAAACTTCAAAAAGACAGGTGTGTTCACGCTAGGAACCGGTGCATTAAAGCTATTAACGTTAAAATAGGTTTTAATAGTAGTTACAAACGGAAGTGTTAACGGAAGCGAACCGGCCTCATCCCCTATAATCGAATTCACATACATCTTCTGATCAGCTTCAATTTGTCCGAAAGTAAGGTTATAACCACTTCTTGCTGCTGGCAATTTTAGGGAATAAGTTCCTCCGGCTACAGTATAAGTTGGGAAAGATACATTATAAGTACTGCTGAAACCATTAGGAATAGCAGTCGATGCAGTTACTAAAACATTTGCAGCTACTTTTTCCGGAACAGCATTGGTCAAATCTGTTTCGATATACAACGTTCCTGAAATTTCATTGGAAAGATCCGCAGTATTCCACAATTTAGCAGTTCCAAAAGTAAGGTCTTTCTGCATAATTTGCGTAGCCGCGAAGCCAGTCTTTGTAATCATAAACGTACTGGTTGGAAACAAATACAAAGCATTGAAAGAAGCAATACCCTGTGCATTAGTTTTACCGCTAAATACTTTACCTTCTGAAGATACAGTTACATCTGCATCTGCAATTGGCGCATTAGTAACTACATCTACAACCGCAACGCTATAATCTTGCTTAGCAGCAGCAATCGCCCCTGCCCTTGATAAGCTGTCATTTAACCTCAACTGCTCCAATGCAGCTGTATTCATTAATTGCTGTAAGGCATTTGCACCTTTCTGTTTTAAGGTTTCTAAATCCAGCTCATGCTGATACTTTAGATTTAGTAATTCTTTCTGTGCAGCTAAGGCATCAGCCTCGCTAAATTCGTCTTTTGAACACCCTGAAGCAAAGATTGCCAGGATTACAAACAATAGTCTGGTAAATTTTAATTTCATATGAATTTGATTGTTAATTGTGATTTCTGTTTATTGGATCGGAAGGATAAGCCCAATTCTGGAGATAAAAGAATTGGATCTGATGTCGCTACCAAAACCAACTTTCTCCATATAAGAGTAGTGCTTTCTGGCAGGACTTACGCCTGAAACGTACCGAAAGTCCAATAGCAATTTGAGATTGCTAAATAATTCTAAATGAAGATCTGCCCCTACAATAAGATTCAGTCTATCTTTTTTATAATAACGCGAAACGTTTTCCGAATCAGATACCGTCGCGATGACATCTTCCCCCGGCAACAAATTGCCACTTTTTTGGTAGTTATCACTTACATTGAAATTATAAGCATAGCTTCCTCCAGCATAGAATTGAGGAACCCAATCCTTTTGTAGCGGAACAGTATATTTTATAAGTAAAGGAATGTCAAGACTATTTAGGTGAACAGAGCTGTTCCTGACATTTTTAGTCGCAAAGCTTTCTGGTAAACCTAACCTGGTGTCGTCCTTGAAAGTTAACAGCTGACCACCCTGTTGCAGGAAATTAGCTTCAACCTGAAGGCTCCATTGTTTGTAGATTTTGTAGTCAAGCGAAAGTCCTACCACAAAACCAGTATTCGTACCGGTCTGAGGCTGACCATCTGTAAACTGATTTACACTTAAGCCACCTGCTATACCAAGTTCAAATTTAGCGCTTGAGTTCGCAAGAGCTGATGAATCGGCATTGGATTGGGCAAAACAAGTATTGTTTAAGGATAAGGTAAGAGCAGTAAATAAGGTAAAGGCGTAGCAGATCTTAAGAATTGCACGCGAGTGCAACATTGATATTAAAGAAGAGAGCATCAGTTGGTATGGTTTAAGGCATAAAAATATAATTAATTTATGAGAATCATAATTAATTTTTCGTTCTCCTACATTAAATATTTCTGAAGCCTTTAGAGGCAGCTGTTTACTGCTTGGTCCATACCAATTTTTTTGTGTCGTACCCGAGTGCTTCAGCTTGTTTCAAATATTGATCACGAACCCCTGCTGGTATGGTTTTTTCCCTTGATAAGATCCACAAATAGCCTAAATCATTACCCGCAATTAGTGCAAACTGATAATCTTGATCTATGGCAATCACATTATAGCCTGCATAAAATGGCCCAAAGAAAGAAACTTTCAACCTTGCAATAGTCTCATCCTTCACAAATTTAGCTTTACCAATACTTTCTCTCCATTCGTTCTTTACGTAGTTATAGCCCTTATTGTCAACCTTTATAGAGCCATCTGCATTTAAAGAATAGGTCGCCGTTACCTGATTTAGGTTCTTCTCAAACTTAAAATCCATTCTGGCAATCTCGTACCATTTACCAAGGTAATCGTCTTTTCTAAACGGACTAACGGCCTTTGCCCCTTTTGGTATGGACACACACGAAGCGAAATGTATTGCTATAGCGGCAGCACCAAGTCCTAAAACTACATTTTGTTGCCATCTTTGAAGTTTAATCATACACTATAAACATACGGTGCTACCTAAGGGTTTTAGGTTATAAATATTGTCAGATCACGCGCGTTGAGGATAATGCTTTAGCAAATGTATTTGCTACTTTAGTTGACCGAAAGTTTTACCAATTACAATGAAAGGACTCTCTGACTTTATCAAGTCAAAAATTAAAATTGAACCATCTGATCTTGACATTATACTGTCTTACTTCAAAACCAGACAAGTTAAAAAGGGACAGCTGATATTGAAAAGAGGGCAGATTGCACAGCAATATTTCTACATTAAGTCTGGAGCTTTGCGCTTCTTTTTTGGAGAGTTCGAGGAACAACTAACTGCATGGCTGGTGTTTCAAGGGGAGTTTTTTACGGAAATATCAAGCTTGAATCCTCAGAAACCCACACGTTTTAATATTGAGGCTATCGAAGATACAGAGTTGATTTATATAGACATGATTGATATGGATCGTCTCTATAAACAGTTCCCTTCATGGCAGGAGTTTGGCAGAATTACCTGGGAAGCAATGGCTGTCAGGATGATTGATCAGATACTGAATTTTCAAACCTTATCTGCTGAAGAAAGGTATGTAAACTTGATCAGCGACGCTAAGGTCGCACAAACAATTCCTGTCAAGCATATCGCCTCCTATCTTGGCATTACGCCAAACGCCCTGAGCAGAATCAGAAAGCATATCAAATAGGTTATTTCCTACCATTTGGTAGTTTTCCGCATAGGCCATAACCATAGCTTTGCTGCTCATTAACGGTAAACAATATGGAAAATATAATATTAGTAGCAGGTGCTACAGGTAACCTGGGCATGCGCATATGCAGGGAATTAATTCAAAAGAATGTGGGTGTGCGTGCTCTTGTTAGAGAAGGAAGCAATCAAGAGCAAATTAATAAACTGGAACAAATGGGCGTCGATGTGTTTACAGTTGACTATGCTAACGAAAAAGAACTGATTGGTGCTTGCAACAAGGTTTCCTGTGTTGTGTCGACATTAGCTGGTTTGAGAGACGTGATCATAGATGCACAAACCAGTTTATTAAAAGCTGCTATTGAAGCAGGTGTTCCGCGCTTTATCCCCTCAGATTTTGCCTCAGACTTTACTCATCTGGACGTTGGAGACAATAGAAATTTTGACCTTCGTAAGCAATTTCATCAAATAATAGAACAAAGTCCGATCCTGGTTACTTCAATTTTTAATGGCGCGTTCGCAGACATTTTGAGGTATAACATCCCTCTTTTCAATACTAAGCAACAGACAATCGGTTATTATGATGGCAAAGAAGATTGGAAAATAGATTTCACCACCGTGGATGACACCGCGGCTTTTACCGCCATGGCAGCGTTAGACAATGTTGCTCCCAGATACCTCAAGATCGCCAGTTTCAGTGTTAGTCCGAACGACTTACTCTCATTATCAGAAGAAGTGAAGGGCACAAAATACCAGCTAGTCAACATGGGTTCAATGGAAGCTTTTTCAGCTTATAACAAACAGCAACGCCTGGAAAATCCGGAAGGAGAGAATGAATTGTATCCTAAATGGCAGCAGGCGCAATACCTGTATAGCATGTTCTCTGTACCTCCACAGGGTCAGGACAATAACCGCTATGAAGATTTAACCTGGTCGCCAGTTGCAGCCAATATTTAATATTAAGCGATATGTATAAAGACGAGATAGCAAGTAACAATCAGTACTCAGATGCTGAGCTGATCAAACAGTGGCCAGGCTTTGAAAACAGGTATGAAGATGTAAACGGGATAAATCTGCATTATGTAGAAGGCGGAAGCGGAAGTCCAGTTATTTGTCTACCAGGATGGCCCCAAACCTGGTATTCTTTTAAAAACATTGCTCCTGCCCTTTCAAAAAAATACCGTGTTATTGTGATCGACATCCGAGGTATGGGAACGTCTGAAAAACCGCAAACTGGTTATGATAAGAAGACCATGGCAAAGGACATATATGAACTTATTATAAAACTTAAATTAGAAAAAGCAACTGTAATAGGACATGATATCGGCGGAATGGTGGCGATGAGTCTGGCGTTTAATTACCCTGAATGTGTTTCAAAACTTATACTGATGGACGGTGCTCATCCCAGCGAAGGTATGCTTCAAATGCCTCTTATACCTGCAATGGGAGCCTTCAAAGAGAAAATGACTGGCGATGCTCAATATGCATGGTGGATGGGCTTTAATCAAGTTAAAGGGCTGCCTGAAAAATTACTTGAAGGCAGATTTCATTTGGTGTTAGACTGGCTTTTTTCTTATGTCATGATTGATGACAGCAAAATGTCTGCCTTCGAACGCGAAGTTTATGCAATAGCTTACAATTCCTCTGAAAGTATCCGTGCGTCAAATGCATGGTACCAAACATTTCCCGAAGATATTGAGGATAGCAAACAGTATCAGCAGCTAGCCATGCCTGTTTTGGGTATTGGCAGCAATGTCGGTTATAATTTCACTAAAATAGGCCTTCCATATGTTGCAAAGAACTATGAAATTGTAGGGGTACTTAATAGCGGGCATTATATGAATGAAGAAAAACCTGAGGAAGTGCTGGATGCGATGGAAAGGTTTCTTAGTTCAAAATCAGCAAATTAAATATTTGTTCTAATCTAATTTATATAGTGTATGGAACGGCGTCAAATGTTTAACGCTGTTCCATACACTATAATTAGCGGTAATTATAGATACCATTCATCATCGCTACACCAGAAGTAGTTTCAAAGGCATTGCGAACACTTTCCGGCGTTCTGGTTCCCCAGATGTTCCACATTAAACCCTGTGAGTTCCGTATTGACCAGGCC
>Ga0247814_10002363_pt1 | contig 10461 bp, 6 predicted proteins | sample UWRJL179409R1_FD_179947 | JGI IMG/M metagenome (GOLD analysis project Ga0247814, IMG submission 179947) | Plant litter microbial communities from Arlington Agricultural Research Station in Wisconsin, United States - UWRJ-L179-409R-1 | ecosystem: Environmental > Terrestrial > Plant litter >... | reverse complement strand
GAAGGTGTAGGTGTTTTGTCCAGTTGTTCCTGGATTTTAGAGTCTGAACCTCCGGCAGTAGAACCACCAGTTTTTCCAATTGCAGTTACCGCCAGTGAAATCACTACAATAAGTGTTAAAAGTACCCAGGTGCCTTTTTCTAAAACATCGCCTGTACGTTGTACGCCGAACATGTTGCTACCCGATCCGCCTGTTGCCAAACCGCCGCCTTTAGGATTTTGTATCAGAACAAACAGGCCTAATGCAACACAAATAATGATCAATAAAATAATTAAAAAAAGCATAGTATGTTAAATGGTTAAATTTTCTTTTCTATAGATTGGATAAGGTCGGCAAAGTAACGGCTTTTTTCTGGAAACTTCAAACTTAATTTTTCATAAGTATCTATCGCCTTGTCATAAAGCATCTGCTCTATGTAAATGCCCGCCAGCGTCTCAGATACCAGGTCGTTCTGGTCTTCAGCACTTTTCTTTGCCTTATTTTCATTGTCGATCTGCTCCGCATTCGGCGGTGTAATCTGCGGATCTTTTTTAATAAAACTGTCTATAATTTCAAAATCCCTGGTTACAGGTTTTGGTTCTCCCTCTGGGGCTGGTAATTCTTCTGTACCTGCAAGCGGACTCTGGATATGAAAGATATGCTCTACATATTGTTGCTGAAGCTCACTGGAATTTCCCTTTTTAGGCAAAGCATACGGCTGGAACGTACTCTGATGTTCTTTCCTTGTTTTGTCCAGCCACCATAAAAATGTATATGGGAGCTTATCGTCATGGTAATTGCTCACCTGGCTGCGAACAAATTCTGCAGCCGCTTTATCATCATGTTCTTCGATAAATGGTGCTGCTGCGGGCTTTTCGGATTGCGGTACAGTCTCGGGGCTAAAACTTTGTTCAAAGGCAAAAAAGTCAGAAGAAGCGATGCTATCAAAAACAAAATCATCTTCCAGCGAATTTTTCCGTAATACCGGTTCTTGTTCCCGGGCTTTGGTTTCCTGCAGGTCTGGAGCCGCAGAATTTCTGAAAGGCCTGTAGTTATTGATATCTACTTCTGCAATCTCTTCAAAAACCTCCTGCTCATCCAGCACAGGTACCTCATGGATAACGTCTGGCTCATCCGTTACAGGAAGTTCTGCTGCTACTGCTGGCAGTTCATCTTCAACAATAACCAGTTCTTCATTTAAAGAAAGCGGTTCTGCTTCGGCTGCCGGTGCCGGCACTACGGTAAAGCTGCCTTTTGCGTATTCCTTTTTAAAAAGAAACTCATGAAGCAAGGTGCCGTTGGTGTAAAGGGAAGTGCGGGCCAGTGTACTAACATCTTCTGCCTGCAACTTAGCTTTAGCCAGTAAAAGGTGCAGTGGCTGGTAATACGGGTATTGCTGCAACAAACCATTTAACAATGCCGTTTGTGGCAGGCACGCCCTGTTAGGCGCCGCAATCAATTCAGCAAGTTGTTCTTTTATGTTTTTGTTGAGCTCCACGTTGCTAAGTTAATAATTGAAATTTAATTTCACTACCATTGCGCAAACGCCCTGTTAAAAATATCTTCTGTAAGCTGGAGGTTAATCTCTCTGATGTATTGAAGCTGAACCGCATCCACACTCTGGCCACCCAGGGTAAAATCTTTAAACCTTTCAAAAGGCTCTTCAAAACTTTGTTTCGGATTCAGGTTACTGGTGTACTTTACACTTACCCTGATAGTGATCCTGTTTCCTCCCGCCGTGGGCAGGTTATTATTCTGCAGTGCTATAGGTTTGATGTCATAACCAGTGATACGGCCTTCAAAAGTTCCATCGGCTTCACCCTGTACGATATTAAGCCTGGTTTGATTACGTATCCGCGTTTTTAATGCCTCCGTAAAATCCTGACTTAAAGTAGGGATAACCAGCGGTGCATTGTTTTCAAAAAACACCACGTTTACGGTTTTCATCTCCACCGGAATAGATGCACCGCTTAATTTTACCGAGCACGAATTCATCAATGCCGCCGTTACGGGTAACAGCAGCAATAAAAATATTTTCTTCATCACCTAATTTAAGTTCAGTTCCTTGATTTTTCTGTATAAAGTCCGCTCTGAGATCCCCAGTTCCTGGGCAGCAAATTTACGTTTTCCTTTATGTTTTTTGAGGGCTTTTTTGATGAGGTCGGACTCCTTGTCGATCAGGGAAAGGGATTCTTCCACTTCTTCGGCATCGTGCGTATAGTTATAATCTACGGGAGAATTCTGTAAAGGCTTTTTGATAGTAAGAGTAGACTCACTGCTGGCCGTTTGATCTACTTCCTGGTACAGCTGGTTAATATAATGCGGATTGTCTGCCACGATATGTGAAGTGTTGCCACCGCTTTGGATAATCTCTGCAACTAGTTTTTTCAGGTCCATCATATCCTTTTTCATATCAAAAAGGACTTTATAAAGAATATCACGTTCGGAAAAATCTTCTTTGTTATTACCATTAAGCGCCATTGGCAGGTTACTGCCGCTTTCGTTTGGTATATAACTCAGCAAAGCCCCTGCGGTTACGTTCCTGTCTTTTTCCAGCACACAGATCTGCTCGGCAATATTTTTTAACTGCCTAACGTTTCCCGGCCAGCTGTAATTACTTAACATCTGTATGGCATCCGGTTCCAGATGTATGCCCGGGCTGCGGTATTTATCACTGAAATCTGCAGAGAATTTTCTGAACAGCAGGAAGATGTCTTCTTTTCTTTCATGCAGTGCAGGGATGCGCAACGGCACCGTGTTTAGCCTGTAATAAAGGTCTTCACGAAATTTGCCGGATTTAACACGGTCGTATACATCAACGTTTGTTGCTGCAACAATCCTTACGTCGGTTTTCTGCACTTTTGATGAACCCACACGCAGGTACTCTCCGCTTTCTAAAATACGAAGTAATCGTGCCTGTGTGCCCAAAGGCAGTTCTGCTACCTCATCAAGAAAGATAGTTCCTCCGTTTGCTACTTCAAAATAACCTTTACGGGCCTCATGTGCACCAGTAAATGAGCCTTTCTCATGCCCAAATAATTCTGAGTCTATCGTGCCTTCGGGGATGGCACCGCAGTTCACGGCAATAAATGCACCATGTTTACGTGTGCTCATCTGGTGGATAATATGGGAGAAAACTTCTTTTCCGCTACCACTTTCCCCGGTGATGAGTACCGACATATCTGTAGGTGCTACCTGCCTGGCTATGTCAATTGCGCGGTTTAAAAGTGGAGAGCCACCAATAATACCAAATCGGTTTTTAATATCTTGTACGTCCAAAATAGATTAAATTTTGTTTAAATATTTTGTCTATTAATCTGTGATCCTGCCTAATAAAGTTGCCGTTGTACAACGCTCAATAACCACATTCACATATTGCCCCGGTGTAACATTTTCAACCGCAGGGAATACGATCATAGCATTCTGGTCGTTTCTGCCGCAAAGGTCTTTATCAGATTTTTTAGAGAACCCTTCTACCAGGATCCTTACCTTTTTGCCAACAGATTCCTGCAGCCTGAGGTAAGATGTTTCCTGCTGTTTTAACAGGATTTCCTTAAGTCTTCGTTTTTTCACTTCCTCAGGAATATCGTCTTCCAGTTTCCTGGCAGCCATTGTTCCCGGTCTTTCCGAATAACTGAAGCAGAAAGCAAAATCGTAACCCACATAATCCATCATGCTGAGTGTTTCCAGATGTTCTTCTTCTGTTTCGGTACAGAAACCAGTGATAATATCTGAAGAGATGGCGCATCCCGGGATAATCTTCCTGATCGCATCCACCCTGTTGATATACCACTCACGTGTATAAGTACGGTTCATCAGTTCCAATACCCGGGTACTACCCGATTGTACCGGGAGGTGGATATTGTTGCAGATGTTATCGTGTTTTGCTATGGTGTATAATACTTCGTCTGTAATATCCTTTGGATGGGAAGTAGAGAAACGGACACGCAACTGCGGACTAATCAGGGCTACTTTTTCCAGTAACTGGGCAAAGTTAACCATAATTTGTTCTTCATCTCCTGCTTCTGATGATCCCTTCCATTTGTAAGAATCTACATTCTGTCCTAAAAGCGTTACTTCTTTATAACCCCTGTCGTGCAAATCCTGTGCTTCCGCCAGGATCGAATGCGGGTCACGGCTACGTTCACGTCCCCTTGTAAAAGGCACTACGCAGAACGAGCACATATTGTCGCATCCGCGCATAATGGAAATAAATGCAGTGATGCCATTACCGTTTAAACGGACAGGGCTAATATCTGCATAGGTTTCTTCCCTTGAAAGTAATACGTTGATGGCTTTCTGGCCTTCTCCCACCTGTTCGATCAGCTGGGGCAGATCACGGTAGGCATCTGGTCCTACAACCAGGTCTACCAGTTTCTCTTCTTCCAAAAATTTAGATTTCAGGCGTTCGGCCATACAGCCCAGCACACCAACAATCAGTTTTGGGTTTTTACGCTTTTCGATGCCAAATTGTGATAACCTGTTACGTACACGCTGTTCCGCATTTTCGCGGATAGAGCAGGTGTTGATAAAAATCGCATCTGCTTCCTGGTAATTTCCAGTGGTTTCGAATCCCTGGTCCAGTAAAATTGAGGCAACGATTTCACTATCAGCGAAGTTCATCTGACAACCATAACTTTCAATGTAGAGCTTCCTGCTATCGCGCAATTTTGGTGCGTCAATAACCAGGGCTTCACCCTGTCGCGCTTCATCGTGTGTCTTGTCTGTAAGTTGTAAATCGATCATAATAGGTAACATTTTTACTGGCTACAAAAATACAAAATTTAATTTGTAAATGACAAATTGGCAGAATTTAAAAAATAGTGTTGTAATCTCAAAAAAAGTGCACGATATGCGATTAAGTGCCGTTGCAGCTACAAAACAGCGGATGTTGTGCAGCTTTCAATTCTAATTTCAGTTTCATTTTTCATTGAGAAGGTGCGGTTTGACGGGGAGGGGGTACGTTGAGGAGCTTAGGCAGTTTGAATTAAAATCTTAGCCCCGGTGTCCCTGTAAGCTGTAATCAAAACATTGTACCGGCCAAACTTGTAGTGTTAAATAAATCTCATTGATATGACAGACAGGAAATCAGGCTTAAAGAAAGTTGCAAAATGGGTTGGCGGCATATTTTTGGTCCTCATTCTTATTCTGGCCGGGGTCTCTTTGTATTTTAATGCAAAGTGGAAACCTTTATTAATGGAAAAAATTAAAGAGGTGGTTTATAACGGATCGAAGCATTTATACACCATCGATGTGAAAGATATCCATATGAACATCTTTACTGGCAGCGTAACTGTAGATAGTATTCTGCTGGCTCCCGATACCGCTATTTATAATGCACGTAAAAAAACCGGGACTGCACCAACACACCTCTTCCAGATCAAACTCGAAAAACTGCAGCTGCGCAGGATCAATATCCTGAAAGTGTATATGAAGAAAATGATAGAGATGGACGATATCATTCTGGAACATCCTTCTATCAATATGATTTATAGTAAGGTAGAGCAAAAGCCGGATACTTCCAGCGATAAGCGGAGCCTTTACCAACGGATTGCTAAAACCCTTAAATCGGTTCATATCAATGGAATTAAGATCGATAATGCTGATTTTGACTATGTAAGCGGTGAAACCGGAATGATACTCAACTCCGTTAAACACCTTGATGTACATGTGAAAGATTTTCTGCTCGATGCCAGCTCAGATAAAGATACCACCCGGTTTTACTACACTAAAGATGCTTCTTTTGAACTGGCAGGTTACCATTCTTTATCAAAAAGCAAGCTGTACACGATGAAGGTAGATACAATTACTGGTTCGGCCACAGGAAGAAATATCAGGATCAGAGGTTTCAGGATGATACCGATGTATCCCGATCTTGCCTTTAGCCGCAAGCTTAAAACACAAAAAGACCGTTACGACCTCGCATTCAAAGAAATTGATTTTAAAGGGGTGGATTTTATAAAACTCAATACCGATGGAATTTTACATGCAGGATCATTAAAACTTAAAAACGCTGTTGCCAAAGTATTTATGAACCGGGAAATGCCACCGGGCCATGGTGATAAGTCGGCCAATTTCCCTCATATGGCACTCAAAAGAATGCCGATCCAAACTACAATAGATACGTTGCAGCTAAGGCATGTGAGTGTAGCATACACAGAATACAACCCTATTGCGCAGGAAAGGGGTACCGTGCACATTGACGAACTGAACGGGAATATCCTGAACCTGACGAACGACCCGGTGTCTCTCGCTAAGAAATCACATGCCATTGCAGAGCTTAATGCCCGCATGATCAAAGCGGCGCAATTACAAATCAGAATAGATTTTGATCTTTTATCAAAAAATGCAGGTTTTACTTTTAAGGGGCATATCGGCCCTATGAATATGGTTAAACTAAACCCTTTGTCTAAAGCCCTGGGGCTGATAGAGGTAGAAAGTGGTAACGTCCAGCAGATAGATTTTAATGCAAGGGCCAATGCGCAGGGTTCAAACGGAACGATGCAGCTATATTATACCAACCTGAAAGTTAAATTACTAAAAGAGGGCGAGGATGGGGCTCCTGCTAAAAAGAAGGGTTTGCTTTCGTTCCTTGCCAATACACTGGTGATCAAGGATGCTAATCCGGCCAAGGGCAAACCCCTGCGAACAGCAAACATTCATTTTGAGCGGCCGCCGGGAGCTTCATTTTTTAACCTGTTATGGAAAACTGTATTTATTGGCATGCGCGAAACGGTGGGGATAGGTTTTGTGCCTATGAAAACACCCGAAGAAGGCAGGCAGGTAGTGCTCGATAAAATGGAGGAGCGTAAAGAAAAAAAGATGGACCGGAAAGAGAAAAGGGCAGAGCGTAAAAAAGAGCGTGAGGAAAAAAGGGCAAAGAGCGATGACAAAAGCTAATGAATAAAAACTATATTGTAAAAAGCATAGATCCTGTACTGCATGGTTAAAGTCCGAAAGACATTCACGGTTATCAAATGGACTGCAGGAATAATTATCCTGCTGTTTATATTGGCTGATATAGCATCATGGTACCTTAGTGCCAGGCTGAGGCCATTGATTACCCGTGAACTGAAAGACTTGGTGCTGAATTCTACCGACAGTCTGTACCGTATCGAATTTACCAGGGTCAACACCAACTTTCTTTTAGGCAACGCCTCTGTAAGCGATGTACATATTATTCCTGATACCAATATCTTTAATAAGCTTGTTAAGCTGAAGCGTGCCCCAAATAATATATATGAGGTAAGGCTCAAGAAACTCACTATCCGTAACTTTCACCCTATCACCTGTTACAGGGACAAAAAGTTGAATGTAGATCAGCTGCTGTTCGAACATCCCAGTGTGGTGATGATTAATAAACAGTTTGAATTTAATGAGAACAGGCCTCCACGCCCATTTAAGTCGCCATTTGAATATATTTCAAAATTCCTGAAAGAAGTAAGCGTACGTACCATCGATTTAAAAAATATCAGCTTTAAATATGTGAATAAGAATCTGCCGGTACCCGAAACAGATTCACTGGATAAATTAAACATTACGCTGAAAGACTGGCTGATTGATGCCAGATCTGCTGATGACCCTTCCCGGTTTTACTTGTTAAAAGATGTGCTGATCGACCTGAACGATTACCGTTTTGCCACACCAGACAGCCTGTATCATATTGAAGTAAACGAACTTGCGTTCAGGGCATCTACCGGGCTGCTGAGTGTGAAGAAATTTGGTGTTGTGCCCCGCTATTCGGAAATGGAGTTTGGGCGGATTGCAGGTTACGCTAAAGAACGGTTTAATATCCAGATGAGCGATATCAGTGTAGGCGGGATAGATTTACCGCTGTATGTAAGAAAGCAGCAGCTATCGGCCAGCGAAATGAATATTGCCAATGGTTATGTCTCTGTATTTAATAACAACGAGCTTCCGGCAAGAGGTATAGTGAGGATGGGCAAGTTCCCGCACCAGTTATTGCAGACGCTGAAAGGAAAGGTGTCTGTAAAAAAACTCAACCTTAATAACATTGACCTCAGCTATGCGGAGTATGATAAGGACAGCAGGCAGAAAGGCAAGATCAGTTTTGAAAATACATCAGGTACCATTTTAAATGTAACCAATGATGAAAAGGCAAAAGCTAAAGATTCGATTATGATTGCCCGGTTGCAGACCAGTATGATGGGGAAGGGGAATTTGTGGGTGAACTTTAAGTTCGACCTTAATGCGAAAAACGGGGCTTTCTCCTATGAAGGACAACTCAGCAATATGGATGGTTCGGCATTAAACCGTATTACGAAACCGCTGGGTATGCTGCAGGTGAAAAGCGGGGATGTTAAAAAACTAATTTTTAATGTTGTGGCCGATGAAACACAGGCTACGGGAAATATGAATTTTGCCTATCAGAACCTTTCTGTAGGGCTGCTCAAAAAGGTGGCTGGAAAAGACAGGCTGGTAAAACAGGGGCTGTTCTCTATGCTGGCCAACTCGCTGGTTATTAACCCGGATAATCCCAATGCAAAGGGGCAGTTTATCGTAGCGCCCATTTATTTTAAAAGGGACCCTACAAACTCTTTCTTTAGTTTTGTATGGCAAACGCTTTTCCAGGGGATCAAATACACGGTAGGCCTAACGCCGGCGAAGCAGGCAGAAATTGAGGCAAAGATCGCTGCCTTTGAACAAATGAAATCTGATCGTGATAAGCGGCGTGAACTGCGGCAGCGCAGAAAAGATGCGAAGGAAAGAAATGGTGCCCGTAAAAAAAATAGGGCTAACCATTAAAATGATCAGCCCTATCGCTCCTGTAAAATCAGTGATTATTTCAGCAAATCTTGTGTAAAGGGTTTATCCAGCAAGTTTTGGTAATAAAAACGAAAACGCTCTGAAGCATCATGTTTGCTTTTAGAACCTCCCCAGCCATGTCTGCCACCCGGATAGATCATCAGCTCAAAATGTTTGTTGGCATCTTCCAGTTTATCAATTAGCTGGATGGTGTTCTGAATATGTACATTGTCGTCCATATCGCCATGCATAATGCGCAGCAGCCCTTTATAGTTGTCTACATAGGTAAGTACCGAAGCATTTTTATACCCTTCAGGGTTCTCCTGAGGAGTATCCATAAATCTTTCTGCATAAGCAGTATCATACAACTCCCAGCTGGTTACCGGTGCGCCGGCATAGCCAAAGTCAAAATAATCTGCACCTTTGGTTAGCGCCATAGCAGTCATGTAGCCGCCATAGCTATGTCCTGTAATCAGTAATTTTTTATTGTTTACCCAGGGTTTTGCCTTCAGCCATTTTGCTGCAGTGATATAGTCTTTCATTTCCCATTTACCCAGGTTCCTGTGCATCAGGGCTACACCCTCTTTGCCAAACTGTCCTGAAGCACGGTGATCGACGCTGATCTGCACAATTCCTTCATTTGCCCACCACTGGCCCGAAGTACCTTTCCAGGTATTGGATACCGTACCTGCGTTTGGCCCGCCATACATACTAAAAATTACAGGGTAGGTTTTAGCCGCATCAAAATCTACAGGATAGGTAATCACCGCGGGCAGGTTATAACCGTCATCTGTAGGTATAGTGATCATTTCCGTTTTTCCAATGTTAAAACTGGCATATTCTGCCGATTTGCTATCAGCTATTTCTTTAATGATCTTTCCTGTATTGTCTACCAGCGTTCTCTTTGCAGGTGTGCTTACATTGGAATAAGTAGTGATAAAGTTTGCCCCCGAAGGTGATAATTTTACCTGGTGACTGTAATCGCCGAACGTGAGCCTTTTAAATCCTTTGCCATTATAGTTTACACGGTACAGGTCTGTTCTGGTAGAGGCTTCTTTGCGCGCAGTAAAGTATACTACTTTGTTCTTCTCATCAACCGTAAGCAGATCGTTCACCTGCCATTTACCAGCGGTGAGCGGGGCTACCAGTTTGCCGTCTAGCGTATACAGGTAAAAATGCGCCCATCCGGTACGGTCACTTTTCAGAATATAATGTTTTTTATCTTCCAGGTAGGTGATCCTTCCGTCAAAGTCCAGATCTACCCACGAAGGCTGCTTCTCATCGTAAATCTCTTTTTTAGCACCCGTTTCGGGTTTCACCGCATAAAACTTAAGGTTATCCTGGCCGCGGTTCATCCATTGTACCATCATATTGCTGCCGTCAAAACTCCAGTAAGGCATGCCAAAATACTGATCGTCTTTTTCATTAAAGTCTGCCCATACCACTGCACCACCGGCAGCAGGTACAAAACCTATCTTTACCTCGGGGTTCGGATCGCCGGCTTTAGGATACCTTGTTTTCTCTACATAACCATGCTGTCCTGTTGATCCGTTGATCGGGAACATGGGCACTTTGGTGTCATCAAAGTGCATAAATGCGATATGTTTACTATCCGGCGCCCACCAGAAAGATTTGTAACGGGTAGCGCGGCCTAAAATTTCTTCATAATATACCCACGAAGAGTAGCCGTTATAAATTACATCTGTGCCGTCTGTA